>ERZ772805.2218-NODE-2218-length-13074-cov-4.137030_pt1 | contig 13074 bp, 9 predicted proteins | sample MGYA00511344_ERZ772805 | MGnify/ENA primary metagenome ERZ772805 (study PRJEB29015, sample SAMEA2737730) | human gut metagenome | biome: human gut; feature: human-associated habitat; material: faeces | place: China | collected 2012 ...
TTGATTCAGGACTCCGTTTCAGCGAGTCAATCCGATTCGCTAGTTCAAGGGTCGATTTCAGCCAGTCAATCAGAGTCGCTGGTACAAGAATCAGTTTCTGCCAGCCAATCAGAGTCGTTGGTTCAAGAGTCCGTTTCGGCTAGCCAATCCGAGTCATTGGCTCAGGAGTCTGTATCTGCCAGCCAATCAGACTCGTTGGCTCAAGCATCGGTATCGGCAAGCCAATCAGAATCCTTGGTTCAGGAATCCGTTTCAGCGAGTCAATCCGATTCACTGGTACAAGAATCAGTTTCTTCAAGTCAATCAGACTCCTTGGTACAAGCATCCGTTTCGGCAAGTGAATCAAATTCATTGGCTCAAGAATCTATCTCTGCCAGTCAATCAGAGTCGTTGATTAAGGAATCCTTATCGGCCAGCAGGTCCGTTTCTGCAAGTCAATTAGATTCATTAGTTCAAGCTTCTGCTTCGACAAGCGAATCAGCTTCAACTTCTCATGTCGTAGCTGCATCGCAGGTTTCAGAGTTTGGATCGTTCTCTCGATCCGTTTCTGAGAGTCTATCTGCTTCACAATGGACATCCCATTCAGAATCTCTAGCATCAACATCTGTTTCAAAATCAGACTCCTATAGCCAATCAACTTCGCTCCTTTCAGCAAGCGAATCGGCTTCAACGTCCATGCCAGTATCTGAATTTCCTTTGACGAGTGTTTCAGATTCTATAAGCGCATCATCAACAGAGAGTCAATCCTTATCGCAGGAAATTTCTGAATGGATCAGTGTGTCTTATGCGTCAAGTTTCTCTGCTGTGACAAGTTCTTCGGAGTCTGTCGTGTCTTCGTTTGGCACCTCTTACTCAGAATCTCCATCAGATGCAAGCTCGCTAAGTGCGACACGTTCTTCAGGACCTGCTCTTCCAGAGACAGGTGCCCATCCTTCATCTAATATTCTTGCTACAGGAGCTTCCATTCTTCTGTCTGGATTAGCCCTTTTAGGAATTCGGAAAAAAGATGGCAAATAAAACCTTAAAAGACCGGAATGAACCGGTCTTTTATTGATCTAGAATGTCTAAGAAGTTGGGAAATATGTTATAATGAATGAGGAAGTTTTCGTTGAGGGATATGAAAAAGGTTACTTTGTGAAAAGCTCTGTTTGCCCTCATATCTTCAGAAAATATGGGATTAAAAAAGAAGAGTCAGAGGAAAGAGATGAAAATCCATTTTACAAATTTATTCGGGCAATCTTCGAAAAGTGTTGCCCTGATGGCACAAAACGATATTATGAATGTGGTTCGTGAACTTGGGGTTAATGAACTAGGGATCTACTTTTATGATCATAGCAATGAACCAGCTAGCGAATTGAACTCGCGGATGGATGGGATTTTAGCAGGCGTTGCTTTTGGGGATATCGTCTTCGTTCAATCTCCTTCTTGGAATGGAATTGAGTGGGACCGCCGTTTGGTTGATAAGTTAAAACTCCTTCAAACCAAGCTGGTCATGTTTATCCATGATGTTCCACCACTCATGTTTGAGAGCAATTATTACCTAATGCCTAACTATATCGACATGTACAATCAGAGTGATCTGGTCGTTGTTCCGTCAGAGCAAATGTACCATCGTCTAGTATCAGAAGGGCTCACAGTGAAAAAATATGTGGTCCAAAAGTTGTGGGATTTGACCCACAGTTTGGATCTCTATACTCCGCAATTTGAGAAAAAACTGATCTTCTCAGGGAATCCGTCGCGTTTCCCACATATCATCGATTGGAAATATGAGACACCCCTTCATGTCTATACCGAACCAGTTGAAGGAGTCGATTATTCTAAGGTCCATATGGAAGGCTGGCGAACTAAGCAAGAGTTGCTTCTCGAGCTTTCCAAGGGTGGTTTTGGGCTTGTCTGGGGAAATTCTGAGAATCCTGAGGATGAGCGGGATTACTACAAAGAAAATATTTCCTACAAACTATCGACTTATCTATCTGCAGGTCTTCCGGTAGTAGTGCCAGACTATTTGTCAAATGCAGACTATATTCGAGAAAAAGGGCTCGGTTTTGTAGCCTCCAGTCTTGAAGAAGCCAATCGTTTGGTCCAAGACTGTACAGAAGAAGAGTATGCCCAAATGGTCCGAAAGGCTCAATATACTTCTTATTTGATCCGTAATGGCTATTTTACGAAGAAATTATTTGTCGATACCATCATGGCTTTAGGAGAATAATATCCAAGTAAACAAGATTCTTCAGATAAACATCTGAAGGATTTTTTGTTGAATACGGTACCAAATGGAGAAATTGAAATATTATCAAATATTAGTGACAAATGAGTTTGGAAAAGTCGCAAATTATGGTAAAATAAGTTGAGATAAATGCTTCTAAAGGCACATATTTAAAGGCTGTTTCCCTGGTGAAAGAGTCAAAATGAGTAAGAGAAAGTTAAAAAGAAATGTTAAAACGATCTGAAGTAGGAAAGAGATTTTGTTGGACGATATTTTTCGTCTTTATTTATGTTTTGGGAAGTAAAATTTCCCTGCCTTTTGTTGACTTATCAAAGGCATTGAGACTCAATGAGGGAACGACAACGGGCTTGCAGCTCTCAAGCGCTGTGATGGGGGGAAACCTCCGCGGAATGTCGATCTTTTCGATCGGTCTATCCCCATGGATGTCTTCCATGATTTTGTGGCGGATGTTTACCGTTTCAAAACGCTTTAACCTTGAAAAAACCAGCACGGAGATTGTGGAGCGGCGAAAGATGTACGTGACCTTGGCGCTCGCTATTGTCCAGTCTTTGGCAGTGGCCATGTATCTCCCCTTGAAGACAGGGTTGAACTCCGGACTTGTCATTGCAGTCAATACCATGATTATGGTAGCCGGAGCCTTCTTTTTAGTTTGGCTCTCCGATCTAAATGCCGCTTTGGGGCTTGGAAGTTCTGTTGTGATCATGATGGCTGGGATGGTTATGTACCTGCCAGAAGACGTGATGCAGACCCTTTCAAATGTCAATAATATTCCAGAAATCGCTTATGTTCTGGGTGTGATTTTCATCTTGATTTTTGTCTATGTGGCAGTCTTGGTGGAATATTCCAAGTACCAGATTCCTGTCAATAAATTAGGGATCCACAACAACTTGAAAAGTTATACTTTTTTGGATATCAAGCTCAACCCGGCAGGAGGGATGCCCTTCATGTATGCCATGACCTTGGTGTCCATTCCTCAGTATGCTATGCTCTTGATCTTGTCAATGGATTCCAATGCCAAGTGGGCTGCTCGTTTAGCCAAACACTTGGTGATGGGAGATCCGATTTGGATCCTTCTTTACATTCTGATGATCGCCCTTCTCTCTTTTGCTTTTGCCTTTGTCAATGTGAACGGAGAAGAAATTGCAGATAAGATGATGAAGGCTTCCGAGTATATCGATCATGTCTATCCTGGAGCAGATACACGTCGCTATATCAATAAAATTGTGCTACGCTTGACGGTTTTTGGGACCTTGTATCTGATCCTCTTCACGGCGCTTCCTTTTTCTCTCTTGTTATGGGATAAAGATCTCTTGCGCTTGACCATGATTCCAGGAACCTTCCTCATGTTTGTCGGGATGATTTACAATATCCGAGAAGAAATTCGTGCCCTTCGTGTGAATCAACGTTATACAAGAATATTCTAGGAGTAACCATGTATTATTTTGTACCAGCCTGGTATGGAACGGAACGCATCTGGCAGCAAACAGCTACCCCTTGGTACTGGATGCGAGAGTCCATTGAATTTGACGATACCATTAATCAAGTTCGTATTTTTCAAGAAGCAGAAATGGATCGGATCTTATTGTTGCCTCAGTATAGTCCGCAACTGCGCTATTTTTTACACCGCCAAGATTTGTTAGAGACAGATGTACTCTCGATTTTTGATAAGATCCAACAGGTTCCGTCTGATTTGGCTATGCGCCCAGTTCAGCTTCAGGACATCGAATGGCCGAGTGAGACCACTTTTTCCTATACTCCCTTTTTGGTGATGGCATTTCAAAAGGGCCACCACCTAGCAAAAATTGATATGGGAGTGGATGGGAACCTTCTCTCTTTGACCCGTTATAAGAATGACGAGATCAGCTACATCGAGTACTTAGATGATCGTGGCTTTATCTCTAGTAGAATCTACTACAATGAGGGAAAACCCTATTTCCAAGAGTATCTGAGTTTTGATGGGCAATGGGTTTTGAGAGAGATGTTGATCGAAGAGAACCACTCCGTCATGGTTAATGAAGCTTTCTTTCATGCCTTCAAAAAAGAAAGCTATGCCAATATGGGAGACGTTGTCGCTGAAAAAATGAAGGAACAGCTAGCAACCTTGGTTCCAGGACGAGATCAGTTGGTTTTGGCAGCTCATCCAGCAAATTTGGCCTTTTTACAAGATACAGCAAGTAGTGTCAAGAAAGTCTTGTCTTTCTACGGGGATCGCCAGCCCTTGTCTGCCGAAAACTTTGCCCTCTATTTTGATATGATTGATGCCCAGCTCTTGATTACAGATAGTGAAAAAACCAAAGAAGCGATTGGGGTCTTTTCTCCTAGCTTAGCTCAAAAGACACACCGGATTACCTCTTTTGACTCCCGCCTCCGTTTGGGCTCTAGTCAGGAACGCAAGGAATCAAAGATTTACTTTTATGTCAATGAAGCTGAGCTTCCAAGTAAGAGCCAGCTCAAGAAGGTTCTGGAGGTCTTGGCACAACATCCTTTATTTGAAGTTGTTTTTGCATTTTACAATGGATCGCCGGAGCGTGTTAAGGAATTAGAAGGGCAACTCGAGGAATTGATCGCTAGCGAGCAGGACTTGCATCTGGTTCAATCACCAGCCCAAATGGAAGGGCTTGGGGAAAACCAGATCATCGATGAAGAGTCCGTACAAGATGCACCGGATTACCGTTTTGTGGTTAAGAATTTTTCAAATGAAAATGACATTATTCAAGAATTGGAAAAAACCCGCTTGATTGTAGATTTAAGCGAGGAACCCAACCTCTACACGCAGATTGCAGGGATCTCTGCTGGGATTCCTCAAGTCAACCGCGTCCAGACAGAATATGTCGATCATTTGAAAAATGGCTATGTCTTATCAAAGGGAGACAAGGAATTAGAGAAGGCAATCACGCACTTCTTATTGGAATTGAAGCCTTGGAATGAAGCCTTGGTCTACTCAATCGAAAAAATTCAAGAATACACCGGTCAACGCTTGATCGAGAAATGGGAAGGATGGATGAAAGAACGTCATGGATAAAAAATTACAAATACCCCATATTCTCCAAATCGGCTCAAGCAGTTGGCAGGATCAAGTGGAGCTTCCTGCTGGTCTAGGCTGGCACTTTTTTCAAGTGACGGATCTTCCATCGCTCAAAGAATATATGGAAGAAGAGGAAATCTCAAAATTCAAAGCCTTGATCCTGGAAAAGCCAGAAGATTTATTAGCTTTAGGGGAAGATCTGGCTTATTTTCAGCCTTATACCGTTTTTTATGATCAAAGCCATGAACTAGAGGCGCCTTCTGACGAATTGGCCCACCTCTTAAGACTCAAGCAAGCAAGACCCTGGGATTTCTCAAACAAGCATCAATTTCTCTATGTCTTAGACCGCTTTTTATACGACAATCAATATGGAGATGCCTTTACGGTTCGTGACCTGCGAGTGAGACCTGATTTTGCTGGCCGGCAAACGGTGCTGGGGCAACATTTTCTTCAGCTAGATGGATCATACGGTGAAGAGTTTACACCGATTGCTCAGTGGGTCTACAACTACGTGTATGATGCTAGTCGTCCCATCAATTTTTGGTTGGAATATGAAAAAGATCCAAGCTGTCAGCTGCAATTGCGGATTCAATTTTACCGCTTTGGTGCTCTGGGAGAGTGGGTCAAAGATGCAGTCTTTTCAGAAGAAGAGATGGTACAACCACTAGAATTGGATGGAGCAGAACCTTATTACCTAGCCTTTTCGCTGGAAGCAAAAGGAGAGGGGACGCTTACGATCGGAGCCTTACATAAGCGCTTGTCACATGGTCCTTTAGGAGAGATGACCGTAGGAGCTAAGACGCTACGGGACCACAAACGCCAAGAAATTTTTGCTTATTTCCATCCTGGCGATATGAAGCCACCTTTAAACATTTACTTTTCTGGGTATCGTCCGGCCGAAGGTTTTGAAGGGTTTGGGATGATGCGTGCGATGGGGAGTCCCTTTATTCTCTTTTCTGACCCAAGACTGGAAGGTGGATCCTTCTATATGGGCTCAGAAGAATTGGAAAATCAAGTCACTGCCTTTATTGATCAGCACTTGGACTTGCTCGGCTTTGAGCCAAAAGATATGAATTTCTCTGGTTTGTCCATGGGGACCTTTGGAGCCCTTTACTATGGTGCTCTTTATTCTCCTCATGCGATCTTGGTCGGAAAACCCATTGTCAACCTGGGGGATGTCGCTGCCAACCTGAAATTTAAACGTCCAGATGAGTTTGGAACATCCCTAGACATAATGCAGTTGATCATTGGTCAAGTGTCGCAAGAAGGGATCGGTCAGCTCAATCAACGCTTCTGGGACCGGTTTGACCAGGCAGATTTCAAGGATACGATTTTAGCCCTTGCCTATATGAGGGATGATGACTATGACCAGCAGGCTTATCCAGATATTTTAGAGGCCTTGTATGAATTGCCGGTTCGTATTATCAGTACTAGCCGTGCCGGTCGACACAATGATGCGAGTGGTCCGATCATTGAGTGGTTTGTGACCCAGTACAAAGAAATCATGGAAAGAGACTTTGGAAGAAACCAATGATAAAAATAAAAGAAAATGAAAGCAGACGAATCTACTGGGGCGATACCGTTCTTGCAGATTATCTTTGGGGGTCAACGATTCAAGCAACTGCCCAAGGAAGCGTTCAATTTCAGAACCCCCTCATGCCATCTGGTCAAGTGCTGAAAACTTGGCATTCGCAGACAAATTTTGGCGCAACTCGTCAAATTCCTAGTCTGCCTCTGCTCAAAAGAGAGCAAGATTATGAATTGGTTATCACGATGGAAGCGACCCCCACTCATACCGTTATGGTAGAAATTATCTTTAGAGATCGCTTTGGAGAGCTTGTTGGCCGTCGAGTAACCGCAGAAGGTCGCTTGCAGTTCACCTATCCAGACCAAGCCTACGCCTACGAAGTACGCTTGCTCAGTGCAGGTTTGCAAGAGTTTACCTTCCACTATTTCACTATTCAACCAATATCGTCTGAGGGAGCAGAAGTTCTCGAATAGACGAACATCACTGCAAAAAAGAGGATCACATTGGATTACGTTAAATTAAGAAACATCAAAAAAATCTTAAAAGAAGTCAATAGCTGGAAGGATGACATGGCCCGTTTGACGGATCGTCAGCTGCAGGAGAAGACTGCAGAATTTCGGGAACGTCTAGCAGAGGGTGAGACCTTGGATGATCTCTTGCCAGAAGCATTTGCGGTTGCGCGGGAAGCGGATAAACGGGTCTTGGGCATGTTTCCCTATGACGTGCAAGTCATGGGAGGGATAGTCCTACACCAGGGCAATGTCGCTGAGATGAATACCGGTGAAGGGAAGACCTTGACGGCAACTATGCCAGTTTATCTCAATGCCCTAGAGGGAAAAGGGGTCATGGTTATTACGACCAACACCTATCTGGCAACCCGGGATGCAGAAGAGATGGGACAGGTCTATCGCTTTTTAGGTTTGACCGTCGGCGTTCCTTTGAAACAGTCAGAAGACGAAGAATTAGATCCAGAAGTCAAACGCGAAATTTACCAATCAGACGTCATCTATACGACCAATACCAGTCTGGGCTTTGACTATCTAACAGAGAACTTGACGGCTTCTGCAGATGGCCAATTTTTGGCAGACTTCAATTACGCCATTGTCGATGAGATTGATTCGGTGCTTCTAGATAGTGCTCAGACACCCTTGATTATTTCTGGTTCTCCTCGGGTCCAGTCCAACCTTTATGGGATTATTGATACCCTGATCCAAACCTTCAAAGAGGGGGAAGACTTCAAGTTTGATGAAGAAAAGAAACGAGTTTGGTTGACTCGAAAAGGAGCTCATGCAGCAGAAGCCTTTCTAGCCATTCCCAACCTCTATGATCCCCAATACCGTGACTTGGTCCGCCATATCAGCTTAGCTCTACAAGCCAATAAAAACTTTATTAAGGATAAGGATTATGTCATCCATCCCAATGTCGAAGGGCAACCGGAGATTGTCTTACTAGACCAGGCGACGGGGCGCTTGATGGAAATGACCCGTTTGCAAGGAGGACTCCACCAGGCGATTGAAGCCAAGGAAGGTCTCAAGCTAACTCAAGAAACACGGGCCATGGCTTCGATTACCTACCAAAACCTCTTTAAGATGTTTCGGAAGTTGGGAGGCATGACGGGGACTGGGAAGGTCGCTGAGGCAGAGTTTCTTGATACCTATGCTATGTCAGTGATCAAGATCTCAACCAATCGCAAGAAGATCCGTAAGGATTTGCCGGATGAAATCTATCAAACCTTGCCGGAGAAAATCGTGGCGTCCTTGGATTATGTGAAGAAAATCCACGAAAAGGGCAATCCGATTCTGGTCTTTGCCGGATCCGTTGAGATGTCGATTCTTTATTCGAATCTTCTCTTGCGCGAAGGGATTCCACACAATCTTCTTAATGCCAACAATGCTCCCCGAGAGGCCCAGATCATTAAGGAATCAGGTCGAAAAGGAGCCGTGACCGTAGCGACTTCCATGGCCGGTCGGGGAACCGATATCAAGTTGGGACCAGGAGTCGCTGAGTTAGGTGGTTTGGTAGTTGTAGGGACTGAGCGGATGATGAACCAGCGGATTGACCTTCAAATTCGTGGACGTTCAGGTCGCCAAGGAGATCCCGGTTTGACCAAGTTCTTCGTCTCTTTGGAAGACGATTTGATGAAAAACTGGGGGCCAGACTGGATCCAGGATACCTATCAAGACTATGATGTGGATGAGCGGATTGGTTCAGCCAAAGCTCTGACTAAGCGCAAGTATAGAAACTTGGTGGAACGTGCTCAAAATGCTAGTGAAAGTTCTGGTCAGGCCAGCCGTCGGATGACACTAGAATTTGCGGAAAGCATGAACATTCAGCGCGCCATCGTCTACGAAGAGCGCGATCGTTTGATCAAGCAAGAAGGCCGCTTGGATGCTATCGTTGAAAAAGCCATTCGTTCCGTCTTTTCAAGCGTAGTCCACAAAAAAGAATACAAGGAACCAGTAGCCTTTTATCGCTATATTTTAGACAATGTCAGCTACCAGGTGGATCCTGAAAAAGCCCACCAAACCTTCCGTAGCAAGAAAGCAAAAGAAAATTTCTTATGGGAGATCGCGAAGAGCGAGTTAGAGGCCAAGTATGAGGTCCTAGGCACCGATGAGGTGATTGCCCAATTCCAGCGCATGGCCATTCTAAAAGCTATCGATGAAAACTGGGTCGAGCAGGTCGACTATCTGCAACAATTGCGGATGGCTCTATCTGGCCAATACACCAGTCAGAAAAACCCTTTGGTAGAATTTTTCCAAGAAGCCTACCAATCCTTTGAACGAATGAAAGAGGCGGCCAAAGAACAAATGGTCCGCAATCTTTTACTGAGTCGAGTAGAAATCAATAAAAAAGGGGAAATTGTCTTGCATTTCCCATAAAAGAGGACATTATGACAGTATACAATATCAACCTTGGAATCGGTTGGGCCAGCAGTGGTGTTGAGTATGCCCAGGCCTATCGTGCCCAGTTGTTACGCAATATCCATCAACCAGCCAAGTTTGTCTTTATGGATATGATCCTAGCCGATAATATCCAGCATTTAACAGAAAATATCGGTTTTAAAAATGATGAAATCATCTGGCTCTATAGCCATTTTACAGATATAAAAATTGCGCCAACGACCTATACCATTGACCAGGTCTTAGCAGGTTTTGCCGGGAAACCGACGCGCGAAGAAGTCGATGGCAAGATCAAGCGCTTCTTTTATGAAGACCAGGACAATTTTTTGACCTGCTACTTGCGCTCAGAAAACAGTCCTTATGTAGAGCGTTGCGAGTATGTGTCTAGAGGGATCTTGGTGAGAAAGGATTATTTCTCCTATGCCCGCTATTGTACGGAGTACTTCATTCCCAAGAACAACCAAGCCAACTTGATTGAGCGCCGTTTTTACAATGAGGACGGGACGGTTGCCTACAGCATGCAGATGGCAGATGGCCGCGAAGTCTACCGTTTCCCAGATCGCTACCTGGTTGGTCGCCAAGAATTGATCCGCTACTTCATGCAGACCCTTCAATTGACCAAACAAGATCTGGTGATTTTGGATCGGGAAACCAATATTGGTCAGCCTATCTTTGAAGAAGCGCAAAAAGCCCGCCTGGGTGTGGTCGTCCACGCCGAGCACTTCAGTGCCAATAATGTCGATGATCAGTATATCCTGTGGAATAACTACTACGAGTACCAATTTACCAATGCAGACAAGGTGGACTTCTTTATTGTCGCGACTGACCGCCAAAAAGAAATCTTGGCCGAGCAGTTTGCTAAATACACCAACCATCAGCCGGCTATCTATACCATTCCAGTTGGAAGCCTTGCCAGCTTGCCACAAAACGAAAATCGTACCCCGTTTTCTATGATTACTGCCTCTCGTTTGGCGACAGAAAAGCATATTGATTGGTTGGTGCGAGCAGTGGTTCGCGCCAAAAAAGAATTGCCAGAACTGTCTTTTGACATCTATGGAAAAGGTGGAGAAGAAGGCAAGTTGCGTTCTCTAATTGATGAATTGGGGGCGGCAGACTATATCCATCTCAAAGGGCATGCCAATCTAGAGGAAATTTATAAGAATTATGAGGTTTACCTGTCAGCATCGACCAGTGAAGGCTTTGGGTTGACCTTGATGGAGGCGATTGGTTCGGGTCTACCGATTATCGGTTTTGACGTTCCTTATGGCAATCAGACCTTTGTCACAGAAGGTAAAAATGGCTATCTCATTCCGCCTTCAGCAGATCAAGTGGTCGACCAGATTGCTTCTGCCTTTGCGGAAAAAATGATCCAGCTATACAAAAAAGATGATCTAGCCAGCATGCGTCAAGCATCTTATGCGCGTGCAGAAGACTTTTTGACCAGCCGAGTAGAAGAAGCTTGGGCACAATTGATAGAAGAGGTGACACATGCTGAACGTATTTGATAGTTATTCTCGTGAAAGCCAAGACCTGCTCCACTCCATGAAAGAGTCTGGTTTTGACCATCCGACCGTTGTTTTGGAGCCAAATGGTTTCTTACCAGACGGTGTCGAGTCTCCCTTTATTTATTTCTTAGGACAAGCAAAAGGAGAGAAGCGGGGACGCTACTTTAATGAAGTTCCAGTGCCTGATTTCTGGGAAGTTTCTGGGGATAACAGTTCGGGAAAAGTGACCTACTATGGTCAGGAAAAGGCTCGGATTGTTTACCATGCTGCTTCCTATAAACGCATCGTCGAGCGCTTAGAGTGGTTAGATGACAAGGGACAAGTGGTCATGATTGAGCACTACGACCAATACGGTCGTAAGATTGCCGTAACGACTTGTGGCGATCAGGGACAGTATTTGGTGACTACTTATTTTGAAGGGGATACCGAGCGCTTGACAGAAAATCACCAAACAGGGGATTTGATCTTGACCTTGGACCATCAACCCATGCGGATTTTCAAGAATCGCTTAGATTACTTTGTCTTTTATCTAGAGTATCGTGGTTTTGATCTAGATGGTTTGGTCTACAATACGCTGGCTACCTCCTTTAGCATTAGTCTCCAGCTGGGCAATAAAGGCATCAAAGGACGCGACGTCTTGGTGTGGCAGGAGCCTCTTCACGACAGCCTTCCGGGCAACATGCAGTTGATTCTAAAGAGCCCAGAAATCCGGACCAAGAAGATCTTGATTCCGCAAAACGCGACCTATCATCGTGCTTTGCAGTTGACCTCGCAAGATCAGCATAGCTACTTCGGTCCCCTTGGATATCTGTATGATTTCAAGGTGAAAGACGATATCCGTAAAGACGCCTTTGTCTTGACTAATTCGGATCAGATCGAAGCCTTGACCTACCTAGTAGAGAACTTGCCGAATGTGACCTTCCGTGTAGCAGCTTTGACGGAGATGTCTGCGAGCCTCTTGTCTATGGTCCGCTACCCAAATGTGGTCTTGTACCAAAATATCAGTCAAGAGCGGATCAAAGAGTTGCTTAAAGTCTCTAGTATTTATCTGGATATCAACCACTATGCAGAGGTGCAAGGCATTGTTCGCAAGGCCTTCGAACACCAGCAAGTCATCCTTGCCTTTAGCCATACCCTGCATGACCGCCACTTCCTCGCACAAGCCAATATCTTTGATCAAGGAAAAGAAGCAGATATGGTGGCCCGTATCCAGGAAATCTACCAATCTGTGGATAACTACAGAGAAGCTGTCGCGCAACAAATTGCCCAATCAAGTAGCGTTGAGCCAGCTGTTTTCAAAGCTCGCTTGCAAGAAGGGATAGGTGGACACAGTGAGTGATCGTAAGAAAGATTTATTTTACAAAGAAGTAGAAGGCCGGATGGAGTCTCTTAAACGCCGTCCTGCCGAAAAAGAAAAGACGACACGTTCTGAAAAGATCAATGTCACTTTTAATGTGATCATTGGTTTGGTGATTCTGCTGGGAGTTATTTTTACCCTCTTCAGAGTGTTAGGAGGATCCTAAGATGGAAATGGTATTTGCAATCGGGATCTCGATCTTATCCCTCGCTCTTGTGGTTCTCATTACCCTGCAACCTCGCCAACAACAATCCCTCTCAACAGATGCAACCAGTAACTTAGGGAAGCCAAGTTATTGGCGCTCCCACCGCGGGCTCAAGCTAGCAACCCTTGCCGTTAGTATCGTCTTTCTCCTATCTTTATTTCTTTATATGATGGTCGTACAGGCCTAGTGTCTAATAGAATGTAATCCACCTGTTTATTACATAATGCAACCTAAATGATACTTAAAAAATTAAAGAGATATCTACAATTTGAAGAGGCTGGGACAAAAGTCCTAGCCTCTCAATTATTTTTGGATTGTCGAGCA
>ERZ772805.2220-NODE-2220-length-13064-cov-2.721885_pt1 | contig 13064 bp, 7 predicted proteins | sample MGYA00511344_ERZ772805 | MGnify/ENA primary metagenome ERZ772805 (study PRJEB29015, sample SAMEA2737730) | human gut metagenome | biome: human gut; feature: human-associated habitat; material: faeces | place: China | collected 2012 ...
GCTATTACAATAGCTATATGGAAGGAACACCGGGGCGTTCTTTCATTCTTTATAACGGTGCGGACTCCGTTGTGCATCAGGATTATGATGCCAAAGACGGGGATACCATCATCACCACCATCGATTATAATATCCAGAAGATTGCAGAAGAAGTGGTAGCGGAAACAGCGGCGGAATGGCCCGCCAAAAACGTGGCGGCTATGGTTATGGACCCTTATACCGGGGAAGTATATGCCATGGCAGAATCCCACTCCTTCGATTTGAATAATCCCAATGAAATTCCAGAATGGGAAACAGATACGACTTACACAGAAAACTGGGATCAGCTCAGCAATGAGGAACAGCTGAATTACCTGAATACCATGTGGAAGAACTTCTGTGTCAGCGATACCTATGAACCAGGTTCCATCTTTAAACCGATTATTGTGGCAGCAGGTTTGGAAGAGGGTGTCATTACACCAAATTCTAGCTTCCAGTGTAATGGTTATGCGGATATCGGCGGATATCGTATCTGGTGTCATCTGCATAGTGGTCATGGTAATATCAATATCGAGCAGATCATGGCTCAGTCTTGTAATATGGGTGTTATCCAGATTGCAAATCTACTGGGCGCAGATAAATTCTATGAATACCAGAGAGAATTTGGTTTCGGGGATTATACAGGCATTGACCTGCCTGGGGAAGCCACAGGTCAGCTCCATGCGAAAGAAGCCATTGGCCCCACAGAATTGGCAACCATGTCCTTTGGTCAGACATTCAACTGCACCAGCATTCAGGCAATTGCGGCATTTTCCGTGTTGATCAACGGCGGTAATCTGGTGAAACCGCATGTGGTATCTCAGATTGTGGATGCAGAGGGGAATGTGGTACTGCAAAATGATACAGAAGTGGTACGCCGTGTCATTTCTGAAAAAACATCCGCTTATATGCGGACAGCTCTGAAAGCCACAGTAGAAAATGGTCTGGCAAAGAAATTGCAGATTGATGGTTATTCTATCGGTTGTAAAACAGGTACCGCGGAACAGGGTTCTCGTACCAATGACGATTTGTGGGCACTGAGTAACATGTCTTATTTCCCTGCAGAAAATCCTAAGTATATTGTTTTCACGGTTATCAACCAGCCTAGTGATTATGTGGAAGGTGTGCAGACACCGACACCTATGACCAAAAAGCTCATTGAGGGCATCATCAAATACGATAATCTGGAACCTACACAGCCAGTGGAAGATGAGGCAAACCTGTCCAAGAATAAAACCGTTACTGTGCCAGATTACACTGATAGTGTCATCTTTGGCGCCATCGAGGATCTGGACGCAAGAGAACTGACTTACAAAGTGGTTGGCAACGGCAATACTGTTGTGAATCAGGTGCCCAAAGGCGGAACCACTATGGATGTAGGCAGTGAAGTAATCTTGTACGTAGAGCGCTCAGAAGAAGATGCTGGCACTGTCAGCGTGCCGAACGTCGTCGGCAAGAACTATGAACAGGCGGAAACAACTTTGACAAATGCGGGCTTTACAGTGGCATTTGAAGGGGATCAGGCCGGTACCGTAACGGCACAGGATCCCAAGTATGGCGTATCCGTAGCCAAGGGAAGCGAAGTCATGCTGACCCTTGAAATTCCGGAAAAAACGGACACATCTACGGATACAACGGGTACACAAACGACACAATAACCAGACCCAAAGAAAACGCATAGACTCCTTGCTTTTTCCATATATTTGCTAATAAGGACATTGGAAAAGGCAGGGAGTTTTCTATGGAAAGACCAACGGTCGGTGAAAAACGCCGGCTTTTGATTTATCTGCTTTGCTGTATGCTGGCGTTTCTGGTGCTGATTGGAAGATTGGCTTATATTGGTTTGTTCCGCTCGTCCCAATGGCAGGAAATGGCCTATGAGCAGCAGACAAGAGATCGTCTGATTACTGCCAGACGAGGAGATATTCTGGACAGAAACGGTGTCGGTATTGCCGAAACCCAAACGGTTGCAGCAGTCAGCGTTGTTCCGGCAGAGGTGAAAGAAAAAGAAGAAACCGCAAAGTTTCTGGCAGGTACACTGGAACTGGATTATGATGATGTGTTGGAGAAAGTCCAGCAGAAAGTGGCGCTGGTGCGGATTCAGTCGAAAGTGGATACGGAAACGGCGCAGGCGATCCGGCAGGCGGATCTGCCTGGAGTAAAAGTGGACGAAGATGTCCAGCGGATCTATCCTTTTGGAGAACTGGCGGCTCAGGTGGTTGGCTTTGTGGGAAAGGATAATCAGGGTATCATCGGGCTGGAAGCCAAATATGATGATGTGCTGGAAGGGGAGCAGGGAAAAATATTGACCCTGACAGATGCCAAAGGAAAGGAACGGCACGGTGTTTGTCAAACGGGGAGGAAAGGAACAGGAACGGATTCCGCCAGTGGATGGTGGAAATCTGGTGACGACACTGGATGTAACCATACAGCAGTATGCGGAACAGACATTGGCAAAAACCGTAGAGTCCAAACAGGCGAAAAAAGGCTCTCTCATTGTGATGAACCCACAAAACGGGGAGATTTATGCCATGGCGAATTATCCCTCTTTTGACTTGAATGAGCCCTTTACCATCAACAACCCGGAATTGGCGGCGGCATGGGAAGGACTTTCTTCCAAGGAGCAAAGTGACGCCCTCAATACCATGTGGCGCAATTCCGCCATCAACGATACATATGAGCCGGGGAGTATTTTTAAGATCATTACTTCTGTGGCAGGTCTGGAAGAAGGCGTTGTCACGCCGGAATCTACTTTTTATTGCCGGGGATTCCATGTGGCAGGAGATCGGCAGATCAAATGTTGGCGGTATCCCAGAACCCATGGGGCGGAAACTTTTGCGGAAGGTGTACAGAATTCCTGTAACCCGGTGTTTATGGAAATTGCAGAGCGGCTGGGTGCGGAAACCTTTTTGGATTATGTGGAAAAACTTGGCTTCCGGGAAAAAACAGGCATTGACTTGGCAGGGGAAGCTACGGGAATCATCCATGAACTGAAAAACGTAGGCCCTGTGGAGCTTGCTACCATGTCTTTTGGCCAGTCTTTCCAGATTACACCGCTGCAATTGATGCGGGCCATTTCCGCCACAGTAAACGGCGGCTATCTGGTAACGCCTCATATTGGTTATGGCATTGCCGATGAAAATGGCAATTTGACAGAAACATTTTCCTATGAAAAAGGGGAACAGGTGCTTTCCGAGAAAACTTCTGAAACTATGAAAACCATATTAGAAAGCGTTGTGGCAGAGGGTACTGCCACCAAGGCGGCGGTGGCAGGTTACCGCATTGGAGGCAAAACGGCTACATCAGAAAAACTTCCCCGCAGAAGCGGAAAATATATCGCTTCTTTCATGACATTTGCCCCAGTGGATGATCCTCAGGTTATGGTGTTCCTGATGATTGATGAACCACAGGGGGTGTACTACGGTGGTACCGTAGGCGGCCCTGCTATGAAAGAAATGTTGGAGAATATTCTGCCTTATCTGGGGATTCCCAAAGAAGGGGAAATACCGGAGGATGCTGTGGTGACTGTGCCTGATGTGACAGGTATGACCATGGCGGAGGCGAAAAACGCTCTTTGGCAGGCAGGACTGACAGCCCAGACGGATGAGGGGGAAACAGTGGTTTCTCAGCTCCCTCCGGCAGGACAGGAAGTCAACAGGGGGACAAAAGTTCTGCTCTACGGGACATAAGCGAAAAATGGGATAAAAATGCGGAAGAATCAAAAAAAAATTATACTTTTTCCGTTCCTTCCAATTTTTTATGATATAATAAACAGATGCAAAAAAAGCAACACCCAAAGGAGGAAAACACAGTGTTATTGCAAAAACTGTTAGAGGGTATTCCTTATAAAATGTTACAGGGAACCGATCAGGCAGAAATCAAAATGCCTGTTTACGATTCCAGAAAAGTACAGCCAGGGGATCTGTTTGTCTGCATCACAGGTTTTCAGACAGACGGTCACCGCTATATTCCTATGGCGTTGGAAAAAGGTGCGGCAGCCCTTTTGGTAGAACACGCTGTGGAAGATGTACCGCAAAACATCACAGTGATTCAGACAGAAAACAACCGTCAGGCGTTGGCGACGCTGTCTGCCAATTTTTATGACCATCCCACACAGAAAATGCGGGTGACAGGGGTGACCGGCACTAACGGCAAAACCACCATCACCTATCTGGTGCGTTCTGTGCTGGAACGGGTAGGAAGAAAAACAGGCGTCATCGGCACCATCGAAAACCGCATTGGAGATAAAGTCATTCCAACAGAACGGACAACGCCGGAATCTTTGGAATTGCAGGCATTGATGGAACAGATGCGTCAGGAAGATGTGACAGATGTGATGATGGAAGTTTCTTCCCATTCTCTGGATCTGCATCGTGTGGACGGCATTGCTTATGATGTGGCAGTGTTTACCAACCTGACGCAGGATCATCTGGATTATCATAAAACCATGGAAAATTATAAAATCGCCAAGAGCATGCTCTTTGAACGGAGCAAACAGAGTGTCATCAATATTGATGATGCCGCAGGTGATTTTATGGTGGAAAAATCTGCTGGGGAAGTACTGACTTATGCCATTGACAAAGCCGCAGACCTGAAGGCGGAGGATATTTCCATTACAGCGGAAGGCACTGCCTTTACGGTGGTATATGAAGGAAAACGCTATGGTGTGAAATTGCATACACCCGGCAGATTCAGTGTATATAATGGACTGGGTGCCATTGGCGCTTGCCTGTGTTTGGGTGTGGAAATGGAAGATATTCTGGCTGGTCTGGCAGAAAACCCCGGTGTGGCAGGTCGTTTCCAGACAGTACGCAGCAAAAAAGGCTGTCAGGCAGTGGTGGACTATGCCCATACACCTGATGGACTGGAAAATGTGCTGAAAACAGCCAAAGAATTCACCAAAGGCAAGCTGATTGCAGTCTTTGGCTGCGGTGGGGACAGAGATAAGACAAAACGCCCCATCATGGGACGTATCGGCGGACAATATGCGGATTACTGCATCATCACATCTGATAATCCCCGTACAGAAGACCCGGAACAGATTTTACGGGAAGTGGAAGCCGGCACACAGGAAACAGGATGTGCTTACGAAAAACAGGTTGACCGCAGAAAAGCCATTGTTCGTGCCGTAGAATTGGCACAGGCTGGAGATGTCATTCTCATTGCCGGCAAGGGTCATGAAACTTATCAGATCTTCCCGGATAAAACCATTCATTTTGACGATGTAGAAGAAGTGCGAAACGCGTTTGGAGATGATTGCTTATGAAAAAACTGACCATTCAGGAAATTGCCAATGCCACCCATGCACGGATTCTGGCAGCAAACTTAGAAGAGGCACAGCAGAAAACCATCTGCCATGTGACACAGGATTCCCGTCAGGCAGGGGAAGAGAGCCTCTTTGTGCCTTTGAAAGGCAAAAATTCCGACGGCCATGATTACCTGAAAAGCTGTATGGAAAAAGGCGTTGCCGCATGTTTTACAGAACGTGAAATGACACCGGAAAATGGCTGTGTGCTGCTTCTGGTGGAAAACGCGAGAGCGGCTATGTTGCAGTTGGCAAAATATTACCGCAGCCTGTTTGATATTCCCGTTGTGGGCATCACCGGCAGTGTGGGCAAGACTACCACAAAGGATATGATTGCTTCTGTCCTTTCTCAGAAATACAATACTTTGTGGACACTGGGAAATTTCAATAATGACCTCGGTGTGCCTCTGACACTGTTCCGTCTGGAAGAAAGTCATGAAGCGGCTGTCATTGAAATGGGCATGAACCATTTTGGTGAAATCCATCGTCTGGTGGATGCGGTACGTCCTCATATCGGCGTCATTTCCAATGTTGGCGTTGCGCATATTGAACATCTGGGCAGTCGGGAAGGCATTTTGAAAGCAAAATGTGAATTGTTCGATTTTATGGATGAAAAGGATGTTGCTGTGCTGAACGGTGATAACGATATGCTGGCGACACTGGATGGCAAACTGTCCCAGAAAGTACGCTGGTTTGGTGTGGAAAACAAACGGGATGTTTACGCGGACAACATCGAAGCCGTTGGTCTGGAACATACCAGATGCACCATTCACACACCTGAGGGCAGCATGGACGTGGTGATTCCCATGCCAGGCGCACACATGGTGCTGAATGCTCTTTCTGCGGTGACAGTAGGACTGGAAATGGACTTTACACTGGATGAGATCAAAGGGGGCATTGAAAACTTCGTGCCTACCAAAGACCGTATGACCATCATGCGTCTGGAAAACGGTCTGACACTGCTGAATGATGTATACAACTCCAATCCTGTTTCTGCCAAGGCTTCTTTGGATATTCTCAAAGATGTGGAAGGCAGAAGCGTGGCGTTCTTGGGCTTCATGGGAGAACTGGGCGAATTTGCCCCCCAGATGCACCGGGAAGTTGGAGCTTACGCGGCAGAAAAAAGCATTGACCTTTTAATTTGCATTGGCAACCATTCCGACCAGATGGCGGCTGGCGCAAAAGATGCCGGCATGCTGGAAGTGTATCGTTTTGACACACAGGAAGAATTCTGGGAAAACGGTTTGGATTTGCTGAAAAAAGGAGATACAATTTTGTTGAAAGCATCCCGCAGCATGGGATTCGAAAAAACAGTAGAGAAATTGCAAGGAGTGAAATAAAGTGGGTTCTTTGGAACAGGCGGTTTACGCCATATTGATAGCCTTTGTCATTGGGGTGATTTTGTGTCCCATTCTGATTCCGGTACTGCATAAAATGAAGTTTGGGCAGAATGTCCGGGATGACGGCCCTCAGACACATTTGCAGAAACAGGGTACGCCTACCATGGGTGGTATTGCCTTTTTGATTGCCTTCGTGGTGGCATCCTTCTTCTTTTTGAAGGGGAATACCGACGGCATTGCGGTGGTACTGATGACACTGTGTTATGGCATCATCGGCTTTTTGGATGACTATATCAAAGTTGTGAAAAAACGTTCTCTGGGTCTGCGTGCATGGCAGAAACTGGCATTGCAGCTCATTGTAACAGCTGCATTCTGCTGGTATGTGATGATGAAAAGCGGTATCGGCACAGCTATTTACATTCCCTTTACCAATGGTATGGAACTGGATCTGGGTATTTTGTTTGTACCTTTCCTCTTTATTGCGGTATTGGGTACTGTCAATGGCGTCAACCTGACAGACGGTTTGGATGGTCTGGCTGGCGGCGTAACCCTCATTGTAGCGGCGTTCTTTATGATTGTGTCCTGGGCGGCAGGCAGCATGATTTCTCCTGTCTGCGGGGCAATCGTTGGCGCGCTGCTGGCATTTTTGCTCTTTAACTGCTATCCCGCCAAAGTGTTCATGGGGGATACAGGTTCTCTGGCGTTGGGCGGTTTTGTGGCTGCAACGGCTTTTGTTCTGAAAATGCCTATTTTCATTGTCATCGTTGGTTTTGTTTATCTGTGGGAATCTATCACAGTAATGTTGCAGGTAGGCTGGTTCAAGATTACAAAACGCAAATATGGCGAAGGCAGACGCCTGTTCAAAATGGCGCCTTTCCATCATCATCTGGAACAGTGCGGATGGAGAGAAACAAAGGTTGTGACTTTGTTCTATGTAGTAACTGCGCTGCTGTGCCTGCTGGGCTTCTTGGGCAGTAAAGCAATGTTTTAACGGAAAGAAGGAAAAAATCCATGAAATATACAGGAAAACGTGCCCTGGTATGCGGCATGGCAAAAAGCGGTATTGCAGCAACGGCTTTGCTGCAGAAACTGGGTGCAGTGGTTACATTGCAGGATATGAAAGAACGTAACGCCGTTCCTGCGGCAGCACTGGAACTGGAAAAAGAAGGCGTTGCCCTTTACACAGGGAAAAATCCCGATGATATTGCGTGTGAACAGGATCTGATTGTACTCAGTCCCGGTATCCCTTGCGACCTGCCTTTTATTATTGCGGCAGAAGCAGCTGGCGTGGAAGTCATCAGCGAAGTGGAACTGGCTTATAGAGAAACCACTTGCCCCATTACAGCTATCACAGGCACCAATGGGAAAACAACAACCACAACCCTGACTGGTGAAATCATGAAAGCTGTTCGCCCGAACACAGCAGTGGTAGGTAACATCGGTGTGCCTTACAGCGAAAAGGTACAGGGCTTGACTGAGCAGGATTGGGTCGTTGCGGAAATCAGCAGCTTCCAGATGGAAAAAGCAAAAGAATTCCATCCTCACATCAGTGCGGTGCTGAATATCACCCCTGACCATCTGAACAGACACAAAACCATGGAAGTTTACATTGCCATGAAAGAACGTGTTTTTGCGAAACAGACAGCAGAAGATTTCTGCATTTTGAATTATGAAGATGAAGCTTGCCGGAAAATGGCAGACAAGACTGCGGCTAAGGTATTTTTCTTCAGCAGCGCACAGGCTCTGGCAGAAGGCATTTACCTGCAGGACAAAGATATTTTCGTAAAATGGCAGGACATTGATGAAAAACTTATTTCTGTGGATGAACTGCAGATTTTGGGGGTTCATAACTATGAAAACGTTATGGCAGCGGCAGCTATGGGCATTTGCGCTGGTGTGGCGCTGGATACCATCCGTCAGGTATTGAAATCCTTTGCGGGCGTAGAACACCGCATTGAGTATGTGGCAACCGTAGATGGCGTAGATTACTATAATGATTCTAAGGGTACTAATACAGACGCGTCCATCCGTGCCGTTTTGGCTATGCAGAAACCCATTGTACTCATTGGCGGTGGCTATGACAAAGGTGTTTCTTTTGACGACTGGACAAAGCTGTTCCCCGGCAGAGTCAAACATCTGGTGCTCATTGGTGTAACAGCACCGCAGATTCGTGTGTCTGCGGAAAAATTCGGCTTTACGGCAATGACAGACTGTGAAACCTTTGCGGAAGCCGTAGATCTGTGCAGGGAAAAGGCGGAACCAGGAGATTGTGTGCTCCTTTCTCCCGCATGTGCAAGCTGGGGCATGTTTGATAACTACGAACAGCGCGGCGAAATGTTCAAAGAACAGGTTCGCTCCTATTTGCAGAAATAAACAAAGCGAGGTGGTAACATGGAACAGACCAGACAGGGAAAGGCAGGAAGAAAACCGCATAAAAAAAGAGTGAAAGCGGATACCTATGACTTCGGGCTGTTTTTCGTGGTACTGACGCTGGTATTGTTCGGCGTTGTCATGATTTTCAGCGCCAGTTATTATGAAACCATGTCCAGCAAGGAATATGGATATGATATGTTTTATTATTTGAAGCGACAGGGCATGTGGGCCGTTGTGGGTACAGTAGGTATGATCGTTGCCATGAATGTGCCTTACCAATTCTGGAAAAAGCTTTCTCCAACACTGTATTGGATTTCCAATGGTCTGCTGGCAATCCTGCCTTTTGTCGGGAAAAATGTAAAAGGGCAGACCCGTTGGATTGAAATTGGCTCTTTGCAGTTCCAGCCTTCGGAATTTACCAAGGTTGCGGTTATTTTGTATCTGTCCTACTATGTCATTAACCATCGAAAGGAATTGGGCAACCTAAAGGGCTTTGCCAAAGCGGCTGGATTTCTGGCACTTCCGGTGCTGCTCATCGCCATGACCAACTTTTCATCAGCCCTTTTGCTGCTTATGGTTGGTGTGACCATTCTGTTTGTTGCCAGCCCAAGAATCTGGTACTTTGTGGCAGGCATTGGCGCACTGGTTCCCTTTGCGGCAGTCATGGTCATTCTGCCCCAGTTCCGTTATCGTCTGACACGTATCACCACATGGCTGGATCCATGGGCGGATTCAACAGACGCGGGTTATCAGACCATTCAGTCTTTGTATGCTGTGGCATCCGGCGGGCTCTTTGGTCTGGGACTTGGACAGAGCCGTCAGAAATCCTTCATCCCAGAAGCCCATAACGATATTATCTTCGCCATTATTTGTGAAGAATTGGGGCTGATTGGCGCGGGATTGGTCATTATCCTCTTTGCGGTGGTGGTGTGGCGTGGTATCCGTATTGCCATGAACGCAAGAGATAATTACGGCATGCTGGTGGCAACAGGCATTACATCTGTGGTGGCGTTTCAGTCACTGATTAACATCGGCGTTGTAACTAATACCATTCCAAATACAGGGCAGCCACTGCCGTTCATCAGTTACGGCGGTACGGCACTGGTATTTTTGATGGGTATGATGGGGATATTGCTAAACATATCAAAATATCCAAAGGATATGAAGAATACAGAATAATTTACAAAAAGCTATTGACAAATTTGTTCGTATTGAATAAAATGCTAAAGTATAAGATTCCATACAGCAAAAGCAAAGAAAAAGAGGAGTATGCGGATTCCGTCCCGGCAGAGAGAAAAATCCATGGGCTGAGAGATTTTTCGGGAGCAGGCACGCAGAAGGTAGCTTTGGAGCTGTTCCGCTGAAAAAAAGAGTAGGCGGAAACGGGTGGTTCCGTTACAGACCGTGAGTGTCCGTCAATTTTTTTTGACGGGAAATAAGGTGGTACCGCGAGCTTTCGTCCTTTGGGAGGAAAGCTCTTTTTTTATGAAACGAAGGAGGAGAAAACGTGAGAGAACTGGCAAAGAATTTTGATCCCGCAGCAGTAGAGGACAGACTCTATGCTATGTGGATGGAAAAGAAATATTTCCACACAAAAATCGATAAAAGCAAAAAACCTTATTGTATCGTAATGCCGCCCCCGAACATCACTGGGCAGCTGCATATGGGCCATGCACTGGACAACACCATGCAGGATATTCTGATCCGTTGGAAAAGAATGGCTGGCTACAATGCACTGTGGGTTCCCGGCATTGACCACGCAAGTATTTCCACAGAACTGAAAGTTGTACAGAAAATGGCTTCTGAAGGCCTGACAAAAGACGATGTAGGCCGTGATGGTTTCCTGGAACGCGCTTGGGCTTGGAAAGAAGAATATGGCGGCATCATTCTGAATCAGCTGCGGAAACTGGGCTGCTCCTGTGACTGGGAACGCGTACGCTTCACCATGGACGAAGGCTGCTCCGACGCCGTTCTGGAAGTATTCTGCCGTCTGTATGAAAAAGGCTATATCTATCGTGGTGAAAAGATCATCAACTGGTGCCCCGAATGTCAGACTACCATTTCTGACGCGGAAGTTAACCATGTGGAAACAGCAGGTCATTTCTACCACATTGAATATCCCATTGTAGGCTCCGATGAAAGACTGCGTCTGGCAACAACTCGTCCCGAAACAATGATGGGCGACGTTGCTGTTGCGGTTCATCCTGATGACGAACGTTATCAGCACCTCATCGGCAAAACATGTATCCTGCCTTTGATGGATAAAGAAATCCCCATCGTAGGTGATGAATATGTTGACCGTGAATTCGGTACCGGTGTTGTAAAAATTACACCTGCTCACGACCCTAACGACTTTGAAGTTGGTGTACGTCATAACCTGCCTCGTATCAACGTAATGAACGACGATGGTACTATGAACGAAAAAGCAGGCAAATACGCAGGCATGGATCGTATGGAAGCCAGAAAAGCAGTAGTAGCAGACCTGAAAGAACAGGGCTATCTGGTAGAAATCGAAGATATCACTCATGCAGTAGGCTGCCATGAAAGATGTAATGTTCCCATCGAACCCCTGATCAAACTGCAGTGGTTTGTACGCATGGACGAACTGGCAAAACCTGCTATGGAAGTATATGAACAGCAGAAACTGCGTTTTGTTCCCGATCGTTTCGGTAAAGTATACATGCACTGGCTGGAAAATATCCGTGACTGGTGTATCTCCCGTCAGCTGTGGTGGGGCCACCGTATTCCTGCTTACTACTGTGAAGAATGCGGTCATATTACTGTAAGCAAAACAGCTCCTGATAAATGTGAAAAATGCGGCAGCACAAAACTGCATCAGGATGAAGATACTCTGGATACATGGTTCAGCTCCGCGCTGTGGCCTTTCTCCACACTGGGCTGGCCCAATGAAACAGAAGATCTGAAACACTTCTATCCTACAAGCACACTGATCACTGGCTATGACATCATCTTCTTCTGGGTTGTTCGTATGGTATTCTCCGGTATGGAAAATATGCACGAAGTACCTTTCCACGATGTATTGATCCATGGTCTGATCCGTGACGATCAGGGCAGAAAGTTCTCCAAATCTTTGGGCAACGGTATTGATCCTCTGGAAGTTATCGCAAACTACGGCGCGGACCCTCTGCGTCTGATGCTGATCACTGGTAACGCACCCGGCAACGACATGCGTTTCTATTGGGAAAGACTGGACAACTGCCGTAACTTCTGCAACAAGATCTGGAACGCAAGCCGTTTCGTGATGATGAACATGGACGAAAAACAGGAAACAAAACTGCTGATGCTCACATCCGCAGATAAATGGATCCTGTCCAAAGTCAACACACTGGCAAAAGATGTTTCCGAAAATCTGGAACACTATGAACTGGGTCTGGCTGCACAGAAGATTTACGATTTCCTGTGGGATGAATTCTGTGACTGGTATATCGAAATGGTAAAACCTCGTCTGTACAACAAAGACGACAACACAAGAGAAGCAGCACTGTGGACACTGAAAACAGTTCTCATCAACGCACTGAAGATGCTGCATCCTTTCATGCCTTATATCACAGAAGAACTGTTCCAGCATATTCAGGACGAAGAAGAAAGTATCATGATTTCCGATTGGCCTGTTTATAAAGAAGAATGGAACTACAAAGAAAACGAAGAAGAAATCGATACTATCAAAGAAGCAGTTCGTAACATCCGTAACATCCGTGCGGAAATGAACGTTGCACCTTCCAAGAAGGTTCAGGTATTTGTTGTTTCCGATAAGGAAGAAGTAAGAGCGATCTTTGAACACAGCAAAGTATTCTTCAAAACACTGGGTCATGCCAGCGAAGTAACTGTACAGGCTGACAAAGCAGGTATCGGTGAAGATGCTGTTTCCGTAGTGACCAGCAACGCAACCATTTACATGCCTCTGGCAGAACTGGTTGACATTGAAAAAGAAGTAGAGCGTCTGACAAAAGAAAAAGAAAAGATGCTCAAAGAAATCGAAAGAGTAGAAAAGAAACTGGCAAACCAGG
>ERZ772805.2229-NODE-2229-length-13004-cov-115.891189_pt1 | contig 13004 bp, 14 predicted proteins | sample MGYA00511344_ERZ772805 | MGnify/ENA primary metagenome ERZ772805 (study PRJEB29015, sample SAMEA2737730) | human gut metagenome | biome: human gut; feature: human-associated habitat; material: faeces | place: China | collected 2012 ...
ATTTGGATTATTCATCTAAAGACTTTGGAGGCAAAGACTCAAAAACGAGAAAGAATAATCAGATTTCTAATGATAAGATGACTCTAGATGAATTTTATAAATTCTTACTATCAGTATTTTCAAATGCGAAAGACAATCTTAAGAGTGGTGCCTCATTTTATATATGGTTTTCTGATTTAGCAACCGTTGAATTTAACAATGCTGCCAATAATTCAGGGTTGATGGTTAAAGAAACTCTTATTTGGGAAAAGAATAATTTTGTTTTAGGGCGCCAAGATTATCACCATAAGCATGAGCCTTGTTTATACGGATGGGTTAAAGACGGTAGTCATTCATGGTATTCAGACAGAAAACAAACAACTATTCTTAATTTTGACAGACCTCTAAAATCTGACTTGCACCCAACCATGAAACCAGTAGCACTATTTGATTATCAGATTAAAAATAGCACCAAGTCAGGTGACACAGTGCTAGATTTATTCGGCGGTAGTGGGACAACCATCATGGCATGTGAACAAAACGAGCGTAATGCCTGCGTTATGGAGTATGATCCCAAGTATGTTGACATAATTATTAAACGTTGGGAAGATTTTACAGGAAAGAAAGCTAAATTAATTGAAAGCTAGTTAATGGCTAGTCTTTTTATTTTATGTGGAAGGTGGTGGGGTTGCTTGCGATGGCTAAAGGGAGATACCAAAAGTGGTTAGAAAGCGAGAACTTAGTCTTATTAGAGGGCTGGAAAAGAAACGGTCTGACAGACAAACAAATAGCTGAAAACATGGGAATTAGCGTTAACACTTTAAACAAGTGGAAACAACGGTTTGTACAGATTAGACAGGCTTTAAAAATAGGCCACGAATCTGCTAATTATGCAGTTGAACGTAAATTGTTCCAGAAAGCTATGAATGGTAATACAACCGCCATGATTTTTTGGTTAAAGAATAACTGGCGCGATAAGTACAACGATAGTGAGTTATCGCCAGAAGAACGTAAACTTGCCAAAGCTAAATCGCGTAAGACTAATGCAGAAGCAGATATAGCAGAATACAAGGCTAAAGTGCTTGAAGAAAGTGGTTCAAGTGGAGTTGAGTTACTAAACGAATACTTAGACAAATTAGACACTTTGGCAGATAAGGAAGTGAAACAAGATGGGACTAAGGCAGATGTATAGTGAACGTCAAATTGAAGTTTTGAAGAAGTACAAGCAAGGGTTTCGATTAATGATTAACTATGGAGCTAAACGTTCAGGTAAGACTGTAATTGATAATGACTTGTTTCTTATGGAATTGAGAGCAGTAAGGAAACGAGCAGATGCAGTTAAATTCAGAGAACCACAATACATATTGGCTGGTGTTTCATCTAAGACGATTGAACAGAACATACTTAATCCATTACGTAACAAATATGGGATAGAGTTCAAGTTTGATAAGCATGGAAATTTCACTTTATTTGGTGTAAAAGTCGTTCTAGCCTATACAGGTTCTATCGGTGGCTTAGGTGCCATCCGTGGTTAATAGTCTAGCCACGTAATTCCGTGAACTAACAAATGTTAGGTGTATCTTTTAAAGATGCTAACGGTAGAAATCTAAACAAATTCTTAGTATAATCATTTATATAAGCACCATAGGAGGTTATATAAATGATTGGTTATGTATATAGAATAATTTCACCATCTAATAAACAATATATTGGTATTACCACAAGGAAAAATCCAAAAACAAGATGGAGAGAACACATAAAACTTTCAAGCAAGGGAATTAAACATAGAGCTTTATATTATGCAATGAATAAATATGGCATTGAAAATATGAAGTTTGAAGTTATAGAAAAATTGCCAAATACAACACAAGAAAGTTTATTTAAAGCGGAAAAATATTATATTAAGAAATTCAATACATTTAAAAAAGGATATAACATGACTGAAGGTGGCGAAGGAACACCTGGATTATTTGGTGAACTTAATGCATTCTACAGTCATAAGCATACCGAAGAAACAAAAAGAAAAATCGGTAAGGCAAATAAAGGTCATAAACATACTGAAGAATGGAAAAGAAAAAATTCTGAATTGATAAGGGAAAGAATGAAAGACCCTAATCTTAGAAAATTAATTTCAGAATCAGTTAAAGCAAGCGTTAAAACTAGAAAGAAAGTAGTTTGTGACACTGATGATAAAATTTTTAATTCGGTTAAAGAATGTAGTGAATACTATGGTATAGATCGTTCTAGTTTGAGAATGGTTTGCAATAGGAAACGTGCTACAGCTAAAGGTAACCAATTTTCATGGTATGGAGATAATTCACCTTATTTTGAAGATAAAAGAACGATTTACCAACCTAAAAAAGTAAGATGTATTGAAAAAAATAAGACATATAATTCAATAAGAGAGGCTAGTCAAGACCTTAATCTAGTCGAACAACATATTTCCGCTTGTTTACACGGTAGACAGAAATCTACCGGAGGTTTACATTTTGAATTTGCATGACAATACCGTGCCAAGCCTTGATAATCAAGGAAGGTGTAACGACTATCCTTTATGGAGTACATTTAAGGTGAAATTCCTTATTTGGAAGTGCGGAACAATATTATTTATTAATATTGAAGATATAGTCTAATCCCTTTTTTAAATACTGGGAAACCAGGGGTACTAAATGATGACAGCATGGGGTGCATACGTTAATGAAGCATCCCTTGCTAATAGATATGTGTTTAAAGAAATCATGGATAGATGTTCAGCAGATGAGTCTAAGATTATATGCGATACCAACCCAGATCACCCACAGCACTGGCTGAAGGTGGATTATTTAGACAACGACAAGCCAGAAGTTAGAACAGCATCCACACATTTTACTTTGGATGATAACAAGGCTTTTCTAGGCCAAAAGTATATCAACGACCAAAAGGCTATGACGCCAAGTGGAATGATGTATGAACGGGATATTTTAGGCTTGTGGGTATCCGGCGAAGGTATGGTTTATCAAGATTTTGATAAGAAGCGTATGTTAGTGGATAAAGTTCCAAAAGATTTACATTATTATGCAGGAGTCGACTGGGGATATGATCATAAGGGGAGCATTGTTGTGTTTGGCGATGATAATAAAGGCAATACGTATCTCGTTGAAGAACATACTAAGAAATATAAGTTTATTGATTACTGGGTTGAGATAGCTAAAGGCATTCAGAAAAGATATGGATACAACATTACTTTCTGGGTTGATAGTGCAAGACCAGATAATTACAATGAGTTCTTACGTAATGGAATAAACGCCAGAAATGCAAATAAAGCACGTATGGCAGGAATAGAAAGCGTGGCTAAACTGATGAAGTTAGGACGCTTTTTTGTTTTGAGTTCAGCAGTGCAAAGTTTCCTAGATGAAATTTATACATACATCTGGGATGATAAAACAGGCGAACCAGTTAAACAAAACGATGACGTAATGGATGCTATGAGATACGCGATTTATAACGAACATTTAAACAATGATGCTCAATTTATTAATTCAGTTTACTTTTAGGAGGTGGGATGCGTGGCAGACAGTGTAAAGATTGCTGGCAGCGCTTATATATCCAAGGAAGGCCTGTATCTTTATCCAAATGAAGAACTAACAGGCGAAAATGTTTTAACGTTTATTAACTACAACAGAGGTATCACAACGTATGGAGAGAACTACCGCTACTATACTGGCGAACATTCGATTTTGAAGAAGAAGTTTGATCCTAACAGTTTCAGACCAGATAATAGAGTAATTAGCAACTGGGCCAATTATGTTGTGGATACGTATATCGGATATTTTATGGGAACGCCAGTTAAGATACAATTAGAAGACAACAACAAGAATAAACTATTGCAGGACTGGCTGAAGACTAACACGTTTTCAGACAAACTATCAGAAGTGGCCAAGCAAGTGGCGATTTATGGATCATCCTACATGTTGGCGTATCAAGACGAAGATAGTAATACGCGTGTGGCAGTAGTTCCACCAGATGAAGGCTTTATCATTTATGATACAAGTATCAAGCGTAAACCTATTGCATTTGTCAGGTATGCTTATTTTAATTCTGAATTAGTTGGGGAAGTCTATACTGATAGTAAGGTTTATAGTATTGACAGAGACGGAGTGCTTGAAGAAACGGGAGTTATTGTGCCGTTTAAAGAAGTTCCAGCAGTAGAGTTCTATGCAAACGAAGAACGCTTATCTTTGGTTGGCAAGATCAGAACTTTAGTTGACACGTATGATAATGCAATCTCACAAAAAGCTAACGAGCTTGAATATTTTGATCAGTCGTTTCTGTTGATGTTAGGTATTAATTTACCTAAAGATCCTAAAACAGGCAAGCCTATCCTTGACTTTAACGGTGGCAAGCGTGTGTTTAATGATCCATCACCGGAAGCAGCCAATGCAAAATTTGAATTCTTATCTAAGCCGGACAGTGACAATATGCAAGAGAACATGCTTAATCGTTTGGTTAATGATATCTTTCAAACAGCAATGGTAGCTAACTTGAATGATGAGGCGTTTAGTGGAAACTCGAGTGGTGTGGCTATTAGATACAAGTTATTAAGTATGCAGAACCAAGCAGCGTTAGAAGAGCGTAAATTCACGATAGCTTTAACTAATTTTTTGGGCAATATTGCAAGCTTAGGTAAGGTCATTGGCAGCACTTCAGCCGATGAAATCAAAGCTGGCTTATCGTTCACGTTTAAACGCAACATTCCAGTAAACGACGCAGATGAGGCAAACACAGCCAAAACACTCGAAGGCGTTGTATCTAAGGAAACACAGCTTAAAGTATTATCTATTGTCGATGATCCTAAGGCAGAAATCGAAAAAATTGATGCAGAAAAGGAAAACCTTATCAAGCAATCATTGCAAAACTCAATTAATGCTACTGATATGTTCAAAGGTGGTGTAACTGATGCAGAACCGGAAGAACAAAGCGTACTGGAAAGCCAGAGAGCAAGCCGAAAGGAAGTGGATAGCTCAAAACCTGAAGAACGACAGGGAGTTTAATAACAAGCTAACTGATTATTACGAAAGAGCTATTGACGATATCAATGGTAAAATTGATGTAGAATACCAGAAAATAGTTGAGATACATGGTGATAATGCTGACACTGCAGGGGCTTATAAAGCCGTTAGTAAAGTTGATATAGAACGATATGAACGTGAAGCAAAAAGGCTTGTTGCTAAAGCTAACAGGCTTAGAAAGCAAGGTAGGAAAGTATCTCGTAAAGATTTTACAATAGAAGAAAATGCACGTATGAAAGTTTACAATGCAACTATGCGGCTTAATCGACTGGAGTATCTAAAGTCACAAATAGGGCTCACTATGGTCGATTTAGGTATGGATATAGGTGACGAGATGTGGGAAAAGATCCAAGATGACTATATGGACGAAATAAAGCGCCAATCTGGCATCTTAGGTAAAGATCTAACTAAAACGTCGCTATGGACGAGTAAGGAAGTTGCTGCAATCGTAATGGCTCAAACGGGTGCTGCTAATTTTAGTCAACGTATATGGGCAAATATAGACGCTTTAAAAGCTGAATTAGATGCAACTATATCAACAGGTATTATACGTGGAGATAATCCGCGAGAGATGGCACGATCACTTAAAAAACACGTTAAAACGACGGTTACTAATCATAAATATGTTACTGAACGTCTTGCACGTACTGAGAGCGCTAGAGTGCAGCATAAAGCACAGGTTGGTTCACTAATTAAGATGAACTATAGATTTTGCCGATGGCATGCTGAACCTGGTGCATGTAAGATTTGCAATGATATTGCAAACAATGATGATGGCTTTGGTCGAGGTGTTTATGAGATAGATGATTGTCCAATTGTTCCAGCTCATCCAAATTGTAGATGCGGTATCAGTGCTTACTGGGTTGATGGTGAGAATAATTCATACAAACACAGCAATTAACATTTTGACTTTTTCCATGATTGCAGTCATTAAAGAACAACTTGAGTAAATCGTCTCCCAAGACGTTAAATGCGAGCGGGAGGTCCAATTATGGATGTAGAAGAAACAACACAAGTAACTGAAGCTCAAGACAATCAAAAAAACGTCGAAACGGTTGAAAAGGACGTCCAAGATAAGAAACCAGTAGATGCTGACAAGATTGCCAAAAAGTTACAAAAACGTATTAGTAAGGAGCAAGAAGGCAAGCACCAAGCTTTGAAGGAAGTAGAGGAGCTTAAGGCTAAACTTGCAAAGTACGAAAACAACGACAAGAGCATCAAGGAACTTTCAGACGAGGAGAAAGCTAAGCAGGAAGAAGATGCCAAAGATAGACGTATCAAGGAGCTCGAAGACTGTTTAGCACGTAACGAAGACTTAAAACAAACTAAACAAGTGTTTGAAGAATCCGGTTTATCTGTTCCAGATGAAGTACTTGATATGGTTGTCGTGAACGATAACAAGAAGACTGTTGCTAACGTTCAAGCAATTACTAATTTCATCGAGAGAATTAAAGAAGATACACGCAAAGAATTGTTAGCAGGCAAAACTCCGCGAACAACAGGAGTTAAAACTAAAATGACAAAAGAGCAAATTAGAAACATTAAGGACACAGCAGAACGCCAAAAAGCAATGCGTGACAACTGGTCCTTATTTAGCTAGGAGGAAACAAAATTATGGCAGATCCAAAATTGATTAAAACACCTGATATGGGTGATGTACAAGCAAAAGACTTTGTGGAACGTTTTTCTGAAAGTGTTACAAAATTAACACAAGCATTGAGTACTACACGCCCACAAGCAATGACCCAAGGCAATACCATTCAAATGTATAAGTTCACTACTGATATGGCTGAAACAACAGCCGTTGGCGAAGGCGAAGATATCCCATTGAGTGGAGTTAAGCGCGTTAAAGATCGTGCTTTCACTGTTACCTTTGAGAAGGCACGTAAGGCTGTATCCATTGAAGAAGTTCAACGTGTTGGATACGATATGGCAGTTCTACAATCAGACAAGCGTATCTTAAAGGAAATCCAAAAGAATGTTCGTAAAGGTTTCTTTGATTTTCTCGCAACGGCACCAACAGATTTGAAGGCTCAAGGTGGCTTACAAAACACAATTGCTCAATCAGTAGGTAAATTGCAAGTATTGTTTGATGATGATGCAGTAGAAACAATCGTGTTTATCAACCCGATGGATGCAGCTAAATATTTAGGTGCAGCAGAAATTACAAACGGAGCAAGCGTTGGTTTTGGTTTAACATTGCTTAACAACTTCTTAGGCGGTGTTACTTTAATCATGAACTCCAGTGTGCCAGAAGGTACATTCTATGCAACCGTCAAGGATAACATTAACTTGATGTATTTAGATACAAACGGCGAAAGTCGTAAGTTATTTGAAAACAAGTCTATTACAACAGACGAAACAGGTTTAATCGCTTTAGTTCGCGATGATAACACAACAAACTTGACAAACCAAAGCACATTGTATTGGGGTATTAAGATCTTCCCAGAAGTTGCTAACGGCGTAATCAAAGGAACTTTAGCAGCACCAGCCACAGGTGACACATCTGAAGAAACATCAGGTACAGGCAAAAAATAGAAAGGTAATAGCTTATGGAACTATCAGACTTTAAAATCATGTTGGGGCTATCAGATGAAAACAAGGAGTCTGATAGTCTTCTACAATTAATCATTAAGAATACAGAGTTGTCATTGCGATTTAAGCTAGGTTTAAAGGCTGATGAAGATATACCTAGTGAATTATCATATATACCTTTAGAAGTTGCTATACGCCGTTTTAACCGTGTTAGAAACGAAGGTATGACGTCTTATTCTCAAGAAGGCGAATCTATCACGTTTAGTAACAACGATTTTGATGCATTCGAAAGCGACATTGAGGAATACAAACGTAGAAACAATTCAGATGGATTGTTATATACGATTGATCCTTATAGGAGGTATGACGTATGAGATTTGATACTTTAGTCAGTTTCTATTCCGAGAGTCAAAAGCACTATGATCCATCAACACATGGATATGTTGGTGGTATTGATTTACTCGGGAGCTGTATGGCTAACGTTACAGATATAGGGACAAACAGAGCTGTTCAATTGTTTGGCAAGTTTGATGCTAATAGTCTAGTCATCAGGGCTCCAGAATTGCCTTATCAAAATTGGACGTTCATTACTGTTGGAAGCTCTGAAACTAAATATCGACTTCAGACAATGCGACAGACACAGAAAATGGCAACTCTAATCGTCGGGGAGAGTTAGAGTATGACACAAATTAAAATTACCGGTGTCAAGGAATTAAAAGCAGCATTGCAGGAGAACGTTTCACGTTTTCCAAATGAAGTTGAACAAATTGTGGCAAAACATGGTGCTAGATTGCAGGATCAAACTCAATCTAACATGGATAGCGCTTATACGGCTGGGTATAGTACTGGCGCTACCAAACGAAGTGTTACTCTAGAAAGGAGTAAATTCAAAGCAGAAGTACAGTCACACACTAAGTATTTCGCCTACCTTGAGTACGGTACTCGCTATATGAGTAGACGGCCTACATTAGGCCCGGCGTTTAGCAAGATAGAACCACAATTTCGCAGAGACTTCAACAACTTATTTAAGTAGGTGGAATCATGACACCAGATCAATTAATTTTTGACTACATTTATCAATTATCATTAAATTCAGGCTATACAACATACGACCATTTGCCACTAGAAAGCGAAAATGCACCTTATCCGTTTGTTTTAGTCGGATCAGTACAAATACTACCGGCTGCAACTAAAAATGCAATACAAGGGCAAATAACGGCTAATGTGGACGTATGGGGAGACGGAGAGAGCCGTTTCAAAGTTTCTCAAATAATGAATGATATCTTTATCCAGTGCATGCAACCAGTAAGACTGGGAGATACATTCGTTAGATTACGTATAGACCAGTACGACAATCAAATAATTCAAGATACAAGCGTTCCGAATACCGTATTAAATCATGGCATAATGACGCTTGTATTTAATTTAAGCTAGGAGAGTGATATACATGGCAAAGCCACAAGTTTTACAAGGTATGGATACTTTAGCATATATTCGTTTATTAAAGAATGCAGCAACAGAACAAGGACAATTAATCCCTTATCAAACCTCACTATCATTCGAACCAAAACGCGATAGTGATACAACTAAAACTAAAGATGGCGCAGTTGGCACGTCAAGTTCTTTAGAAACAGAAATTGGGGTTGAATTTGTAAACAACATTTCTAAAGTTTCTGATGACCTATACGATGCTTTAATTCAAAATGAAAAGGTTGAATTTTGGATCGTAAACATTTCACGTAAGAATTCAGAAGGTAAAGTATTTGCTTGGTACGCTCAAGGCTCCATAACTGAAGACAGCAGCGATAACGACCCAGATGATAATTCAAAACGAGAAATAAAGTTTAGTGTTACCGGAACACCACAACGCGGTTGGTTAGAATTGCCAGCAAGTGCTAAGGAAGAATTGGCATATGTATTTAGAGGCTTAGGCGTTGTTTCTAGTGATGACCAGACAGGAAAAGGTACAGCATGGAAAGATGCAGACCGTGGAACAGGTTCAGCAACAACACAAGAATAATTCAAAGGAGCATTTTTTAGATGAAAATTAAAATCAAAGGCACAGAATATGAACTAAATTTTGGCATTCGTTTTGTTCGTGAATTGGACAAAGTAGCAAGCGTATCTAATAGCGGAATCTCTTTAGGTATGGCTTTAATGCGTACATTACCAGCATTGAAAACATATGACCCAGTGGCATTGTGTAATGTAATTTATGCAGCAGCTTATGACAATAAGCCACGTCCAACTATGAAGGATGTAGAAGCTTTCATCGATAAGGAAGTTTCATTTGAAGATTTAGAAAAGTATTTTGACGATATTCTTAAGCAAATTGATGAAAGTACAGCTACTAAGCTTGTGTCAAAAAACCTCAAAGCCTAGATACTGGAGATACGGGATTATCAAGTGAACAGATGTATCACGAGATAGTCCTTAACTCTTTAGCATATCTAGGCCTGGTTAGTATGCAAGAAATTGAAAAGATGACTTTTAATGAGTATCTGATACGTTTAGAAGCATTCCAGCTTAAAACAATCAAACGTAACGAAGAATTAGCTTATCAAGCGTGGCTTAATCAACAAGTGCAGGCCACAACGGGTAGCTCGAAAAATCCTAAACCCAAGTTCAAAAGGTTTGATCAATTCTTTGATACTAACAAAATGATCAATGAAGTTAGAGGAAGCTTCGAGGCAGATTATAAAGCCGCAAAGAAACAAAATACGTTGCAAACTAACGAAAACTTATTTGCAGAACGCTTGAAAGAATTCAAAAAGCTTAAGAAACAAGGAAAAATTATACCTTGGAGCATGAGAACTAAAAAAGAAAGGGGTGGTTTCTAAATGGCACAATCATTCAGTGTTAAAGCGGTATTGCAGGCTGTTGATGAAAACTTTACATCAACTACAAACAAAGCTATGCAAGTGATGGAAAAGCTACAGGCTACAAACAATACTGCATCAAACGGTATGAGCAAAAATGCAAATTCAATGAGCAGTACATTTAAATCAATGGCCGGAGCTATAGGAGTTGCCCAAATCGCCGGCAAGGCTTTCGATACTGTTAAGAATTCATTAGATGGGGCTATTAGTCGATTTGATACTTTGAACAAATATCCGGTTGTTATGAAGGCCTTAGGCTATTCAGCAAGGGATGTTTCTAAATCAACTAAATTGTTAAGCAATGGCATTGATGGATTGCCAACGTCGTTAGATGAAATCACTTCAAGTGCTCAACAGTTAGCACCCCTTGTTGGTAGTTCTCAAAAAGCAGCAAAATCAGCTTTAGCACTTAACAATGCTTTCTTGGCCAGCGGTGCAAGTGCTGGGGATGCGAGCCGCGGACTTACACAATATACACAAATGTTATCTACCGGCAAAGTTGATATGATGAGTTGGCGAACGTTAATGGAAACCATGCCTATCGCCTTACGTAAGGTAGCTAATTCGTTTGGCTTTACTGGAAAATCAGCAGAAACAGACTTATATGATGCTTTACAAAAAGGCAAAATAACCGTAGGTCAATTAAACGATAGATTTATCAAACTAAATGGCGGTGTTAATGGCTTTGCTAGTTTAGCAAGGAAAAATAGTGCCGGAATAGCAACGTCGTTTGCTAACTTAAAAAATTCCGTGGTCAAAAATTTAGCTAACATGGTTACAGCTATCGACAAAGGATTTGCAAAAGCTGGATTTGGTTCTATTGCTCAACAATTAGATAGCCTTAAATATGCAATCAATGGAGCATTTACAGCAATAGGCCCAGTTGTTACAAAAGCAGCATCGACAATTTTAAAAACACTATCAAGTATTTTTAATTTCGTTAAGCAAAATAAAGATTGGCTTGGACCTTTGGCGGCTAGTATAGTTACTTTTATTGGAGCGTTCAAAGGCACTCAGGCTGCTGTAAGTGGTATTACAGCGTTAATGAGCGGGTTACAGAACTTGCGATCATTTGTGCAGTTGGTAGCTGGTGCAAAGAACTCTCTAAAAGCATTCTTTACACTACTAGGATTAAATCCTTGGGTTGTATTAATTGCCGGTATTGCTGCAGTTGTTGCTGGTTTAGTGTGGTTCTTTACGCAAACAAAAACCGGCCAAAAGGTGTGGCAAGCATTTACCCAGTTCTTAAGTAATGCATGGCAAAAGCTAGTTTCAGTAGCTCAAAGCGTATGGAACGCGATAACAAACGCGTTTACGACAGCTATTGATAAAGTCAAAAGTGTATGGAGTAGTATAACTGGTTTCTTTTCAAACTTATGGCAAGGAATTGTTTCGATCGCTCAAAGTGTGTGGAATTCAATCGTTAGTGTATTTACAACAGCTTGGAACGGGTTTATTCAAGCGGTATCGCCAATCATTGATGCATTCAAGAACTTGTGGAATTCATTAACGGAATTCTTTACGGTTTTATGGCAAGGAATTGTTTCTGTTGCTAAAACAATTTGGAGCGGTTTAACAGCGTTTTTCTCAAGCCTATGGCAAGGAATTGTTTCAGTCGCTACACCTATTTGGAATGGTTTAACAACAGTTATAACTACTGTATGGAATGTGATTAAAACAGTAGTTCAAACAGGGATTAATGCTATATCAACAGTAATTCAAACCGTTATGACAATACTACAAACGATTTGGTCAACGATTTGGAACATGATCGTATTAGTTACTCAAACTGTATGGAACGTGATTACAACAGCTGTGCAGACCGGGATAACAATAATTTCATCAATTATTCAAGCAACACTTACGATTATTCAAACGATTTGGTCAACGATTTGGAATGCAATTGTGATAGTTGCTCAAACAGTTTGGAATATGGTTGTAACTGTAATTTCAACAGCTATTAACATAGTAGCAAGCATAATTCAAGCTATTACACAAGCTATCCAAGGTAATTGGGATGCAGTATGGAATACGATTGCTTCAATTACTAGTGCTGTTTGGAATGGTATTACATCAGTTGTAAGTGCCGGAATCAATGGCGTCAGAAGCGTGATAACAGCTGTAATGAACGGCTTAGGATCCATTATCAGCACAGTATGGGGTACGATTAAGAGCGTATTCAGCGCTGGCGTAAACTTTATCAAGTCAGTCGTTCACATTGACTTAGGTGCACAAGGTAGAGCAATCATGAACTCTTTCCTTGGCGGTTTAAGATCGGCATGGGAGTCAGTTAAGTCTTTCGTTAGTGGCATCGGTTCATGGATTAAAAAACACAAAGGGCCAATCAGTTATGACCGTAAATTGTTAATTCCAGCCGGTATCGCAATCATGACCGGTTTTAATAAAGGATTACAGGACCAATTCAAAGCGGTTAAGAAAAATGTATCTAATATGGCTGGTACAGTTTCTGATACAGTATCTAGCAGCTTAGAAGCAATCACAGTACCAAGCCCGGATGCAAGAAGCTTCATGGCCACAATGAGTGCTTTACAGAGTGCTAGCC
>ERZ772805.2231-NODE-2231-length-12995-cov-6.984312_pt1 | contig 12995 bp, 10 predicted proteins | sample MGYA00511344_ERZ772805 | MGnify/ENA primary metagenome ERZ772805 (study PRJEB29015, sample SAMEA2737730) | human gut metagenome | biome: human gut; feature: human-associated habitat; material: faeces | place: China | collected 2012 ...
TTTGCGGGGATAGCGGGCTGTTTTTCACCCACATGTATCCCCGAAGCCTCAAAAAAAAATAGTATTCAGTTGCTGAACGTTCGTATAGTGAACGTTCATCAGATGAATGCTAATACGGGCATGGATGGTGCCGGCAATCTGCGCTTCGAAAGTTGTCTTTGCCAGCGCCATTATGACGAAATTTTTGGCTCTGTTAGAGCAAAGTGTTGATTTTAGAGTGGGGTAGCCGTACATTGACCTCAAGGAGGTGCGATTATGGCGAACCTCACCCGAGACCAAGTGTTGCAGGCCTTACGAGCCCTTAGTGAAACTGACCGTACCTACGTTCTGGCACAGTTGGCGAGCTCCGTATCAACGGCCAGGGAGGCAAGCCCGGGGGCAGCGGTGCAGACGACAGCAGGCCCTGTAGAAACGACACCTGATGGGTTGAGCGAGCTCCACAAGGAATTGGCCTCGTACCGTTTTGCGCAAGGTCGATTCTGTCCGCACTGCCAAAGTCACGAGATCGTGAGGTTTGGCAAGACTCCCCAAGGGACGCAACGCTTTCGCTGCAAGGACTGCGGGAAAACTTTCACGGCCACCTCAAAGACCGTGTTTTCCCACGTCAAACGTCCGGAGCTCATTGACGAGTACCTCGCCTGCATGGAGAATCACCTGTCGTTGAGAAAGGCCGCCAAAGTGTGCGGCATTGCGCTCTCGGCCTCATTCGCATTGCGCCATCGGATCCTCGACACACTCAGCGCGGGAATGCCAAAGACGGTTTTGGACGGCATCACAGAGGCCGACGAGACCTATTTGGAGCTCTCCTTCAAAGGCAGTCACAGCCGTAGTCAGTTCAAAATACCGCGTGACACGCACAAACGTGGTCACAGCTCCGTTCAGCGTGGTCATTCGCTCAACAAAGTATGTGTGGTCACGGGAATCGATCGCGAGTCCGACACCGTTTCCGTTGTTTCAAACTTGGGTGTCCCCACCAAGCGTGATATCCAAGACGCATTGACGGGAGGGGTTGAACCCAAGACGGTGCTCTGCACTGATATGAGCTCTTCCTACCAACAGTTCGCAAAACAGGCTGAGCTGTCGCTGATTCGCCTGGAGGGAGGAAAGGTTAAGCGCGGGATCTACCACATACAGAACGTCAACCAGTACCACCGCTCGATTAAGGAGTTTCTTCGCCCCTTCCATGGTGTTGCCACGAAGTATCTCAGCAACTACTTGACCTGGCACCGGCTCTTTGCGTTCCGCGTTGGCAAGCGCCAGCCCATTGAAGAAGCCTCACGGCTTCTTGATAGCGAAACTTGCCCGACCGTTACGCGTACGCTGTCCGAGCGCCCCGCCATACCGATCAGCTCGACGACTCAACGTCCGAAACTGAACGAGTTGATGAAGCAGATGGTCGAGAAGGAACGGTACGCTCGAGCACACCTCAAGAAGAACGTAAAGCCGACGACGAAGTCGACCCCCGACTGGGACTCCCCGACTCCCGAGCTGTTTGAGGACGTCCCCTTCTAAAATCAACACTTTGCTCTAACAGAGCCAAATTTTTCCTCGGAAACGAGTGAGTGTGAGGAATGATGAAATTCTATGATCGAAAGAAGGAAATGGATCTTCTCAATCGGGAATTCGGGTTGGTTCGTCAAAAGCGTCTCGGGCGATTTGTCGTGGTGAGCGGAAGAAGACGGGTGGGAAAGACAAGTCTTCTCTTCAAAGTTGCCGAAGAAAACAAGGATTTCGTTTTTGTGTATTTGTTTGCTTTTGTCACGACGGAATCCAATCTGGCGGGCGAGTGGATGCGGCAGGTTGTACAGGCGCTCGGGCTGAATTTTCCTCCTACTTTTACGAAAATTATCGACGTGCTGCGGTTTTTGTTTGAATTGGGGAGGAATAGGCCGATCGCGATTTTCATCGACGAATGTCAGGATCTGACTCACGTAAACCCGGTATTTTGGGCGGAATTGCAAAGAGAGTGGGATCTCGCGAAAAAATTCCACGCAAACGCTTCTGGTTCAGAGCGGATCGGCGGCGTCGGCGATGCGTCTGATTTTCCAGGACTACAGCAAGCCTCTTTTCGGACGAACCGACGTCTTTCTTCAAATGCGCCCGTTTGCTCCCTCCGTCTTGCAGGAGATTTTGCGGGATGAAAAACCGGACTTCTCTTCGGAAGATCTGTTGCTCTTTTATGCCGTCACGGGCGGCGTGGCGCGTTACGCGGAACAGTTCGTCGTCACTGGGGCGCTCAGCGAGGAAGCGATGATCGAGGAGATATTCCGGGATTCTTCGTATTTCCTTACGGAAGCGGAAGTTCTGCTCGCCAACGAGTTCAAGGTGGAGTCCCGATATTATTCGATCTTGGTGGAGGCGATCGCCCGAGGCGTCACGAAACGTGCGGAGCTGCAGAATTTGGTTCCGGAGATTCAGGTGAGCGGATTGTTGGACCGTCTGCAGAAACGCTACGGAATGATTCGAAAGGTCGAACCGCTTTTCAATATGGATTACCGCAAGGTTCGTTATTCATTGAACGATCCTTATTTGGCCTTTTGGTATGCCTTCGTTCATCGTGAAAGAACACTTCTCAATGCTCATCAATTTGAAGAATTGAAACGTCTCTTTCGTCAACAGTACGCAGATTTCTCCGGAAGAACGCTCGAAGGGTGGTTTCGGGAAAAGTTTTGGGAGAGCGGACTTTACCCGCAGGTCGGATCCTGGTGGGACCGCAAAGGCGAAAACGAGATCGATCTGATTGCCGTTAACGACGAGCGACGCATCGCCTGGGTTTTTGAGATCAAACGAAATTCCCGGAAGGTGGATTTGCTTGTGTTGCAAGGCAAAGCAAACGCGATGCTCGCATCCTGTCGTTCTCTTGACGGCTATGAGATTCGCACGAAAGGTTTGAGCATGGACGACATGATCCGTCCCGTGGAGGAAATCGCGCCGTTCGACGCCTGACGCCGGTCTTGGCGGCCAAAGTACCCGGCAAGGCGCGCCCGCGGCCGCCCGCAGCCTTCGGTCACGCATGGACGCCTTTATCCGTCGACGCGTCCGTGAAGTAGATTCGGTTTCGGTCGTAGAGGAGCTTTTCTTCCGGCAGTCCCACGAAGGCCGACACCTGCGCTTCGTAGGAGGCGAAGAGGTCCTGCATGGCCTTCGAGTACCACTCGAAGAAAATCCGCACGCGGCGGCTTCGCCATCCGGCTCGGTTCGTCACGTTGAAGCACTCGACGGGCGGACGAAACCATCCCGGGAGGATCGGCACGAGGGCGCCACGCCGCAAATCCTCCACGATCTGCACGAGCGGCATGTCGACGGCGACTCCCATGCCGTCGAGAAGCGCCTGGCGGATGGCGAGAATGTCGGTCGAGCGGACGCTCCTGTCGAAAACCACGGGCTCGGCGTCGTCCCCGCGGTAGAGCATCTTCGTTTCCTCGCGCACGGGTCCGTTGTAGACGTAGCCCGTGTGCGTGCGGAGGTTTTCCGGAGAGAACGGCATGCCGAAGCGCTTCACATACTCGGGACTCGCGACGGGAAGATAGACGTTTCGCCCGCGGCTCATGTAGACGAGCCCCGAGAGGGTGGGTTCGCCCGTGAGCGTCGCCACTTCGCAGAAGCCCTTCTGCACGTCCGCCTCCTTGAGGCCCCCGAGGATTTCGATCGTCATCTCGGGGTGAAGTTCCTTGAACCGGTGCAGAAGTCCGGTGAGGCGGCGGGATGCGAAGCCCGGGGCCGAGGAGAGGCGGATCTTTCCTTCGAGCGAGCGTCGGTCGTCCGAAATCTGGCTGATGAGCGCGTCGTGGGCGCGAAGGATCGTCTCCAGGCGCTTGAGCGCCTGCGCGCCTTCCTTCGTAAGTTCCAGGGGACGGGCGTTGTGCCGCACGAGCGGAACGCCGAGCGCCTTTTCGAGCCCCGTGATCGCGCGCGAAATGTTCGCCGTGTTCACGTCCATTGCGGTCGCGGCCGCCGTGAGCGTGCCCGAGCGCGCGAAAGCGACGAAGTAGCGCCAGGCGGTGAGGTCGTCGAGTTTGGACATGAAAAATTCCTCTGCGGGAGCAAACGAAGCGGACGTTTCGCCGAAGCGGTGCGTCGGGTGCGGTTGGAAAAGAGAGGCTTCCGTTGAGCCAACTTGCCCCAAAGTAGCCGAAATCCCTGGAAAGGGGAAGAGGTTTAATTTGCGCGTCGCGCAAAGAGATTTTGCGTCATACGCACTTGCGGCGCAAGTCCCCTCCGATCGAAACTCTTCCCCATGACGAATTCGGACCGATCGGTTCGGAAGACACACCCCACCCAAAGCAAAGGAGAATCGCCGTGCAGCGCGATGAATTTTTCTGGCTTTCCGCCATCAACAAGGCGACGGTCGTCGTGAACCGCGCCGAAGGACTGATCGGGGACGACACGGCGAAGCTCGCCGCCCGCGGCATCCGCGCCGTGGAGGAAGCGGCCGCGGCCGACCCCGCCAAGCGCGTGAAGACCTACATCACCTATGAACCCCTTCTCATCGAGGCGACGAGTCCCGAAGTGACCCTCATTCACGCGGGCCGCTCGAGCCAGGACATGCTCTCGACCGTGCGCATGGCGATCGACCGCGACGAGGCGTTGGCCTTCGCGCGCGCCTTCGACGCCGTGCTTGAAAAGCTGATCGCTCTTGCCGAAGCCCACCGCGACACGATCGTCCCGAACTACACGAACGGCGTCGCCGCGCAACCCAACAGCTACGGTCACTATCTCTTGGGCTTCATCCACGCCTTCCTTCGCGACCGCGAACGACTCGACGAGTGCCTCGTCCGCTACGACCGCTCCTCGATGGGCGCCACCGTCCTGAACGGCACGGGCTGGCCCCTGAACCGCGCAAAGATGGCCGAGGCGCTCGGCTTCTCGGCCCCCGTCACGAACGCCTTCGACGCGACCTGCGAATCCCCCGTCGACTTCCCGGTCGAACTCGCTCAGATCGCCGCGTCGTCGGCGCTCCACGTCGGATCCTTCATTTCCGACGTCATGGTGCAGTACGCGCAGCCGCGCCCCTGGATTCTTTTGGCAGAAGGCGGCGAAAACACCTACGTGTCGTCCGCCATGCCGCAAAAGCGCAATCCCGGCCTTCTCAACAACTGCCGCGCCGACGCGTCGAACGTCGTGGGCGAACTCTCGTGCGTCATGCTTCGCGCCCACAATCTCGTGCCGGGCATGGTCGACGCCAAGAGCGTGGCGCTCAACACGCGCATGCTCTCGGCCGCGAAGGGCATGATGGAACGCTTCCTCAAGGTTCTGAACGGCATCCGCATCAATCCCGACCGCGCCTTGGAAGAACTCAATTCCGACTGGACGGCCTCGCAGGAAATCGCCGACCGCCTCATGAAGGACTACGGGCTTCCCTTCCGCATCGGCCACCACATGGCAAGCCGCATGGTGTCCTATGCCCGAAAGGAAAACATTCTTCCGCTCGACTTCCCCTACGACGTGATGCAAAAGCTCTACCGCGAAGAGGTCGAAGAAGAGTATCCGCAGGCCCCGCGCGAACTGCCCATGTCGGAAGCCGAATTCCGCGACGCCTTGGATCCCCGCAAGATCGTCGCCGCCCGCCGCACGTCGGGGAGCGCCGCTCCTGCGGAAGTCGACGCCATGATCGCCGGCGCCCGCGAAGCGCTTGCGCGCTCGGTCGCGAAGCGCGATGCCATGGAAGCCCACGTGAAGGCCGCGCTCGACAAGCTCGAAGCGGACTTCTCGCAGTACCTCTAAACGAATGACCGCGGCCGGGGAGGGGACTTTCAACCGCTTCCCGACCGCCTGAACCCTCTCAACCACCACACACAGCGGAGAATTTTATGACCGCGCTCCTACCTTGGATTGCCGTAATCGTGACGATCGTCGCGGGCTGGGCGCTTCTGAAGCGCTACTCGACCCACATGGTCCTTCTCTTTTCCGGCCTCGTCATCCTCATCTGCGTCGCGCTCGCGGGCGTCGACTTCCTCCCGAAGGGCGTGAAGACCTCGGGCTTCTGGCTCTTCGACATCTTCGCGACGCTTAAGAGCATCGCCACGAAGCAGAGCGCCGGCACGGGCTTTCTCATCATGACGGCGGGCGGCTTTGCGGCCTACATGGACCGCATCGGCGCCGCGAAGGCGCTCGTGGACGTCGCCGTGAAGCCCCTGTCGCTCCTCAAGGCCCCGTACCTGGTGCTCGCGGGCGGCTACGTCGTGGGCCAGCTCCTCGTCACCGTCATTCCGTCGGCGGCGGGTCTTGCGATGCTGCTCCTCGTCGCGCTCTTCCCGATTCTCACGGCGGTGGGCACGTCTCCCGCCGCGGCCGCGGCCGTGATCGGCACGTCGGCCGGCATGACCTTTGCGCCGACCGCCGGGACCGCTTCGCTCGCCGCGAAGGTGGCGGGTCTCGATCCGATCATCTACCTCGTCGAATACCAGCTCCCGCTCGCCGTTCCGACCTTGATCGTCTGTGCCGTCGCCCACTACTTCGTGCAGCGCTACTACGACAAGAAGGCGGACGACGTCTACGCCGAAGCCGCCGAAGTGAAGAAGTCCGAAGCCCCGGAAGTCCCGAAGTGGTACGCGCTCTTCCCGGTCCTCCCGATCTTCCTTCTCATCATCTTCTCGAAGCTCGTCGTCTCGTCCGTGAAGCTCGACACGATCGCCGCGCTCTTCATGGTGTGGGTCTTCGTCGTGATCATTGAAATCATCCGCAACCGCGGCAACGTCAAGAAGATCTTCAAGGACGCCCTCGCGCTCTTCCAGTCGATGGGCAAGATGTTCACGGGCATCGTCGCGCTCATCATCTGCGCTGAGTTCTTTGCGACCGGCCTGCGTGAATCGGGCCTCATCGACGCCCTCATCAACTCCGCCCAGGGCGTGGGCGCCGGCATGGGCTTCATGACGGTGATCCTCACGGCGATCGTCTCGATCGTGACCTTCCTCACGGGTTCGGGCGTGGGCGCCTACTCGTCGTTTGCCGCCCTTGCGCCGGACGTCGCTTCGGGTCTCGGCGGCTCGGTGGAAGCTCTCGTCACGCCGATGCAGTTCGCTTCGGGCATGCTTCGCGCCATGAGCCCGGTCGCGGGCGTCATCATCGCGGTCGCCGGCGCCGCCGGGGTCTCCCCGATGGCCATCGTGCGCCGCACCTGGATCCCGATGATCCTCGGTCTCGTCACGACGATCGTCGTCAATCAGATCCTCTTCGGCTGATGACTCGATCCAACTGAACAGAAAGGGCCGTCCTTCGGGGCGGCCTTTTTACTGAAACGGTCGAATAGACCTCGGATCATTCCGAGATCCCGGAAAACCCGTCGGCGGCTCGGGTTTACACTGAAGGGAGGTGCCCTTTCCGGGCGCACTTCTATAGAATGCCGCATATTTTTCGTGAACCGGAAAATCGGGCGCCGTCGGGCGGACTGAAATCCTTCCGGGCACTTGTCGTTTGGTTTTTCTCGTATGGACTGGCTTCGCGCACTCTTTACCGACACGAACGCCGTGGCGCACATCATTCTCGTCTACGCGCTCGTCGTCGCCCTGGGGACGCTTCTCGGACGCATCAAGGTGGCGGGCATTTCGCTCGGCGTCACCTTCGTCCTTTTCGTTGGACTCGCCGCGGGACACTTCGGCCTCACGGTGCCGGAGCCCGTGCTCTTCTTCATCCGCGACTTCGGCCTCACGCTCTTCATCTTCTTCGTGGGGCTGCAGGTGGGGCCCTCCTTCTTCTCGTCCTTCAAGAGCGGGGGACTCGTTCTGAACCTCCTCACCGTCATGATCGTCCTCCTCGGGATCGTCGTGACGGTCGCGCTCTGGTTCCTCCTGAAGGACTGGGTCTCGCTTCCGCAGATGCTGGGCGTCCATTACGGGGCGGTCACGAACACTCCGGGCCTCGGCGCCACGCAGGAGGCGCTCGATCTTCTTCACTATGAAGGCGAAAACATCGCGGTTGCCTACGCCTGCGCCTATCCTCTGGGCGTCGTAGGCGCGATCTTCTCCGCCGTGCTCCTCAGAAAGATTTTCTCGATCGACCTCGCCGAAGAAGACAAGCACTGGGAGACGGAAGAAAAGGAACACAACCGCGAACCGATCTTCTTCCATGTGGAAGTCACGAATCCCGCGGTGGCGGGCAAGACCCTCGGGGCGATCCGAGAATTTACGGGGCGCTCCTTCATCTGCAGCCGCATTCTCTCGAAGGGAAAACTCTCAAGCCCCACTGCCGAAACGGTCGTTCAGGAGGGCGACGTCCTTCGCATCGTGGCCGCTCCGGAAGACCGCCTGCCCGTCACGGCCTTCTTCGGGGGTGAAAAGCAGGGCGTCGATCTCGCGACGGAAAAGTCGCCGCTCGCCACCCGCACGATCCTGATCACGCGGGAAAAGTTCAATGGCATGACCCTGAAGGCCTTGGCGCTCAACCAGATGGACGGCGTCAACATCACGCGCGTCTTTCGCGCCGGCATGACGCTCTTTCCGTATTCGAACCTCCATCTGCAGGTGGGCGACCAGGTCTACTGCGTGGGACCGGAACCGGCGCTGCAGCGTCTCGAGACGTTGCTCGGCAACAAGATGAAGAAGCTCTATCACCCGAACATCTTCACGATTTTCGTGGGGCTTGCGTTCGGGATTGTCTTGGGGAGCATTCCGATTGCGGTGCCCGGTATGCCCGCGCCCTTGAAGCTCGGTCTTGCGGGCGGGCCGCTCATCGTCGCGATTCTTCTCGGACGCTTCGGGAACTTCGCCCGGCTCGTCACCTACACGACGCAGTCGGCGAGCCTCATGATGCGCGAAATCGGGATTTCGCTCTTTCTGGCGAGCGTCGGCCTCGCCGCGGGCGAGAGCTTCGTCGCCGCCATCACGCAGGGGAACGGGCTTCTCTACGTGCTCCTCGGGCTTTTCGTCACGCTCATTCCGCTCATCGTCGTGGGGATCGTCGCAAGAAAGGTCTACAGAATCAACTACCACAGCATCGTGGGCCTCATGGCGGGCGCAACGACCGATCCTCCTGCGCTCGCCTACGCGGCGACCTTGTCGGAGAAAAATTCCTCGTCGGTTGCGTATTCGACCGTCTATCCTCTGGCGATGTTCCTTCGCATTCTCACGGGGCAGCTTCTTTTGGTGCTCCTCTGGGGATTCATCTCCTAAGAAAAATAAGCGGCAAAAGAGCAAGGCGTCGGACCCGAGAGGGCCGGCGCCTTTTCTTCAAGAAGTCGGGAAAACCGCGGACTGGCGCGGTGGAGGGCTTCAGGCTAGAGTGACGGATGGAACGCAAAATGGAAAAAGCGGTGCGAAGGGAAGGGGACGCGCGTCGGGTGCCGTTCCTTTTTGCTTCGGACCGCATGACAAAGGAGACGACATGCAGAAATCGATCTTTCGCGCGACGGCGCTCACGCTTCTCATGACGACCGCGGGCTTCGCCTTTGCGGCTTCGGGCGCTCTGCCCGTCGAAAAACTCTCGGCCGACGTCGTGGTCGTGGGGGCGGGCGGCACGGGCGTGGCGGCCGCGGCTTCTGCCGCCCAACACGGCGCCAAGGTGATCGTCTTTGAAAAGATGCCCTTCATCGGCGGCAGTTCCGCGCTCGCGGGCGGCGCGATCGCGGCGGGCGACACGAAGCCCCAGGCCCGCGCGGGCGAAAAGGAGACTACGTCCGAAGGCTTCATGAAGATTTGGCTCAACGACCAGAAGCGCTCCTACCGGGGCGGAAGCAAGGCCTATCCCGACGAAGCGCTCGTCAAGTCCATGACCTTCGCCTTCACCGACACGATCAACTGGCTTGAAGAAGTCGTGGGCCACACCTTCGCGAAGCCCCGGCCCTTCGGTTACGGGGGCCCCAACTACGCGCACGCGCCCTCAGAATCGCCCGTTCCGGCTTCGGGCCGAGGCTCGTCTCCGGCGGGCGGACGCTTCGTCATTAAGAACGTCAAGCTCTATCTCGACAAGATGGGCGTCCCCGTCCGTACGGCGACCCCCGTCACCGACCTCATCCAGAACGACAAGGGCGAGGTCGTGGGCGTGAAGGCCTCGGACAAGAAGACCGTCTACGAAGTCTCCGCCAAGGCGGTCGTGCTCGCGACGGGCGGCTTTGCGCACAACAAGGAAATGATGGAACGTTTGGTTCCCGTTTACGCACCGTATACCGACAAGTCCGTCGCCACGGTGGGCGCGACGGGCGACGGCATCCGCATGGCCGTGAAGGCGGGCGGCGTCGAATACGAGGACGCCTGGGTGATCGGTCTCTACGTCTCGGGCGCGAAGCCCGAATATTCGAAGACCTTCACGTCGAAGGACAAGTACAAGGACCGTGTCTTTGTGAACGAAAAGGGCGAACGTTTCGTCAACGAAGACCTCCCGTACCTGACCGACCCGGTCGCGATGCAGAAGGCCGTCTGGGCGATCGTCGACAGCCAGGACCCGAAGAAGGTCGAAGTGCTGAACGGCGTACAGGACCCCAAGATTTCCGTGAAGGCCAATTCCTGGAAGGAATTGGGCGACGCGTTGGGCGTCCCGGCCGAAGCCTTGGAAAAGACCATGACGGACTACAACCGCGCCTGCGAAACGGGCGACGACAAGACCTTCGGCAAGCCCAAGGCGTTCCTCAAGCCCTTCAACAAGGCGCCCTTCTACGCCGTGCGCGTCATTCCGCAGACGGGCGGCACCATGGGCGGCGTCAAGGTGGACGATCACTTCCGCGTGATCGACAAGGCGGGCATACCCATCAAGGGTCTGTATGCGGGCGGCGAAGTCATCAACCGTCCGTACTACAACCGCGTCTACACCTCGGGCACGGGGCTCGGCATCGCCTACACCTCGGGGCGTCTTGCGGGTGAGTACGCCGCGAAGGAAGCGCTTGGGCAGTAACGCTTGAAAAGGGAAGGGCGCGGTTTCGATTCCGCGCCCCGACCTGAAGGCCGTTCTTGGAGGGCCGTCCGGATTCGGGCGGCCTTTCTGATGACGTGGCCGATCCTTCCCGGAAGACGGCCACAAATCTTAACGGCGTTAAGCTTAACCGCGTTCAGATTTGCGGCTTTGGAGATGATGGAGTATCGGCATTCGCCGATCTTTGCTCCGACCCGCCGGTTTGTTGCGCAGGAGAAAGCTGATCAGAACCCGGGAGAAGCTGAGGAGAGGACGGCTCTTTGTCTTTGCCGGCGAATCCAGAGCGCAAAGAAGGGATCTTCGACTTCGTAGCGGGTGGTTCGGATGAGGACGCCTTCCTTCACAAGCCGCCCGGCGGCAGTATAGACCGTGCTTTCGCGCTCCGACACCGTATGAAGGGGCGCGCCGCGGCTCACCGCCTCGAGCACCTTGCGGTTAGTTAGGTTGAAGCTTCGCCAGCGGCGTTCGTAGTCGAGGTCGTGTCGGCTCAGCAACAGATCGAGCGCGTATGCCGCCGGGTCGTCGGCCTCCCGGCGGAATGCTTCCTCCACGGCTTCTGTGAGCATTCGGGTATAGAGCGGGCGCGCGTTCGTCACGGCGAGGATCTTCTCCACGAGATCTTTCGCTTTCTCCTTCGCGACGGGCGCCCAATGTTCGGCAATACGCTGGGCGATTTCGTCGCGGGGGAGTTCCGCAGGTCGCATCACGAGTCCGAAGTGGAAGAAGGGCGAGCGCACGTTCTCAAAGAGCTCCGTCATCGCGCTCTCCCGGCTTCCGACAAACACGTAGTTGATGTTCTCCTGGAGCAGCAGAATCGCGCGCAGCTTTCCGTCGAGGCCGGCTCCGAGCGAAAGAATTTCCTGGAATTCGTCGAGAATCACGACGAGCCGACGCTCGGGATCGCACTTCTTCTCGAGAATCGAGAGTACGTCTTCAAGCACGGCGTCAGGGTTCGCGCTCGCCGGGAAAGAGACGTCGAAGGCGTTCGTCTCCGCGTCGTAGGTAATAGACGGCCACGCGCGAAAACCCGCGACGAGATCTCGGAAACGTTCGGGGGCAAAGAGGGAAAGGAAGCTTTGCAGGAGAAGCGCCGCGAGGTCCGTCACGGATAGCGCCTGCGAGACATCGACGTACACGAAGGGGCGGCCGGTTGCGCGCACCGCCGTCAGAACAAGACTCGTTTTGCCCGAGCCCTTCGGACCCGTCAGGATGAGGTGATTGCTGCTCTCGAGAAACCGCCCGATGCGGGCGCATTCCTCCGTTCGGTCCGGAAAGAAGCACTCATCGGGGAGAGAGGTGAGAGGATGCGATGATGCGGAAGAAAGGAGCATCGGAATTTTGAGCAACGAAAAAATGCGATGTTCCCAGACTACGACATTTTTCCCGCCTGCGCTGATCCTTCTCTGCCGGGTTCGTCTTTCGCTTTGGGCGCAAGACACGCCGTTGAAAAGCCGTCATAAAATGGTGCGTTTCCTTCGCAAACAAGTCCCCGCACCATGTTCGAAAGTTTCGGCTTCATAGATGATTTCGGCGCGGAAACCCCTGCATTCATGCAGAGGAAGAAGCGCCGCTCCTTGTATGGTTAATTGCGTCTTAGTTCAATCAAAAATGTTCGACGTTTTTCCAAGAGACGCAGTTTCTTGTAACTACCGCTGGCGGCAATCCGCTCTCCGTCCAACGTTCGGATGTCGAAGTACCCCGAAGAGCGACGGCTGAAAATGAAAGCCACTTTGCCTCGATAAAGGACCTTGTCGTAAAGACGGAATCCTTTGATTTCGTAAGGCGTCTGATGGCGTTTGCGAACGCCGCCCTTGAGGATCGTGAGCTTGTGGATCTGTCGGTTGTGGCGGCGGGTCTGCTTCTGGAAGAAGTAGTATCCGAGCCGCTTCGCCTTGAGGTTTCCCGCAATGCAGAAGGCGTCCGCACAGTGAGTCTTCTCAATTTTGTTGGCGATACGGGTGTCCTTCGTGAGATAACCGTAGGTGTTTCGTACCTCAATTTCGGGATGCCTCGCCCGCAGTCGCTCGAAAAACGTCCAACGCATGACGCCCATGAAGGCTTCCGCCTGAAACGATCGGCCTCGTTTCACTTTCAACTCGAACTCGCCGCGGTGGAATGCCTTGTGGCACGTCTCGCAGAGCGTGATCAGATTGTTG
>ERZ772805.2246-NODE-2246-length-12927-cov-2.842526_pt1 | contig 12927 bp, 9 predicted proteins | sample MGYA00511344_ERZ772805 | MGnify/ENA primary metagenome ERZ772805 (study PRJEB29015, sample SAMEA2737730) | human gut metagenome | biome: human gut; feature: human-associated habitat; material: faeces | place: China | collected 2012 ...
TTTCAGATTGCTTCTCAATTTCGGGAAGCGCTGGGCCATACGCATCTGGATCAGAAGCCACTTGTTTTTGCAAGTTTTCAAACATATCCAAGGCATGAACCACACGTCCGCTATTCTTTTGTTCCTGCTCTTCCAGATCAGAAAGGGCTTTGCGAATCGCCTTGATATCTTCGTCGATCAATTGGATCTGACTTTCGATATTATCAATGGCTTGTTTAGCCTTCATGAAACGGAAAGAATTGTTATAGCCTTCCGCTTCAAACAGATTGTTTTCAATATCAGCAAATGAATTTAAGGATAAATCTACCCATTTTTGATTCCATTCACGAAATGCAATTTGACTTTGACCAATCAAATGCATGTTTTTTACGGCCTCTACTTCATCGTTGACCGGAAGGTTGTATAACTTTTCTTTTCGTTCTTCCAGTGCTGCCAGTAAGGCTTCATTTCGTTTTCTCAAAATGACTGCAACCACATATCCTACAATCAAGATAAGGGCGACAATAAAGATGAGAACAATTAGTCCACTAGACATATAAAAACTCCTTCATCGTATTACTTGAACGTAATCCTAGTAATTATACCATAAAATATCCATTAATGGGAAGCGTTCGGTGAATTTTATACATCGAGTGTACTATATTCAGCGTTTTCTTCGATAAATTCACGACGTGGTTCCACGCGGTCCCCCATCAACATATCAAAGATCTTATCTGCTTCCGCAGCATCGTCTACTGATACTCGTGCCATCAAGCGGTGTTCTGGATTCATGGTTGTTTCCCATAATTGGTGATCATCCATTTCTCCAAGACCTTTATAGCGTTGGATGGTTGGTTTTGAGCGACCTTCTGAATAACGTTCCAAAGCTGCAGCTAATTCGGCTTCTTGGTTGGCACCAGGTTGGATATATTCTTTGATTTCACTACCGACTTTGACCCCATAGATTGGTGGTTGCGCAATATAAACATATCCCGCTTCCAAGACTGGTTTCATATAGCGATAGATCAAGGTCAATAGAAGGGTTCGGATATGAGCACCATCGACATCGGCATCGGTCATGATGACTAATTTTTGATAACGCGCTTTTGTAACATCAAATTCGGCACCAAATCCAGTTCCCATAGCAGTAAATAAACTACGGATCTCTTCATTGGCTAGAATTTTGTCCATACTTGCTTTTTCAACGTTCAAGATCTTACCACGGATTGGTAAAATCGCTTGGAATTCCCGATTTCGACCAGATTTTGCAGATCCTCCGGCTGAATCCCCTTCGACGATAAAGAGTTCTGTTTCTTGTGGATTATTTGAAGAGCAATCTGCCAATTTACCAGGTAGGTTGGAAATCTCAAGCCCTGATTTCTTACGGGTCACCTCACGCGCTCGCTTAGCAGCCACTCGAGCTTTCGCCGCTAAAATCCCTTTTTCGACGATTTTCTTAGCAATTTGCGGATTTTCCAAAAGGAAATCAGAAAAGGCATCACTAAAGAGTCGATTGGTAATCTTAACAACTTCTGAATTTCCAAGTTTGGTCTTGGTTTGTCCTTCAAACTGTGGATTTGGATGTTTAACCGAGATCACTGCTGTTAAGCCTTCTCGAACATCTTCCCCAGTTAGATTGTCTTCGTTTTCTTTTAAGAGTTTATTTTTCTTAGCGTAATCATTGATCACACGAGTGAGAGCTGTACGGAAGCCCTGTTCATGAGTCCCACCTTCATGGGTATGAATGTTATTCGCAAAACTCATGACCGTCTCATGGTAGCCTGTGGTATATTGCATAGCTACTTCAACTGTAATATCATCCATTTCACCATCTGTGTAGATTGGTTTTTCAAAGATGACATCTTTGTTTTCATTGATGTATTCGACGTAACTAGAGATCCCACCTTCGTAGTGGTAATGCTTTTCTTGCTCCAGGCCTTCTCGCTTATCCGTCAAAGAAATACGCAAGCCACGATTCAAAAAGGCTAATTCTTGAATCCGTTTATTTAATTTTTCAAAATCATACTCGGTGGTTTCCGTGAAGATTTCTGGGTCTGGAATAAAGTGGACGGTTGTCCCTGTCCGATCTGTCTCCCCGATGACTTTCAAATCATCCACAACGTGTCCACGTCGATACTCTTGGTAATGGATACTGCCATTTTTATAGACGCGAACATCGAGGGATGTGGAGAGGGCATTCACGACGGATGACCCTACCCCGTGAAGACCACCAGAAACCTTGTAGCCGCCTCCGCCGAATTTTCCTCCTGCGTGAAGTACGGTAAAGACAGTTTCGACGGCAGGTCGACCTGTCTTTTCTTGGATATCCACTGGGATCCCACGACCATCATCGACAACCGTGATCGAATTATCTGCTTCAATGAAAACTTCAATATGGCTAGCAAAACCAGCTAAGGCTTCGTCAATCGAGTTATCTACGATTTCCCAGACCAGATGATGAAGACCTTCTTTTGAGGTAGAACCAATATACATCCCCGGACGCATCCGAACGGCTTCTAGTCCTTCCAAGACCTGAATCTGACTGGCATCATATTCTTGCGCTTGAATTTCTTGCTGTTTATCCTCTGTCATAATTTCCCTTTTCTATTCAAATATAAACTGGTGTAAGTGGGGCATGGTATCAAATAAATAGGTTGAAAGCCCTGCAGCCTTCCCAGCTTCAATATCGATCGGACGATCTCCGATGACCAGACCGTCTTGAATGCCATATTTTTCCTTCAAAAAAAGCATAGAGGCTGGGTCTGGTTTTCGAGGAAAGCCCTCGTCTGCTGTTACAATCTCCGTAAAGTAGGGTGCAATGCCTGTCTGTTCAATAAGGGTCAAAACTTGGCGATCCCGATGAGATACCAAAAAATGGCGTCCTCCATGTGCTTGGATCTCTTCTAGTAACTCTTTTGCTCCTTCAAATAAGACCGGCTCTTGCAAGCCCAAGGCTTCTTTTTTCTTGTATTCCGTACGAAAATTGGAAATATGAGGGGCAAAGGTTTGAATTGCATCCTGTGTTGAGATTTTTAATGCTGCATAAACAGAATCATGATCGGCTTGGATGTGAAAGTCCTTCAATGTCGCTACAAAGGCATTTGTGGACGTTTCGTAATTATCCAATAGCGTCCCACCAAGATCCCATATAAAATCATGATAATTCATAGTCAATATTATACCACAAATGGACAAAAAAAATAAGCTAAAACCCTCATTTAGGGGGGATTTTAGCCATTTTTTACGGTCATTTCATTTTAAATCATAGAGAAGTCATTTCCCGTCATAGAATGTAAACTTTCACCAGAAAATATGGTGTCCAAAAGAGCTCTTTTAAGCATCTCCAAAGACATCTTGATAGAGCATTCCTTGACGAAGGCTTTGGGCATCTCCTCCAAATTGCTCTACCAAGGCATAAGCCAAGGCAAGCGCAGTTGAAGGACCACGACTGGTCAAGAGATTCCCGTCTTTCACCACTGTTTCTTTCTGATAGTGCCCATCTTGAATCTCTTCTTCAAAACCATCGTAACACGTATAGTGTTTATCTTTTAAGAGGCCGGCACGCGCCAAGACAATTGGTGCTGCACAAATCGCAGAAATGATTTTTCCTTTTCTACTTTCTTCTTGAAGAGCTGCAATCAATTCCGGATTATCCCGCAAATTCGCAGCTCCTGGCATCCCACCTGGTAAGAAGATTCCATCATAATCTGACAGATCCCCATTCCAGAGGCGGTCGACTTCCACTGTAATTTGGTGAGAACCCGTGACTGTTTCTTCCATGCCAATGAGGTCGCAGTCAATCCCAGCACGTCTCAAAACATCGACAATGGTCAAGGCTTCAATTTCTTCAAAACCGTTTGCTAAAATCGTTGCTACTTTTTTCATTTTCATTCCTTCTTTCTATCTATTGCGCCTTTTTAAGGACTACTTTTTTACGGATTGGAACCTCTTCTTCTGGTCCTTTCTTTTTGCTACTATGATTATATATTGAAAGGACCAGACCAATACCAATCAGATTACTAATAATAGAGGACCCACCTTGTGAGATAAAGGGGAGGGGAATCCCCGTCAAAGGGAGAAGACCCGTTACTGCTCCAACATTTTCAAAAATATGAAAGACCAGCATCATAATAAATCCAATGGAAATATAGGTATAAAATTGGTTGTTGGACTGGAGGGTGATTTTTAAAATACGGTAAATCAGGGTCACATATAAAATCAACAGCACCAGAGCTCCAACAAAGCCAAAGTCTTCTGCTACTACTGTAAAAATCATATCACTTTCCCGTACGGGAACCAATAAATTGGAGACATTAAAGCCTTGCCCAAAGAGGCCACCACTTGCAATGGCTAGCTGTCCTTGCGCCTGCTGGTAGGTGGTGGTTTGTGCATAGTCAAAAGGATTTAACCAGGCTAAAATACGGTTCATTTGGTAGGTTGGCATCCCTACTTGCTGGTGCAGAAAAGCTCGCCCCCCTTCTGAAAGAAAGAGGAAGAGAAAGCCTGCTAACCCACCTGCTAAAAGCAAGATGACCGGCAAGATAATTTTCCAGGAAACTCCTGAAACGAGCACTAAGCTCGCAAAAATGGCCAAGAATACTAAGGCCGTTCCCAAGTCCTGCTGGAGAGCCAATAAGGCAAAGACCGGAATCGTATAGATGGTCAACTCTAGAATCAAAAACCAATCTTGTCGTAATAATCGCTCACGCCCCTTATTTCTTTGCAAAAATCGGACAATAGAGCGTGACAGCATCAGGATGAAGGGGATCTTCATAAATTCTGAAGGCTGAAATAAGGTGATGTTTCCATAAGCTACCCAGTTTTTTGCTCCTGTTGAAGCCACCAAGTTGGGATTATAAAAAACAAGAGGAAGAACCATCAAGGCCAAGCCTAGTAGGTAAAGAAAGGGAGTGATTTTCCAAAGAAATTTCGTGCTAAAAATGGTCACAATCAGGCAAATGACGCATCCCACACCAATCCAGGCCAATTGCTGCCCTAAAAAAGGCCACACCATTTGGGGATAGTCATGAGAAACTGCTACATAAACAGATAAAATCCCAAGCATGAGAAGGGCGAAGACAATCCCAATGATCGAATAATCCAGGTGAATCGTCCAAAAATGATGTTTCTTCATTCACGTTCCTTTCTGTGAGAATCATCAAATCAATTAATAGAACAACATTTGTAGAATCAAGCTAGATCCTGCTACACAAAACCAAGCAATCAACCCTACTAGAAGGGGGGCTGCTCCTGCTGCACGGAACTGTTTCCAAGAAACCTTGCTTCCGATTCCGACCAAGGCCATGGCCATAAAGAGGTGAGAAAGGTCCTTAAGGTAAGGAAGAACCACTTTAGGTACCAAGCCGATAGATGAAAGAATAGAAGCCACAATAAACCAGATGATGAACCAAGGAATAATTTTCTTTAACATTCCTTTGTTTCTTCCTTGTTGTTTACTCCGATACCATTTTAAACCGATCAAGCCTAAACAAACTGGTACAATCATCAGGGCGCGTGTTAACTTAACAATTGTAGCCATTTGCCCCGCTGCTTTACTGTAAGAAAATGCTGCTGCTACAACAGATGACGTATCGTTAATGGCTGTTCCTGACCAGAGGCCAAATTGAAAATTAGACATATGCCATAAATGGCCTAATACTGGAAAGATAAAGACAGCCAAAATGTTGAAGAAGAAGATGGTTGACATAGATAAGGCAATTTCCTCTTCGTCTGCTTCAATGATCGGCGCTGCTGCTGCAATAGCAGATCCACCACAAATAGCTGTACCAAACCCAATTAAGGTCCGTAGATGAGATTTCAGGTGGAAGACTCTCCCAAAAATAATAGCTGCAAGAAAGGCAACGGTTATCGTTGGCAGACTAATCTTCAAAGAAGACAAGCCTGTAGAGGCAACCGTCGCAATCGGCAAGCTAAATCCCATGAAGATAATCGAATACTGCAACAATTTCTTACCGGACCAGTTCAAGCCTGGTCGTGAATTCTCCGGCAAATCCACAAATTCATTAAGGACAATTCCTAAAATCAAAGCAAAGACACTGGAGCCAATGATGGGAAAGAAAGTTCCCAATAACATGGCGCAAAGAGCCAGTACAAATGCAATTGCAAGTCCAAATCCTTTATTTTTCATTCTCTCAATTCCTTTCAAAAAAGTCAGCTGCTTGCTCAACAAGACGCTCTCTCACTGTCGTGTGAAGGGGCAACACTTGCTGCAAGCCATCTAAAATTTGTTTTCCATATCGTTTGGTCACCACCCGCTGATCCAATAAGAGGACCAACGATTCCTGGTCTTGAAAACGACTGGTTCTCCCAATAGCCTGTTTGAGCCTTAAAATCGCGACCGGAAGGCTATAGTCATAAAAGGGATTTTTCCCCTGTTCTCTGAGTTGGGTATTCAGCTTTTGAACCATATAATCCTTAGGGTTATCAAAAGGAAGGCGCGTGATGATTTGAATCACTTCTTTTTGTTGGGAGAAATCGACTCCCTCCCAGAAGCTTCCCGTCCCCAATAGAATGGAGCTTTCTCCTCTGTCAAATCGTCGCTTAATATTAGCTGCATCACCATTCCGATACTGGGCCAAATGAGGAAACTTCAAGGCGTTTGACGTCTCCAGTAACAATTCTTTTGAAGTAAACAAAAGAAAAATTGGCTTTCGTAATGGAAGGAGTTCACCGACGAGCTGACAAATCTCCCCTGCGTACTCCACTGAAGATAAAGAAACAACATCTGGGAAATCTATCGGCACCAACAATTCCTGGTGTTGTTTGACTGTTATTGGCACCCGGTAGATTTGCTGCTTTTGGTATCCTAAAAGAGCAGGTAAATGCACCTTTTTACTGATAGCGATCGTCGCTGATACAAAGAGTACGGGCACTTCTTCAGGTACAAATTCCTTAAAGGATAGTAAGTCCTCCACTCCTCCATGAAGACGAAGAATCTGGTGGCTTTCAACCACTTCTTTGTCTATCCAAAAGGTTTGGTAGCGCTCATCAAACAATTCCTTTAGATTCTCTAGGGATTCGGTTTTCAATTCCGATACATCCTGCCGAATTTTTGCCACCGTTTGATCTGATAAAACTGCCGTTTTTCCTTGCACGACTTCTTTGGAGCAGGCATTTAACTCAAATTGAATACTCTCCAGCAAACGTCGTTGTAGAAGATCTTTTTCCTCTTCAATAGCGTGTTGCAAGTTTAAAAGAAGAGATTGCAAGGTTTCTTCTCTCTGTGAAAATTGTTCTAAAGCAAAGAAGAGTTTTTGCGCTTCATCCACGACCAGAACAGACTCTTGAAGTAGACTCTTATCATCTTCTAGACGAGTTAACAGATAGGCATGATTGGTCAGAATTACCCGGCTGGTTTTCACTTTTTCCTGGCCGAGACGCCAAAAATCTTCCTGATAAAAAAGGGAACGCTTCGACAATTGGCCATCGTGGCATATCTCAGAAACAAAATGAAGATGACGATAGAGTTGGCCAATTTCACTGAACTCTCCTGTTTCAGTCATGGTCAGCCAAACCAACAGTTGCATTTTAAAGCGTCGAATCATCCCATTATCTGACTCACTCTGTAAGGTCTCATAAAATTTATCGAGTTGGATGTAATCCTTGGGACTTTTAAGGCTATGAAAGGGAATTTGGAAAAGATCCTGGATGGTCTTTCCTTCTTTCTTCATAATTTGATCCTGAAGAATTTTAGTTGGAACACTCACAAGAATGCGCTTGGAGGTTTTAGCCAAAAGCGTTAACAGATAAGCGTAGGTCTTCCCAATTCCCGTTGGCGCCTCGATAAAACTTGGAAGCGGCTGGTGCAAACTGTCCTCGATATAGGCAACAAATTCTCTCTGCTCCGGATAAGCTTCCATTCCCAACAACTGCATATTGAGTTCAAACTGTTCAGACAAATAGTGACTTTCTAAGAACTGCTGTGGCTTTCGCAGGTAGAGTCCATGAACTTCTACTAAATGAGCTGGTAAAAAAAGACTAGTGTCTTCAAGCGCATCTTCTATTAAGAGTCGCGATTCATAAATCAAACAATCTGCCATCGAAAGAAGTTTTTCGATCAATCCTCTTGGTAAGCTCGCAATTTTCTCTCTCAATTTCAACAGCAGCTGGGCTGTTGCCATAGCATCCGCTAGAGCGGAGTGAGCATGGTGCAACTCAATTTCCAGTTCAGTCGCAAGCGCTCCTAAATTGTAGCGTTCTAAAGTCGGATAGAAAATTTGAGACAATTCAACCGTATCAATTCGAGGAGTCGTTAGTTCGAATCCTTCCCAAAAGAGAGCTTCTGCCAATAAATTCGCATCAAATTTGACATTATGAGCCACAAAGACGGCATCTTCTATTAATTCAAAAATTTCTTTTGCCACTTGTGCAAACTCTGGTGCTTTCCGTAAGCGAGCATCTGTCAGGCCAGTCAGTTGTTTGATATGCTCATCCAATCGTTCATGGGGATTCACATCCGTCTCATAGGATTGCGTAATCCTCCCATCTTCGATGATGACAATCCCAACCTGAATGATCTTAGCATTGCTTCCAGCACTGGTCGCTTCCAGGTCCACAATGGCATATTTCCGTTTCTGTCTTGTCATAATACTTAAAATTATATCACGTTTGAGCAAGCTCTGCAGATTTTTTTCTCCTTTGAGGCTGACTTCAATCCAGTTATTTTCTTCGCAATTTGATACACTATTCTAGAAAGGAGTCCTTATGAAAATCTATCGTACTGTAAATCCTGTAGCTTATGAAAACACCTACTACCTTGAAAATGAACACTCCCTCATTCTTGTTGATCCAGGTAGCGACTGGGCGACTATTCAAAAACAAATAGATCGCATCGGAAAACCAATCGTAGCAATTCTTTTAACCCATACGCATTACGATCACATTATGAGTCTTGAAAAGGTTCGTCAGACCTATCATTTCCCACCTGTTTATGTCCATTCAGCAGAAGCCAGTTGGTTGTCTTCTCCTGTCGATAATTTATCTGGTTTGGATCGTCATGCGGATTTAGAAGATGTGGTATGCAAGGAGGCCGACTTCCTTTATGACATTCGCTCCGATTACCAAATAGCCGATTTCCACTTTTATGTTCTGGAGACACCAGGCCACTCTGCAGGAGGGGTCTCCATCGTCTTTCCTGAGGATCACCTGGTTCTATCCGGTGACGCCCTTTTTCGCGAAACCATTGGTCGGACCGATCTTCCAACAGGGAACGCGACACAGTTGCTTAGCAGTATCAGAGAAGAACTCTTTACCCTTCCATCTTCCTACACTGTCTATCCCGGTCATGGCCCTGAGACTTCTATTGGTCACGAGAAGATGTTCAATCCCTTCTTTAGACAATCCTAAAGAGTCCTTATCATCCTTCCTGTCCTCATAAAAGTAGACAAAAAAAGCAAGTGCGAACTTGCTTTTTTATTATATCTTAAGAAAACGTCTCATGGAGATTGAAGAACCAATCGCTCCAATCAAAATTCCTAATCCAAAGAGGCCACCGACCATGATCGGTACCAAGAGATGAGGACTATAGAGATACAAGTTTTGATCTGCCAAATTATTGTTCATAGATGTATAGACAACATTATAAACGTAGAAGACTAAAGCTGAAGGAACCAAGGCTCCCAAGAGACCGATCCAAGCACCTTCTAAAAGGAATGGTGCACGAATATAGCCATTTTTTGCTCCTACCAGTCGCATAATCTTAATCTCACGACTACGTGAAATGATGGTAATCCGAATGGTATTTGAAATCAAGAAGACTGCGATGAAGATCAATAAAGCTACACCAATCAAGCCCCAGTTTCGGATGAAGGTTCCAAGAGCAAACAAGCGTTGGGTATCGACCCCACCATCTTTAACCTCAGAAACTCCTTCAATTTTTTTAGCATCAGCCGAAACTTGCTTTACATATTTAGGAGCTGTTGTCTCTACATAATAAGCATCATAGAGAGGATTGGCATCTCCATCAAAAATCTTCCAGTTGTTCCCACTTTCCAAATAAACAAGTCTAGATAAAACAACATCAACTGAAAAACTGAAATACATAAGTACTATCCCCAAATAAGTGATAACCATAGCTAGCTTCATGTCAAGACCGTACATGAGCTAAAATCCCACAAGCAAGCGATCAGAAATCCAAGCTAAGCTCCAATATTCCCACCCTGAGAACCTGGGGGGAGGAAGCGACTCCTCGTTCAAAGCCGCCGTTGAAGGCAACACGCTCCACACGGGAATATTATCCAACGCTTCCACCTTCTCCCCCTCACTATTCACACTCTTCATGTACAAAGGTTTTGCATGAACTCCCTCGTAAAAAGATCCCACCGGCATACCATCCGTCGCCGCTAGCATCGACAAACCGACATCCGAACGGGAAAGTCCCACGGAACGAGCTATCGGCTGGTAATAATTCACCATCAATGTGGGAGTCATTGGTTCCCAATCATTCGTCACCAATGTGATAGCCGGCTCGTCACGCATGATCTGTTCCGCTTTCTCCGTCAACTCTCTCAACACGGCCGGGTCCGGTCCCGTGAACATCAACTCGATCGGGTACTTCTTATACATCAAATTATAACGTTTCATCCGCACGTAAGCATCCGGGTAATGAGCCGTCAAGTAATCCTGGATTTCGGTCATCGATGCCTTCAACTCTTCCGGGGTCGTGTAATCCACAATCAACTCCCCGTAACTCATCGTAGGCTCCGCAATAGAACGCACCAAATTATAACGGGCAGGAGTCCCACCGACACTTGTCGTTACATGAGTCACCTCCGGACGGCTCAACAAGTAATTCTCTATACTTGCCAAATCCGACTCGACTCGTTCCACCCGCGTTCCTTCCGGCATTTTAAATTCAATATACAACTGCGTGTAACTCAAATCCGGGAAGAAACCTTGCGGAATATAGCGGTACAAGAATGCAGTAATCACCAATAAAACCACGACCACCCCGATTGCCATGGACTTATGCCATAACATAAAAGAGAGGAATTGCCGGAACAACCGGTATATCTTACTATCATACAAATCCTCATTCGACTTTTTCGGTTTCACTTTCAATGAGTGATCCGCATGAATCGGGATATGCGTCAACGCCAACACCCAACTCAACAACAGAGATACCGCCAGTACGATAAACAAATCCCGCACGTACTCTCCTGTCGTATCCGGGGAAATAAAGATCGGGAAAAACGCCAAAATAGCAATCAATGTAGCTCCCAACAAAGGCATTGCCGTTTTCTTTGCTATATTCGTCAGTGCAGCCGGACGTTTCACGCCTCGCTCCAAATCTACCAGTATCCCGTCGACAATCACGATCGCATTATCCACCAGCATCCCCATGGCAACAATCAGCGATCCCAACGAAACCCGTTGTAAGGTTCCGTCAAAAAGATAAAGCACCACGAATGAACCCAACACGATAATCACCAGTCCCGTACCGATAATCACCCCGCTCCGGAATCCCATGGTAAGCATCAGCACGAGAATCACGATTACCACCGATTCCACCAAATTAACCATGAAAACATTAATGGCATCCCTCACCCGGTCCGGCTGAAAAAATACTTTCTGAAAATCCACGCCCACTGGAATCCGGGACTCTTTCAACTGCAGTAACTCCCGATCCACCTTCTCTCCCAAAGTAATGATATTCCCACCTTTTTCCATGGAAATTGCCAACCCGAAAGCCTGCTTGCCATCATACTTCATCCCGTTGCGAGCCGGATCTTCATAACCTTCCGTGATGGACGCAATGTCCCGCAAACGTAACTGATCATCCTCGTGTCCCTGTATAATTAGATTCTTAATATCCTCTATCGATTTATAGCTATCATTAATAGCCACCCGCAAACGCTGATCACCACTATTAAAATAACCGGGATACACGGTCTTATTCTGGCTATTCAACGTGGACAACACTTCCATCGGATGAACTCCCAAATTCGCCATCTTATCCTGCATCATCTCGATATTGATACACGGGGTTCGGTTCCCATAGATCTCAACACGACGCACACCCTCAATATCCTGCAACTCTCGTTTCACCAACTGGGCATAATCCAACAACTGCTCATCACCCACCCCGTCGGTCGTTATGGCATAAAACATTCCATACACGTCCCCGAAATCATCCATCACCACGGAAGGACGCACTCCATCTGGCATTTGGGCCTGTGCATTCGTTACCTTTCGACGCAGGATATCCCATTTCTGCTCCAACTCGTCCGGACTCACCGTACTCTCCAATTCCACCGTGATCAATGACATATCTGCCATGGATTTAGATTCTATACTACTGATGGCTCCCATCGAACGAATCGACTTCTCCAATACATCCGTCACTTCCAACTCCACCTGATGAGCAGAGGCCCCGGGATACACCGTAACCACCATCGCCTGTTTTACCTTGATTTCCGGATCCTCCAACTTACTCATCGAATTAAAGGCAAAAATACCTCCAATCACTAGCACTGCAATAAAAAACTTTACCAGCGCCCTATTATTTAATGCATAATCCGCTAAATTTATCATTACAACAGTCCCCCTACATTTGTTTTAGAAACCGGTTTTAATAATTCTACCGACATTCCTTCCTTCAAGCTATGCACACCGGCAGACACAACGATCTCCCCGGCTGCCAATCCTTCGGAAACAATCAACTCACCTGTTTTCAACAACTTTTTCAACTGGATAACACGCTTGGTCACAGTTTGAGTTTTCGGGTTATATACCCACACGGCAGATTCTCCGTTTCCTTCGAACATAGCGGACAACGGCACCACCGTCAACGCTTCCTCGTTCGGGTTATACTCGATCGTCACGTTCACACTCATCCCTGCCGCAATATCCACTCCCGGCACAGGTTTCAGACGCAGACGCATCCGGTACAACTGATTCACTGACTGTTTCCGGACAGTTGGAAGGCGA
>ERZ772805.2248-NODE-2248-length-12906-cov-3.820559_pt1 | contig 12906 bp, 9 predicted proteins | sample MGYA00511344_ERZ772805 | MGnify/ENA primary metagenome ERZ772805 (study PRJEB29015, sample SAMEA2737730) | human gut metagenome | biome: human gut; feature: human-associated habitat; material: faeces | place: China | collected 2012 ...
GGCTTCGGAAATTACAAATCCTATATTCATAGGAATCATTCAAGACATGAACCGTCAGATGCAACCCCGGAAGAAGGCAACAACAAAGAAATATACCATCTGCGAAGCGCCGCAAGTGGCAGAAGAAGAACTGCTGGATGCACTCATTGCACGTCATAAAGGCAAAGTACAGTTTATCGATTTCTGGGCTACCTGGTGTGGCGGTTGCCGGCAGATTATCAAAGAATATGAGCCGCTAAAGAAAGATATAAGTGAAGACAAAGTAGCTTTCATTTACCTCACCGGCCCCAGTTCGATAAAGAAGACATGGGAAATACTCATAGAAGATATCGCAGGCGAACATTACTGGCTGGACAAAGAGCAATGGGAATATCTTTGGACACATTTTCAAATGACAGGGTTACCGATGTATCTGCTAATAGATAAGCAAGGGAATATAGTGAAACGATTTACTCACATTACCGCCAAAGAATTAAAAGATTTACTGGAACAAGAAATCAATAAGATATAAGTCCGTACAAATACTAATAAAAGAGAATTGTTTTTCAGGGCAGGATTTCGGAATATGAAATCTCCTTTAAGAAGAGAGAAGTCCCCTTATTTTAGATTGACCCATTACAGAGAACTAAAATTAGGGGACTTTTATAATTAGAAATTAATCATGTGCATAATCTTCTCCGTAGCTCCGGCATTACTGGTCACATAATAACCAGCATTCGCACCGGTCTCACGCATGAAAACATCATCTGCCTGAAAACGGTCCAGCAAGGTTTTCAACTCGTGATAGTCTTTAATTGAGTATGCGCCTTTAGCTTCGAGCAACCGGATTGCTTCCATAAACTTCTGATATTTCGGTCCGAAGATAACAGGGATGCCATATACAGCAGCTTCCAGCGTATTATGAATACCAACACCGAAACCGCCACCAATATAAGCAATCTCTCCGTAGCGGTAGATGGAAGACAGTAAGCCGAAGCAATCGATAATCAGACAATCCGCTTTCAATACATTTTTTTCATCGGCACGAGTATAGCGCACATACGGACGTTTCAACTTACCAATAATCTCCACCAGATGATTCTCGTCAATCACATGCGGAGCGATAATCAGTTTCATTTCCGGATGATTATTGAAATATTCGAGGAATAAATCTTCGTCAGGTCCCCATGAGCTTCCGGCAACAAAAGTAAAGGAATTGGTTCCTTTAAATTTCTCTACCAACGGGAGTTCTTTAGCCTCCTCACGGATTTGCAACACGCGGTCAAAACGGGTATCTCCCACTACTGTCACACGGCTGATACCAATTTTCGACAAGTAACGTTTGGATGCCTCATTCTGAACAAACAGATGATCGAAATCTTTCAATACATTGCGATAAGTTCCACCGTACCATTTAAAGAATATTTGTTCGCGACGGAAGATAGACGATACACTATATACCGGAATACGGCGTTTGTGAAGCTCATCCAGATAATTCTTCCAAAACTCATATTTGATAAAGAACGCCATGCAAGGATTTGCAATATCCAGGAACTTTTTCACATTCCGCGGTTTATCAAACGGCAGATAGCAGACAATATCCGCCCCCCGGTAATGCTTGCGCACTTCATAACCGGAAGGAGAAAAAAATGTCAGCAATATCTTATAGTTAGGATATTTCTCACGAATCATTTCTATCAGAGGGCGTCCTTGTTCAAACTCCCCCAGTGAAGCAGCGTGAAACCAAATATACTGTTCCCCTTTTTCCACTTGTTGGCGTAAGAGTTCATACACCACCCAATGCCCCTTCATCATCTTCCGTGGCTTACGGCTAAACGGAGCAGCCAAATGGACGATAAAGTCATAAATGACTATTGCCAGGTCGTAAAGCATAGTACTGTGTCGATTACTTCAAAACCTCTACCGCACGTTTCATGCGAGCTATCGTCTCCTCTTTGCCCAATACCCAGGAAATATCGAACATGTGCGGGCCTTTTCCTTCACCCACTAATGTCAGACGGAAAGCATTCATGATATTACCTGTATGATAACCTTTCTCCGCAATCCAGTCCATAACGACTTTTTCCTGTCCTTCAATACTAAAGTCTTCAATGCCAGCAATCACTTCTGCCAATTCGGTCATACATTTTGCAGAGTCTTCTTTCCAACGTTTCTTCACCGTCTTTTCATCATATTCGGTAGGAGCAACGAAGAAGAAGCTACATACGTCCCACAGTTCTTTAATGAAACTTACCCGATCTTTCATCATGCCAACCACAGTCACCACCTTTTCGAAAGGAGCTTCTACGCCATGTTCTTTCAGGAAAGGCAAGAACAGTTCCGCAATTTCTTCGTTAGGTTTCTGCTGTATATATTGATGGTTGAACCATATTCCCTTTTTATAGTCGAACTTGGCACCCGACTTGCTGCAACGGTGAAGATCAAACAATTTAATCAATTCGTCCATTGACATCACTTCCTGGTCATTGCCCGGGTTCCATCCCAATAAAGCAAGGAAATTAATCACTGCTTCCGGCAGATAACCCGATTCACGATAACCTGAAGAGATTTCTCCCGATTTCGGATCGTGCCATTCCAACGGGAATACAGGGAATCCGAGACGGTCACCGTCACGTTTACTTAATTTTCCATTGCCTTCCGGTTTCAGCAATAAAGGCAGGTGGGCAAATTCCGGCATTGTATCTTCCCAGCCGAAAGCACGGTACAACAACACATGCAAAGGAGCGGAAGGCAGCCATTCTTCACCACGAATCACGTGGGAAACTCCCATCAAATGGTCGTCCACGATATTTGCCAGATGGTAAGTCGGCAGTTCATCAGCCGATTTATAAAGCACTTTATCATCCAGAATGGATGAGTTGATAATAACTTCGCCACGAATCAGGTCATTCACATGTACATCTTCATTCGGTTCGATTTTGAAACGAACGACGTATTGTTTGCCTTCAGCAATCAGTGCATCCACTTCTTCCTTCGGCATGATTAATGAGTTGCGCATCATTCCGCGAGTAGATGCGTCATATTGGAAGTTAGCAATTTCAGCACGCTTAGCGTCCAGCTCCTCCGGAGTATCAAAAGCGATGTAAGCTTTTCCATTTTCCAGCAAAATCTGCACATATTTCTTGTAGATTTCGCGGCGCTCCGACTGGCGGTACGGACCACATTCGCCACCGAAGCTCACTCCTTCATCAAAGTGGATACCCAACCACTTAAAAGATTCGAGTATATACTCTTCCGCTCCCGGAACGAACCGGTTAGAATCAGTATCTTCAATACGAAATATCAAGTCTCCGCCGTGTTGACGCGCAAATAGATAATTATACAAAGCTGTACGCACACCACCGATGTGCAGTGCTCCCGTAGGACTCGGAGCAAAACGAACTCTTACTTTTCTTTCTGCCATAATTTGGGTTAGTATAGGTAAATCGTGGCAAAATTAAACCTTTTTTTCCACACTATTGTTTTTTTTTGTACTTTTCGCAAAAATTTCAGTGGATATGGAACATTTGAAGAAGAAAAAAAGTTTTTCATGGAGAGATTTACTATATAAATCACTGCTATTTGTGGGCACTGTGACGCTGATTGTTTATTTCCTGCCACGTGACGGAAAATTCAATTACCAGTTTGATATCAATAAGCCTTGGAAGTACGGGCAGTTGATCGCTACTTTCGACTTTCCTATTTATAAAGAGGATGCAGTAGTAAAAAGAGAGCAAGACAGTCTGATGGCTTTCTTCCAGCCTTATTACCAATTGGATAAAGACATCGAAAAAAATGCAATCGCCAAACTGAAAGAGAATTATCACACCAACCTGAAAGGAATTCTTCCTTCCATCGATTATTTGCGGTATATCGAGCGTACCTTAAAAGAAATCTATCAGGCAGGTATCGTATCGACAGAGAATATACAACAGCTTCAAAAAGACAGCACTTCATCCGTCATGGTGATTGACGATAAACTTGCCAACCCGCAGGCTACCGAAAACATTTACACGGTAAAGAAAGCGTATGAACACCTGCTAACAGCAGACTCGACCCATTTCAACCGGGAAGTATTAAGGCAATGCGCGCTGAACGAATACATTACTCCCAACCTCACTTTTGACGAGGAGCGCACCCTGGCCGCCAAAGAGGAGATATTAAATAATTATTCCTGGGCAAACGGATTGGTAGTCAGCGGGCAGAAGATTATCGACCGTGGAGAGATCGTTAGTCCGCATACCTATAATATCCTCGAATCATTGCGCAAAGAATCCATCAAACGCAACGAGTCTATGGGACAAAACCGTTTGATTCTCGGAGGTCAGGTTCTGTTTGTGGGTATGCTGATGCTTTGTTTCATGCTTTATCTCGATTTATTCCGGAAAGACTATTATCAACGGAAAGGCAGTCTGTCGTTACTATTCACCCTGATTGTGTTCTACAGCGTCATAACGGCTTTCATGGTGACACATAATATATTTAATGTGTACATCATCCCATACGCGATGCTGCCGATTATCATCCGTGTCTTTCTTGATTCGAGAACCGCTTTTCTGACGCATGTCATCACTATATTGATATGCTCCATCTCCTTACGCTTCCCTCATGAGTTTATTCTGACGCAGTTGGCAGCGGGATTAGTGGCGATATTCAGCCTAAGGGAACTATCGCAGAGATCCCAGCTTTTCCGAACGGCCTTATTAGTGATACTGACTTATGCAGCCATTTATTTTGCTTTCGAACTGATGACGGAGAATGGTCTTTCCACCGACTTCTCGAAGTTGAACATACGCATGTACACTTACTTCATCATTAACGGAATCCTGTTATTATTCACTTATCCTTTATTATTCTTATTGGAAAAGACTTTCGGATTTACTTCCAATGTTACTTTGGTGGAACTTTCGAATATCAATAACGATCTTTTGCGGCAGATGTCTGAAACGGTTCCCGGAACCTTCCAACATTCCATGCAGGTGGCTAATCTGGCAGCAGAAGCCGCTATCCGCATTGGAGCAAAAAGCCAGTTAGTACGTACGGGGGCTTTGTATCACGATATCGGGAAGATGGAAAATCCGGCTTTCTTTACGGAGAATCAGTCGGGAGGGGTTAATCCGCATAAGAATTTGAATTACGAACAAAGTGCACAGGTCGTTATCAGCCATGTGACGGATGGATTGAAACTGGCGGATAAACACAATCTGCCTAAAGCGGTCAAAGATTTTATCAGCACCCATCACGGACGGGGAAAAACAAAATATTTCTATATTTCCTGGAAGAACGAGCATCCGGACGAAGAGCCGAATGAAGAATTGTTCACTTATCCCGGACCGAATCCGTTTACCAAAGAGCAGGCTATCCTGATGATGGCGGATGCTGTGGAAGCTGCCTCGCGCAGTCTTCCGGAATATACGGAAGAAACAATCAGCAACCTGGTCGACAAGATTATCGACTCACAGGTTACTGAAGGTTACTTTAAGGAATGTCCTATCACTTTCAAGGATATAGCAACTGTGAAAGCTGTATTCAAGGAAAAACTAAAGATTGCTTATCATACCCGGATCAGCTATCCGGAGTTAAAGAAGTAAGCAGGCCGGCACAAGCGTCTTCCAACACATCGAGTACATATTCAAATCCTTCAGCCCCTCCATAATAGGGGTCGGGGACATGATCTGCAGGAATACGGGTGCAGTACTCTGTCATGCGATGAATCTTTTTCCATTCTTCGGGAGAAGGTGCTTTGTCTTTCAGATCATCTATATTCCGGTCGTCCATACCGATTATCAAATCAAAATGATAGAAATCTTCTATACGGACGGGGCGCGAACGATGCACCAGTTGATAACCGCGACGAGCCGCGTGAGCACGCATCCGGCTGTCCGGCAGTTCGCCCTGATGATAAGACAAGATTCCGGCGGAATCTATCACAAACTCTTTTTCCAATCCCGCTTCTTTTATCAAATGAAGCATCACGCCTTCAGCCGTAGAGCTACGGCAGATATTTCCTAAACAGACAAATAATATTTTCTTCATATATACATGATTGTTTCTCAAAAAGAGTTCAGTATCTGATTAGCCCGGTTCACGGTTACTGCCGCCGGGATTTCCGGCATACTACCCAGATTGAACGGAGCAAGCATTTTTTCTATTTTCTTTAATCCGGCTTTATTTCCCTTTTTCTCAAATTCCTGACGGAGGATATTTATCTTCTCGTGCGCCTGAATTCCTTCAATCAAGCGTTCGAAACGGATACAGCTACGGGCTCCCGGATATACAAGATACGTATCTCCACCTGCCCAACTGCGGAAACGGGAATCGAGCAGCGGTTCCAATGGCCAGCTGTTGTATGCCCAACGCAAATAACCGTCCAGGTGTTTCTTAGAAGAATAATAACTTATCCAGACAGCTTCTGCAGGATCGGAAAAAGTAAATGTATTGGGGTGAGCTTCCGTACAGCAGGTGTAATAGTTGGTACGTTTGTTCTCTGCCGCACGGCGGAGACGTACTTCTTCGGGGAAGTTCTGTCCGATTACGATACAGTAATCATATAGATCGGGCTCAATCTCCGCATGGTAATTTCCTGCCAACGAAACTTTGAAATCCGGATCTGCTTTACGAATCACCTTCAAGGTCTTCTGCATCACTTCCATCGGACGTTCATCCATTGCAATAGCACAGATATCGAACCATCCTTTTTCTTTCAGGTGCTTGGAGAAAGACGAAAGCATTGCTACCCACATTTCTTCGTAAGCCTCCTCGCCCGGTGCTGTTTTCACAAATTTCAGCGAGTTGGTTGCCTGGTCGTAATACTGGAATGACAACTCCCAGGGAACCATTGAATAACAGTTGATCTGTTTGTCAATGCCCACACTCATCATAAATTCTACCCAACGGTCGAAAATGGTATAGTCGAAAGACCATGTGCCGTCCGCCCGTTTCATCCAGGTAACCATTGTATCAAAATAATCTTCCGTCTGACCGTTCCAGGGTTTGTGCATCAAAGTAGCCGTGATAATCTTTTGTCCGGCGTCTGCCAGCATTTTCATCAAAGGACGCATGGCGTCTAAATGCTCCTGACTCCATAGAGGAACCTGATAGTAACGTGCCACTGCATAAGGACTTTGCCACAAATCCAAGTGGTAGGCCCACTCCGAAGGCGCCGGAAGTTCACGGGAAGAAACCGTAATTTCCAGATTCAGGCGTTGCAACAAACGAGAGCCGTCGTTGATTAGCAACTCCCCTTTATACGTTCCGGGAACAGCCGATTGAGGAATCCAACATTGCACCCAGACAGGTTGAACTGTGCGGGCAGGCAAAGCCATCGCTTTCAGACTGGTATCAATCGGATCGGCCACCAATAATGAATCATAATCCACCGCTTTCCGATGTCCGCAGGCACCTCTGCCGTCTTTGTTCAATTCGTCCGTCATCACATAACGAACAAAACCGCCGGTGAATGCATCTTGGGGAAGAACATTTCCTTTCTTGTCTTTGAAATCACCAAAGCTGAAATTCAGGTCTTTCAGTTCTACACCTGTCCATACAACCGCTTGCGCGTTCACACGCTCACCACGCCAGCCTTTCAAAGCAACCGTTTGCTGGTTCTTCAACCGGGGAAGCCCGTGTTTTGCGTACCGGACGTCTGTTGTACCCCAAGACACTTGTGTTGTTGTCACTGCCGCCCATTCTTTATCAGACGGCGCAGCAGGGTCGGGCAATTCCTGATAGGTCAGTAAAGGGAACTTCGGTTGTCCTGTCGGAACACCACATTGAGTGACTCCTTGCTGGGCAAAAACTGCGCCTACGCTAAAGAGACAAGTCAGGGAAAAAATAGTAAGTCGTTTCATGGTTAGTTAATTAAATGATTAAAGGTTTTTATTAGGGGGAAAAATATTCAATCACATAGGGTCTACATCATAGTAGACAATCAAAGATTTATAGCGTTCATCTTCCAACATCTCCCGTTGGATGCGCAACAGCAACTTCCGGGCACGTCCCATCGGAGCGTTCTGCTCAATCTTTACAACAATCTTTTTAATAAACAACGTTTGGATACGGGCAACAGGAGGTTTATCCGGGCCCAATACCCGATTGCCAAATACCGCCCGCAGCTTATCCGCCATCACTACCGCCATCTGATCCAGCAATGCTTCATTATGATTTTTCAGATAAACATATACCAACCGGTAATAGGGAGGATAATGAAACATCTGCCGTTCCGCCAACTGCCCGCCTACCATATCTTCATAATCATTGGCAATAACCTGATGAATGATAGGATGATCGATACTCTTGGTTTGCAATACCACCCGTCCGCGTTTGTTCTTACGTCCGGCACGTCCCGCTACTTGTGCCATCAACTGAAAAGCACGTTCATAGGAACGGAAATCAGGATAATTCAACATGGTATCAGCATTCAATATACCTACTATACTGACATGATCGAAATCCAACCCTTTTGATACCATTTGCGTACCAATCAATATGTCCGTCTTTCCCTGCTCAAAGTCTGCAATAATCTTCTCATAAGCCGAGCGGGTACGTGTAGTATCCAAGTCCATCCGAGCTACGGCAGCTTCCGGGAAAAGGATTTTGATGTCATCTTCAATCTTTTCCGTACCGAAACCACGGTTCACCAGTTCTGTTCCCTCGCAGGCAGGACAGGATTTCGGCAGTTGATACGTATAACCGCAGTAGTGGCAGGTTAATTGATTAATTCCTTTATGATAGGTAAGGCTTACGTCGCAATTTTTACACTTAGGCACCCAACCGCAGGTACGACACTCCACCATCGGGGCAAACCCACGACGGTTCTGAAAGAGAATCACTTGTTCTTTCTGTTCCAAAGCCTCTTTCATATATTGTATCAGGAGTGGCGAGAATTGTCCGACCATCCGCTTTTTACGATGCAGTTCCTTAATATCCACCGGAATAATCTCCGGCAACTGGATTTCTTTATATCGTTCTTTCAGTTGTACGAAACCATATTTTCCCTCTCTTGCATTCTGCCATGACTCGATAGAGGGAGTAGCCGTACCCAACAAAGTTTTAGCTCCGTACATGGCAGCCAGTACAATAGCCGCGCTACGGGCATGATAGCGGGGAGCAGGATCTTGTTGCTTATACGTATTTTCGTGCTCTTCGTCCACAATCACCAGTCCCAGATTCCGGAAAGGAAGAAACACGGAAGAGCGAACACCCAGGATAATATCGTACCCGTTCTCTCCCAGTTGTTTCCGCCATATTTCAACCCGTTCGGCATCGGGGAATTTAGAATGGTAGATCCCCAGGCGAGCACCGAAAACCCGTTGCAGACGCTCTGTAATTTGAGTAGTCAAGGCAATCTCCGGCAACAAATATAAGACTTGCTTTCCCTGACGAATCGTTTCTTCGATCAGATGAATATACACTTCCGTCTTCCCACTGGACGTTACTCCATGAAGCAGACAAACGTTTTTCTCCTGGAAAGACTGAACGATTTCATCATGTGCCCGTTGCTGAAACTCGTTCAAGGCGTTCAGCTCGACTACTTCTTTCTCCTGTTTATTCAACCGTCCGATTTCGTGATAGTAGATTTCGAAAATCTTCTTATCCACCAGCCCGTTTAGTACCGAAGGAGCCACATTAGCCCGTTGCAACAATTCTTTCTTGGAGACTTCTTTCGGAGTTCCGGTTCCTAAAATACCTGAATACTCTACATACTTCATGAGCAACGCCAGTTGCTTCGGAGCACGAGACAGAATATCAAACAGAATATGGAGTTGCTTTTCATCTGCCATACCCGCAAGTCGCACCCGTGCCTCTGTCTTAGGCTTATAAGTACGTTTCAATTCTTCCTTTACAAAAATGGCTTCTTTATCGAGCAGGGACTTGATGGCAGTAAGAATATTTTTTATGCCGCTGTCTTTCTCCAGTTTAGTGACGGACTGCTGCGCATCTACGGCAAGTAAATCCAAAATGCGTTGTTCCCGTTCCGGCAATGGCGCATCCGCCTCAAAATCGGGATTATATTCAACAATCGTTTCACTCTCCAGCTTCAGGCCGGAAGGAAGTGCCGCTTTATACACATCTCCCTGTGTACAGAGATAGTAATCGGCTATCCATTCCCAAAATTTGAACTGAACGGGTAGTAAAATGGGAGAAGCATCCAGCAATGCAGATATATCTTTCACTTCATACTCCGTTGGAGCACAATAATGAACGTTAAGGACGATAGCCGTATAAAACTTCTTTCGCCCGAAAGGAACTACCACACGGCAGCCTATCTTCACATCTTCCGCACATTCGTCCGGCAAAGAGTAAGTGAAACTCTTCGGAAGCGGAAGCGGTAATATGACATCTACATACTTTTTCATTGCAGCTACAAAAATACAATAAAAAAATGGGGATTTAAAAGAAGGGAGAGAGAACACTTAAAAAGAAAACTCTACTTCATACGAGAATTGGAAGAAATATATTCGAGAGCGCAACAGGACAATCCCAAACAAAAAAGAGTTTCCGGTTATCGGAAACTCTTTTTCATATACTATGTAAAGTGATAGACTACTTAAAAAATATAGGCCACAGATACTTGCCAAGTCTTAGTCTTATAAGAAGCATTTGTTCCTTCAATATCAGCAGTATTACCCAATGGGATATTGTAATTAGCACCCACCTGCAAATGGTTCAGCAACTTCAAACCGGCACCCACATTAATACCTACTTGCGCTTTCTTCTTATCAATTCCCGATTTCTTTTCAAAATCGAAATAAAAATCAGGACCTGCAGCAAGATAAATACCGGCCATACTTCCCAAACCGATTGTATATTTCAGGTTTACAGGAATATCAATACCGTTTTGTTTAACAGTAATATCATCATTCCCTTCTGAAACTTTGATACCCCGTTGAGCAAAAAGCAAAGATGCATCTACTCCCAACCCTACGATTGGAATATTAAACTCGGCCATCGGACCAATAAAGAAACCGGTAAAATTATCCTTCTTAAAGTTATCGCCTACATTAGAGAAACTCGCCTTCGACAAGTTCAAACCTCCTTTTACACCAAAGTGTATTTGCGCCTGGGCAGGCATCGCCATACCGATACATACGGCAATCATTAAAGCACCAAAAATCTTTTTCATAAATTTACGTGTTTATAATTCGGGACAAAGATATATAATTAGAATAAATAAACACAATTTATCTGTTTTTTGTTCGCTCAAAGTCGCTGTTGTTCACTTAATCCGACGCCCGTACCTTTATATTTGCTCTTTTGAAGATTGAACTTACAATAGAGCATCAGTTTCATCCACCACTCACAGACTAATAAGAAGTTCTTATTAGTTCAATTTTCATCCTATTTATCATCTATAAATATTGGAAAAATGATAGTTAATCAAATTTACTTCCTAATTATCATACATAACCTTTTCAGCCAACACGTACGGCAAGTGGTCTGCTCCAATGCAAGTTCTTTTTCTAAATGCCGCATCCGGTCACATTGCTTCAACCATTTGCTCTGCAGTGCATCATACAAGTGTTTAGCTCCTTTATATATGGTGATTTCCTTATCTTGTTTGCCTAAAAGTGATGCGTATATTGAACAGACTTGAGATTTATCCATGCAATATCGTTCCAACTTTTCGATATACATCAATGTAATCCCCTTTTTATTCCGGTTGATAAAATCCTGAATACTTTCATCGTCGATGATGTCGATGTCGGCTCTTTGGTAGTCCACGATGATTTCTCTTATCTCTATCAAGACCCAGATATATTCTGTCTCGAATCCGTACTTTGCAGCCGCTTCTTCTATACTAATCCATTGTGCCATAGCGTTTGTTCTTTTATGTGTGATACAATAAGGGATGAATAATGTTTTATTCATGTATATTAGCACAACGAGCATCCACTCTTTTTGCAGTCCGCCGGATGGAGATTGGCTAGGTTAAATTGTGGGGTAATTGATAACCGGCCGAATACAAGAAAGACGCAGATGCTGCTGTACCATTATCCGACCTTAAGGCTAGCAACACCTTTAAAGAAGATAATGATAACAGCAGACACCCACGTCAATCGTTTATATATAACACATCTTTACCGGATATGTTGATATACAGTCGTTAACGTGGAGTATCTGTCGAATCATCTCTCCGTACAAAAGTTGCTAATTTTAGGAAGAGAGAGATAATACACATATACTCAATTAAGTAATATATAGCGCCTTCTACTAGTTTCATCACGCTGATGAGCAGAAAGCGTACGACAAAGATATACATATTTTTTTTTATGTGGTGGAAATATGGGAATAAATGCTGGAAGTTATGTATATTCAGCAAACCGGCCCAATTGTAATTCCTGGGAGATTTGGTTCAGGACAGCCATATCCCTGAAATTTGATTCATTCCAGACTGTTTTGAATAAAATAATGGAGTATTCTGAAAACGTTGTGATAAATCTGAAAAAGACGATTGAGTTTTTAAGATTCCCCGTTATCTTTTTATTATAAGATATGGGTCAAGGGTGAGGGGTGGTGAGGGTAGATTTATAACTTTCGTATTTTTTTTTATAGATAAAAAAGGAGATAGTATAGAAAATAATAAAATAAAAGGTTATAAATCTACCCTCACCACCCCTCACCCTTGACCCATTCATTAGCGCAACGTTTAACTCGTTTCTATGCAGTTCTTAGTTAAATGAGAATTTAATACAGACAGAAGAACATAAGAACAAAAAATAAAATAGCAGTTCAATAAGCAACAGAAATAAGTTTCAAAGCGCAGCATTTATGTTCTTTTGTTCTTATGTCTAAAAATAAATGATCATTTAGTTCATTTCAGTACAGTTCTTAATTAAATGGGAATTTAGCGGTTAAATGGGAATTTTGCAGTTAGGCTGAAAGCCTTACAATTATATATTTATTGGGGTGCCCTGAAAGGGCTTA
>ERZ772805.2250-NODE-2250-length-12891-cov-6.803599_pt1 | contig 12891 bp, 11 predicted proteins | sample MGYA00511344_ERZ772805 | MGnify/ENA primary metagenome ERZ772805 (study PRJEB29015, sample SAMEA2737730) | human gut metagenome | biome: human gut; feature: human-associated habitat; material: faeces | place: China | collected 2012 ...
AAGATTTGCGGGGATAGCGGGCTGTTTTTCACCCACATGTATCCCCGAAGCCTCATAAAAAGCTACCCAATCGCTTGATCTTGTCGTGGATGCCTTCAAGAAGCGTGTTGATCAGGCCGTTGATTCATCCGCCAGAACGGTCTTCTCAACCAGGCGAATGCCCGCGGCGTCTCGCCAGGCGGCGATCCATCCGTCGAGAAGCACCGTGTCGTCCATGTCCGCCTCGAGCCGCCAGACGCCGTTGTGCTGAAGCTCCAACTTCTGCGTTTTGTTGAAAGGCGTCTCCTTGAGGTTGTTGGCGGTCACGGCGTTCGTAAATTCCAGAACGAGGTGGATCCTCTGACCGTTGCTGTAGTTGAAGTGGCGGTCTTTCACGTACCGGTCGAGCTCGAAGTCCTTCGGTCGGTCCGCGGGAAAGTCGAGGACCCGCGCGCTCGTCATGCGGTGAAGCGCCAGGTGGCGTACGTTGTCGTAGCCGTCGAAGCGGCAGACGAGATAGAGACGGTGGGCCTGCTGCACGAGGCCGAGCGGCGACACGACGGCATTCCGCTCCTCATTGATCGTGTTGACGTAGTCAATTTCGATCTTGGAGTCGCGATAAAGAGCTTCGCTCACGGCGTCAAAGATGCGCGGCAGGATGTTGGGCGGCATCATCGGCACGCTGTCCGAAACGAAAGCCACCTTTTTGAGCCACGCCGTCATTTTCTGGGTGGCGCCGTCTTCCTTGAGCGTGGTCCTCGCCTGCTCGAAGAGGGGTTCCAACGCACGAACAAGCGGGGAGGGAAGCTGGTACTTCAGGTGCTCTTCGGCGAGACGCAGAAGAAGACTCTCCTGCGGGCGAAGGTTCGTCACGGCAAGGTCGGAAGAAGGAATGCGCTGCCGGTAACCGTAGGGCTTGGAGCGTGTGTCGCACTCGACGTAAAAGCCGTCCTCCTCGCAGATCTCTTTGAGGAAGCGCTGAAGCCTGCGCCGCGCCATGCGGATGCCAGCCTCCGCGAGACTCGCTTCGAGTTCGGGCGTCGAGATCCATCGATTCCTCGGAATGCGCTTCAAAATTTCAAGGACGAGCAGTCCTCCGCGGACGGTGGCGTTGGATTCGGTTTCGATGTGCGGCATGAAGAATTCCCGTGAGAAGATTCTCTCGACATTGTACCGATCACGGCCTCCGACTTTAGACGAGTCATTCGGCAGGGGAAAGTTCGCGATCATGGACCCCATCGCAAAACGAGCGATGAGTGGATTTCCTCGAAGCTCATCCATAGTTGACTCGGGAGAAGTAAACGTTGAATAGTGGGCGGATGGAAAGTCGTGCGCGTCGGCGGCGGCATGGAAGAGCCGCCGACGTATCGGCCCCGGAGGTTTATTCGCCGAAGGCTTCGAGAAGTTCCTGAATGCTGGGATCGTCCGAGTCTTCGAACGCCGTTTCAAGAATCGAGCGCATGCGCGCACCGACCTCGGCGTATTCGAACGCGTCGCGAACAAGTCCCATGTCGCCCCGGATGAGGTCGATGATTTCCATCTCGGAGAGTTCCGTCAGGGCGCTCTCGTTTTGCAGAAGCGCCAGCCGCACGTCGTAGTTGTCGTCGGTCTTGAGTAAATCGAGGGCGGCCTTGGGCAGGCATTCGACTTCGGCCGTGATCTCGCGAACGCGGGCGCTCGCGTTGGCGGCAAAGCGCTCGAGAAAGACCTCCCTCGGATCGCAGTTCGGAAGACCGCGGATGACTTCGCCGTAGGCGTCGAGAGGAATGTGGAAAAGAGGCGATTCTCGGTCGAGCATACAGTACCCCTTGCAGAGGGCGGACTCTTTGAGAAAGACGAACCCGACGGCGTATTCGCCGGGATTCCCGACGAAGCTCTCGCGCAGGGCACGTTGTTTTTCCCGCAATTTCCGACGTTTCATCACGTTGGCGGGAACGATGCACTCGGACTCTTGGTTCGTCTCCTTCAACTCGTCTTCGGCATCGACCGCTTCGTTGCGAACGTCACAGTCGGCATGGTCTTTGAAGGCGTCGATCACAAAACGAAGCTTCTCGATCGCGGCGGTCCTCGCATTCGGGACCATTGCGGTGAGTTCTACGGCTTCGTCGTCGAGCGGTCGGGCGGATGCGCGGACAATGCGCGCGAGCGTAGTGAGGACGTTGATGATGAGCGGGGTGTCTCGCTGCGTGAGTTGCACGCATTCCTCAGCGGTCAGCTTGTTGAGGGCGTCGTCGTTGCGCGAGAGTTCCCTTCGTACTGTGTAAGCGGGATCCTTCGAGAGCTTGCGTACCGTTTCCAGGTCGAGTGCTCCTTCGATCGCGGCGGCAACGGTCCTCAGGCGGGCGTCCCGATGAAGGGCGAGTCGGTTGACGAAACGCTTGTCCGATTCGGAAAGACGGCGCCAAGAGTTGAACTCTAGGACGTCGGCAACGTAGGCGGCCGAAACCGGGAACAGGAATTTTCCTTCGGATGCGTCAACGTCGCTGTCGGCATTCAGCCGAAAAGAGACGAGCGCAATACCGCAGCAGGTGCGCTGGACATTCATCATGTGGCGACGACGGGCGCGAATGAGTTGAGGCGAAAACTGTGCCATGAGCATCTCCTTACTTGTGACCATCGAAATACGGACGACATTGCCCGCTGTGTAAAATATCTTGCGATGGAGTCATCGTAGAAGGGAGACCGTTGCGGGCTGACGCACGGCGTGAAGAAGAGGTGCGTCACTTTTCGACGCAGGACGGCGTACAACAACAGGGAAGGGAAACAAAGGATCGCGCCCAACAGCGGCGTCCCTAGGATGAAGATCCTCCGGCTCGGTTGTGGGCCGGCAACCAATCAACAGGGTTCCTACGTTCAAATGTCGCACTCAAGAAAGAAAACGCCCGTCGGTTCGATCCTTGTTTGCGGGTGGACTGAAAAGGAAGACAAAAAGATTTGGCATCAAAAGCTTCGAGTCCGTGACCGTCGGCGGCTCAACGACCTGGTGCGCAAACATATGCAGGGGGAGGTCGAGGAGTTGTTCGCAAATTTCTTCGCGACGCTCCCCGAAGACGTGAGTGATCCGCTGTTGATGCGGAAGGAGTGGCGCGTCCGGTGGACTCGCGACCGTTTCGACACCGAGCTCGAATACTTGCGGTGGATACGAAAATAGGACCTCAAGGGCAAAGCACTGCATTTCGTGCACAATGTTCGCTACACCACGCCGATGCCCGCTCCTCCTCAAACTCGGTATGGCCAACGTCGGCGTGCGCGGCGCTCTGTCGTTCACGGCGGGCGGCTTCGCCATGAAGGTTCGCGCGGACGTCGTGTACATGCGTTTCTTCGGCGACAATGAAGCGAAGGTCAAGATCACCGTCGGTGATGCCGGCAGGGCGAGCATCAAGGGTGAAGAACTGACCGGCATGGGCATGGTCGGTCTCGGTGTAGAAGCCACGATCGTGAAGAGCGCCACCTTCGGCGTGAACTATACGGGGGCCTTCGGCAGCAATATCACCTCGCACGGTATCGGTGCCAAGCTCGGCATCCGTTTTTAACTACGGGCGCAGATTTTTCGCCTGGATCGGAACCGCGAAAAGAACGGTGAACGGTTGCCGATAGAGTTCTTTCTTACGGCATATATCCGGTGTCGAGTGCAAAACTCGCCAATCGGTTGTGCTCGTCCAACGTAGGCGACGACCGCCGCATCGCGGCGATGGCCGCCAGGGCCGCCGCCCGCGCGAAGGCGGGATCGAGGCGCAGGTTAAAGTCAGGAAGCACATCGGGCGGCAGTGTGACCTTTGAAAGTTTTTGAATGAGCGCCGCGAACATTTGAGAATCAAAGAATTTCCTGAGCTGACGGGGGGAAATCACAATTGAAAGAGATCTTGGAGGGGGTACAAAATAAAAAGGTTTCTTTTTTCAAGCTTGAGGAGCAAGTTATGAAACTTCAAAACCTACGTAATAACCCTACCCCCCCCCCCTCGAGAACCCTAGACTCAGCTGACAGAATCTCTCGCACCTTCGCCAAGTTGGCTTTGGCGGGGGCTGTCGCTCTGGCTCTGCAGAGCGCTTACGCGGAAAACATCACGGTCAATGAGGGTGAGACATACACGACCGACATCGTTGCAATGGATGCAACCACAGGACTCATCAACCATGGAACGGTTGAAAACGAAAAGATCGTAATCAAAGGCGGTAGTTTTGAAAACTACGGAACCATTCGGACGGGCACTTTCGACATCATCGGCGATCCCGATCACAAGCTCCAGGGTGAGCTGTATGCCGACACTGAAGCGATTTTCCGCGGAAACGGTGATACCGGATGGTACCGAGAAAGCCAGTTTGAGCTGATCGACACCCCGAAGCTCAGCATCATTGATACGGGTGCTGAAAATAACAACGCGGGTCTGGGCTTTACGACCACCAAAGCTCTGCAAAGCGTTGATGAGATTCACGTCGAATCCAACGGACACAAAACCGGGCTCTTTCTACTTCAGGGCGCCGAGAACGGCGTTCGATACGATAATACGGTGTATCTGGATACCTATTCAGGAGGACAGGACGCCCGAATTGAAGTGGAAGGTGTCGTGAATGCTCAATCCGCCGCGGACTACTACGTGGAGCGCATAGTGAGCAATGTCGCCTCTGGTTCGAGTGCGACGAATAAGCTTCAGACGTCGAATCACGGGACGGCCGGCGTCACGTTTGAGATCGGCGAAATTGTAGTGCAGAGCGGCAAGCTCAATTTGCAAACGCAAAGCAACACGGCCAATGACGCGGCGCACAGCGGCACTTTCGTGCTGAACAACGTTACGCTTGCCGCAGGTACGTCGTTGCGAGCAAGCGTCTACGAATACCAAAACAACCTGAGCACGCCTCCCATCCGCATCGAGGGTTCCGCCACCTTCAATCTCGGAGCTGATGCTACGGTTGACTTCGGCGGCTGGAAGGACGCCGAGAACACCGACTGGCGTCCCGACGTGATCACGCTCGCGTCGGACTCGATCAGCATCAACGTGGAAGATTCTTCGAGCAACAATCTCTTCATCGTGACGAAGAACAACCGCGAAACACAGGCGTCCGACATTCACGTTGTCGGGGCCGCGGCGAACAATACGGGCAATGCCGTGGCTGATTTGGAGAAACTCGCTGGCATCGTAAAAACGAACTACAAGGACGAAAATAAGACCAATCACCTCCAATGTCTTCCCGGTGTCCAGCTTGAGCAGTTGCCGAACGACATTTTGGACGGGGCCGTCGGTGAAGTCGCCGGTCCGAAGGATCCCGACGCTCCGGACTGCGTCGACTGCGGCGTTCAGAACGTTCGCACGATCGACAACCCGAACGTGCACGGCATCGCCGAAATGACGGCCTTGGGTCTGCACATTTGGCGCAACGAAATCGACGACATGCACCGCCGCATGGGCGATCTTCGCGACAGCTCCGGTCAGGCGAACGGCCTCTGGACCCGCATCTACAACGGCAAGGCGTCGTTCGGCGGCCAGTCGATCGAGAACAAGTACACGGCCTTCCAGTTCGGGTACGACCATCAGGTGTCGCCCGGTCTCTGGATGGGCGGTGCGCTCTCTTACACCTATGGCGACAACGACTTCGACCACGGCGAAGGCGACAGCAACCTTCTCGCCTTCACGGCCTATGCGAGCCGACTCTTTGAAAACGGCTTCTACCTCGACTTCACGGGGAAGGTCGGCCGCATGAAGAATTCCTTCGACATCCGCGTGGGCGACATCCGCTCCTCGGGCGACTATCACACGAACGCCGTGTCGGTGTCGGCCGAAGCGGGTTGGCGCTTCGACGTGATGAAGAACGTCTTCTTCGAGCCGCAGGTTGAAGTCTGGTACGGCCACGTCTTTGACGCGCAGTACGAAACTTCGACGGGCGTCGACGTGGATCAGGCCTCGACCGACTCGCTCGTCGGACGTGCGGGTTTCCGCCTCGGTCTCGAATGCCCGAACAACCGCGGTTCCGCCTTCATCAAGGCGTCCGTCCTGCATGACTGGGAAGGCGAAGCCGACTTCCGCTTCAGCAAGGGCGGCATCGCTTCCCGAACGCTCACGGAAGACTTGGGCGGCACGTGGTATGAGTACGGCATCGGCGCCGACTTCAATGCGACCGAGCAGCTCCATTTCTGGGCTGAACTCGAGCGCGGCGACGGCGGCGAAGTCGACACCGACTACCGCGCCACGATCGGCATGCGGTACGCTTGGTAAGAGAGCCTTTTCTCTTTACCCAGGGCCGACGGTCCTTTGAAGTACGAGCCGGAGCGGGTAACCGCTTCGGCTCGGACGCTTCCGCAGCGTCGCATCCGGTCCAAACGCCCGCGAGTCACACGCGGCAGCGCGCGAGGGGCGACAGGTCAATCGTCGGGGGCGAGCGGGAGGTCCCGCTACGGGAAACAGACGGCGGGGCAGTGGTTTTGATCGGAACGAAGAAAGGCCGGCACGCCGGTCCGAAGAGCGGCATGAGCGTCCGTGCGTTCTCTCCCGAAGTGCCTGCGGGAAAGTTCCTTCATAGGGGATCTCCTATTCGATGCGCCGTCTTCCGGTCGGAGAGTGTCGAACGGAAGACGGCAAAGAAAAGTTCCGGTGACCCGTACGTTTGTTCTCGCGTGCAGTGTCGTCCTGCGACTGCGCGCGTCAGGCCGACAGCTGTTCGCCGGCGACCATGCCGAACGTCAGCGCGTCGGCGACGGCAACCGTCCCGAGGCGCGACGCGCCGTGGATGCCGCCCGTGACTTCGCCGCCCGCGTAGAGACCGGGAATAGGTTCGTGCGTCTTGGAACTGATTACCTGAGCCTTCGTGTTGATGAGAAGACCGCCCATGGTGTGGTGAACCTTAGGACAGCACGGGATTGCGTAGAACGGAGCCGTCTTGATGCTGATGCCCTTGTGATATTGCAGAGGCTTTCCGAAGTCGGTGTCCTTGCCGTTCTTCACGAATCCGTTGAAGCGTTCGACCTCGGCCTTGAAGGCCGCCTTGTCCATCTTGTAGTGGTCCGCAAGTTCGTCGAGCGTAGAGAAGGGTTTGGCCGTACCCTGTTCGAGCGGGGCCTTCGTATACGCGGGGTTGATCGCGGCGATGGCGTCGGTGTCGAACACAGCCAACGGATAGTTCTCATCGTTGCCGATTACGTTGAGCATGGCGTCGGTCTTGATCTTGCGGCCGGCGTGTTCATCCATGAAACGCTTGCCGGTCTTCGGATTCACGACCATGCCGTAGTCGAAGCCGCAGTGTTCAATGATGTTCGAGGAGATGCCGTATCCCTTTTCAAACGGACTGCAGTAGGGGAGGAACTGCAGCCAGGAGATCTGCACGGGGACGGCGCCGATGTCGAACGCTTTGAGAAGGGCGCCGGCCGTGGCGCCGGGGTGGTTCGTCGAATCGATGGAGGGCACCACACGCGGATCCTGAATCTGGCGGAACCATTTGTCGCGGGAGAATCCGCCCGTCGCCAACATCACGCCGCGCTTGGCTTCGAAGGTTTTCTTCGTGCCGCTCGTGTTCTGAACGTCGTCGCTCTCGAGTTCTGCGTTGAACTTGTATCCCTCGCGACAAACGATGCCGACGACCCGGCCTTCTTTGTTCATCACAAAATCGTCGAATTTGCAGCGCGTCTTGAAGGTTACGTTCGGGAGTTTTTTGAGGGCTTCGTACATCGGCATGACGTAATCGGCGCCCGTGCCGGAGCGGGTGGCAATGGAGCGGGGAACGGAGTGACCGGATTCAAAGGTAATTCGGTGATCGGTCTTGCCGCCGACACTTTCGACGAGTTCTTCGGCGTCGCGGGCGCGGTCGAAAATCACGTTCAGCAGGTCGACGTGATTGATGCCGAGTCCGTCCTTCAGACAGTCGCCGATGAAGGCTTCACGACTGTCTTTGTGACCGAGGGCCTTCTGGTACTTCGAAAGCGGAACCGCCATAAAGCCGCCGCAAATCGCCGAATTGCCGCCGATGACGGGCATTTTGTCAACGAGCAGAACCTTGAGTTTGGCTGCCGCGCATTTGGTCGCGCACGACAGTCCCGCGAAACCCGTGCCGATGACGACTACGTCGTACGATTCGTCGAACGTAACGTTTTCTGCCGCGACGGCCGCGCCGGTCATGGCGGCGGCTCCGCCTGCGATTCCGAACTTGATGAAGTTGCGGCGGGAAAGTTCGTTGCCTTTCATGATTGTCTCCGTGATGGATTCGCGTTGTCCGCTCATTCGGAACAACGCATCCCGTCTTCATCCTTTCACGAAGACTTGTTCCGCCACTACGGCCGAACAGCTGTATTTTCGCGCAATACAGCCGAAAGGCTGTAGCAAGGAAACATTGCGTCGGTCCCGGATACCGAGTTTGTTATCCTCTTTCAGATCAGGGTCGTTTTTGAGGGACAGGATGCAGAGAGAGTATCTGGTGCGAATCGTCGACGACGACGTCGGCTTTCTGAACAGTCAACGCTTTTTGCTCGAAATCGACGGCCATCACGTCGCGACCTACCGAAGTGCTGAAGAGTTTCTGCAGAAGGATGACTTCCGAAAGCCGGGCTGTTTGATTCTGGACGTACGCATGCCGGGCATGACGGGGCTGCAGCTCCAAGACATTCTGGAACAAAGAGGTTCCTTTCTGCCGATCATTTTTCTTTCCGCCCATGGGGACATCAACATGGCCGTACATACGCTCAAGCACGGAGCGTTCGACTTCATCCCCAAACCAGCTTCCCCGGAGCGATTGAAGGACGCGGTCCGCAAGGCGCTCGAAGTTTCTTCCCGTCATTTCGATGAGATGGACGAGATGCGCGGACGCCGCGAAAAGTTCGCCCAGCTGACCCAACGCGAGCAGGAGGTCTTGACGCTTGTGGCCGAAGGCATGTCGAACAAAGACATCGCCGAGAAGCTTTTCATTTCTCTGGCGACGGTCAAAATGCACCGGCTCAACGCATGTAAGAAGCTCGGCATATCGAGTGCGGTCGAGGCGGCTCATTTTCTCCGTGATATGGAGGAGAAATGAAGCGAAGAGAATTTTTCCTGGCCGCCTGCGGAAGTTGGTTCTTCGCGAACTCGTGCCCGGCGGTTGGGACAAGCGGACTCCCGGCAAAACAAAAGGTCGACGTTCTCATTGTCGGGGGCGGAATCGCGGGTTTCAGCGCGGCTTACGAGGCCGGTTTACGGTTTGGATCCAATGTGGTGATCCTCGAAAAGGGCCCCATGATCGGCGGTCGCTCCGTTTTCGCCGCAGGCAGCTTCAATGCGGTGGATCCTGAGAGACAGAAGAAATTCGGCATCGAAGACTCGGTCGAATTGATGACTGAACAGGTTTGGGAGTGGGGTGGAAAAAGGGCGAACAAAAAACTCGTCAGGGTTATGGCGGAAAATTCCACGGACGCCGTGACTTGGTTGGAAAATCTTGGAATCCGGTGGCTGGACCGCATTTTCGTTCCTTTTGGTGGGGCCTTCCCGAGAGCGCACACGTCCAATCTCATTCGGGGCGGCTATGAATATTTCTCCGCCATCAATCGAGCGGTACGCAAGCTCAACGTAAAGGTTCTCCTCAATACGGAGGCAACGGAACTGCTCGTCAATTCGAAAGGCGAAATTCGGGGTGTTTCGGCGAATCGCAAAGGCAGGAAAATCCTCTTCGAGACGCGGGCCGTCGTTCTGGCGACGGGCGGATTTTCCGCGAATCCGGAGATGGTTCGACGGTATTCGCGGCTGCCTGTTCCATCCGTGCACACGACCGCAAATCCCGACGGGACGCACTTTGACGGAGCGACGGGCGACGGCATTCGAATGGGCATGGCCGTGGGGGCCGATGTCGTGGACATGGACTGCATCGAATTCATGCCGATCCGAGGCGGGCGACTGTTGGACTATGTGGGCGGGGATATTTTCGTAAATGCGGAGGGCAGGCGATTCGTCAACGAAGGCGGCACCCGTTCGGAGTTGACGACTGCCGTTGCCCGACAGCCGGGGCAGTTCATGTGGGCGATTACGGACGATCGGTCGGACAAGGGCGACACGTTGGAAAACAAGCTGATCTCGGGTGAGGTGCAGCAGGCCGCAACGGTCGAAGAAATGGCATCCAAAATGCGGGTGTCTCCGTCCGTTCTGAAGCAGACGCTTGATCGGTACAACGAATTCGCCCGACAGGGGAAGGATCCTGATTTTGGCAAGACGACCTTCACGCAGACCATAAACCATCCGCCGTATTTCTTCGGAAAAGATCGGCTGGACGTTCATTACACGGCCGGAGGATTGCGGATCAACGAGAGGGCGGAAGTTCTGAATACGAACGGTCAACGGATCGCAGGTCTTTGGGCTGCCGGCGAGACAACGGGCGGCATTCACGGGGAAGACCGCATGAGCGGAAACGGCATGTTGGACGACATCGTGTTTGGGCGCATCGCCGGGAAAAATGCGGCCGCTTTTGCCGCAGGCAGCTGAGAAAAGCCATGTCATTCCTTCGGGTGCTTTTAATTCTTTGTGCGCTGACGTGTGTCGACGCAACGGGCGCGGAGCGCGAAGTCCGCATCGGAGTGATCGACACCTTCAATCCGCACTTTTCGTCGGAAACTTTGGGGCCGACGCTCGCCTTCATGCGGGCCAAATTGCCGCAATATGACTTTGTGACGGACACGATCCATACGGCAAAGCCGGTCGAGAGCATGAAGGACCGCAAGGTGGATTTCTTCATAGCTACGGCTGGCATTTTCTCGGAGCTGCAGCAAACAATCGGCGCCAAACACATTGCAACGCGCAGACGTACGCAAGCCGGCAATCCGGCCGAGAGCGTTGCTTCCGTCTTTATCGTCAAAGCCGAACGGAGAGATTTGAAGACTTTCGCCGATCTCAAGGGAAAGAAAGTGGTCGCCAGTCAAAGCAATTCATTCGACGGTTGGCAAATCGCCATGGGAAGGCTTGCGGATGAGGGATATGATTGGCGGAAGTTTTTCTCGGAAAGACGGTTCACGCATTTTCAGATCCCGGACGTAGTTCTCGACGTGTTGTCCGGAAACGCGGACGTCGGAATCATCGGTGCGTGTACGTTGGAAAATCTGGAAAGCGAAGGATGGATCGAAAAGGACGCTCTTCGGGTCGTCGGTGACAAATCCGACGGGACATTTCCGTGCAGAAGAAGTACCGACTTGTATCCGGACATTGTTGTCGGCGCTCTTGAAGAAGCCCGGGCAGACGTTGTAAGGGACGTTACCGTCGCTTTGTTGACGATGCCGCCCGAGAGCAATTACGACTGGTCTGTGGCGAGCAATTTCAAGGCGGTGAACGATCTCTTTCGAAAGTTGGAGATCGGACAGTACGCCTATCTGCACGACCGAAGCTGGTCGGGTCTGTGGAATCGGCACAAAGAGAAATTCTTCATCTTCCTCCTCGCTCTCGCCATCCTGGCCGCACACGAATTGCGTCTGAATTTTTTGGTGCGCAAGCGAACGAAAGAACTTCGAGTGGCGCTTGAGGAGAAGGAAAGGGCGGACATGGACGCTCGAGAAAGTCGCGAACGACTTTCTCGGCTGGAGCGTTCCGGCGCCATATCGCAACTGTCGTCAATGATCGCGCACGAACTGAAGCAGCCCATCGGGTCGATTCTCAATTACGTTTCCGGACTGCAGGACTACTGGCGGAAAACGGGACTTCACGACGAGTTGAGTTCGATGGCCTTGGACCGTACGCGGGAGGAGGCCGAGCGCATCTGCGGAATAGTGGACCGTGTCCGCGCGTACGCCAAGCACAAGAACCAGCCCTTGTGTCGAGTCAATCTTTCCGAGGCGGCGGAAAGGGCAATCTATACGTTTTCCCGCAACTGGAATGAAAATGTTGTTCTTTCCAAATGCCTTGCAAAAGACGTCTATGTGTTGGGCCATTCGCTTGAGTTGGAGCTTTGTGTTTTGAACCTCCTGAAGAACGCGGCGTATGCCGTGCGATCCCAGGAGAAACCTCTTGTGACCATCAGGATAGAACTCCAAAACGGAAAAGCGGTTTTGGAAGTCTCGGACAACGGACCCAAATTGGACGACAAGGCTTTCGGCAGGCTTAGGGAAATTTCCGACAGCGTGAAGGCTGACGGTCTTGGATTGGGACTTGCGATAGTCCGCGACATCGCCGATCGCCACAGCGCCGAGCTTGCTTTTCACCGCGGGGCGGAGTGCGGGCTGACCGTTCGACTCGTCATGGATGCGGCGGGGGGAACAGATTCAACGCGGGTTGAGGATTCCGTTCGGAAGCACGACGGGAACTATCCATAAAGGCGGCTATTTGTGCTCGGCATTACCTGATGAATGGGGGCGGGGGCTTCACTTGGGCGAACAGTTCGGAAATGATGCAGAACGGCATAGCGTCAGCCATGGCCGCTCTGCTGAGGCACATCGGGGACGACGCCCGCAACTTCCTCGCAGGAAAGGAATTTCGGGTCGCAACCCCTCTCGGAAGAGCCGGGAGGAGGTGCCGCGTATCGCGGATGCGCATGCGGAGTCGCTTTACGGGGTCTTGAAATCCCAGGTGTGGCATTCGGAGCAATAATTCGTGCCGGGCTTGTGTCCGTGATGACATTCCGTGCATGGAAGCAGTCCGTCGTGCTGTGCATGCGGGTTTCCTTCTGCCTCGTTCTTCGGAATCGTGAGTTTGTACACTTTGTCATAGTCGCCGTGACAGGAGACGCACACGTCGCGTCCCAGGATCTGTTTGAGTTCCGAGGGGGTGGCGGGGTCGTGGCATGAAGTGCAGGCAAGCTTATACCTCTCTACGTGTCGATCCGCCAAAAACTTCTCCTGGGCGTACGCCGCTCCGACACTCGAACAGAGAATCAGGAGTGTTAGGATATTTCTCATTTTGTTTCGCCCTCCGTTTTGAAGCGGAGGGCGCCGTTGTTAGCTGTCATCTGAACATGAACAAATCGGACAAGTTTGTCTGAACAGAGTTC
>ERZ772805.2255-NODE-2255-length-12872-cov-6.965046_pt1 | contig 12872 bp, 9 predicted proteins | sample MGYA00511344_ERZ772805 | MGnify/ENA primary metagenome ERZ772805 (study PRJEB29015, sample SAMEA2737730) | human gut metagenome | biome: human gut; feature: human-associated habitat; material: faeces | place: China | collected 2012 ...
AATAACCGATGCGGACATGAGACTCCTTGTCAAAACGGTTACCTGGAACCACAAGCACACCGTACTCCTGAAGAAGCTCTAAGGCGAACTCTTCAATGGGACGGTCAACATCTAATTTGACGAAGGAAGTTGACACACTGGCAGGACGAATCCAGCTAGCCTTAGGCTCTTTGGCAATCCACGCGTCCATAAGAGCTAGATTTTCCTCTACAATCTGACGATTACGTTCCAAGATGGCTTCTTTATTTTCTAAAACAAGGGTAGCAACCATATCGTCGAAGACACCTGCACAAATCATTGTGTAATCGCGGTAGTCCCGCAGAATGTCTGCCACCTCAGTATTAGAAGCTACCCAACCAACTCGAATACCAGGAATCGAATAGGTCTTTGAAAGACTGTTGACAGCAATTCCCTTTTCATATAAATCAACAATAGAAGGTGCAGGCTGGTCAAAACTGCGATAGACCTCATCTGAGAAGATATAGGCACCCACTTCTTTGGCGATAGCCACTAGGTCCTCAAGGTAAGCAGCATCCATAAGGGCACCGGTCGGATTATTAGCATTGTTAATGCAAATCATCTTGGTATTGGGACGAATCAGACGACTTAGTTGCTCCAAATCAGGCAACCAGCCCTTGTCCTCCTCAACTTCCCAGAGATCCACTTCTGCTCCTAGTGACTTAGGAATGTCATAGAGCTGTTGATAGGTTGGATACATGGAGATGACATGGTCCTCAGGCTCAACGAGAGCATAGAGTGCCAACATAGTAGCTCCTGTAGCTCCGTTGGTTTGGAGGATGTTATCAACTGGCATGTTCTTGTATAAGCTAGCTACCTGAGTTTTGAACTCTGGTGAACCTTCAATCCAGCCGTAATCCATCTTTTTCTTTAGTAGTTGGGCAAAAAAGGCGTCTTTATCAAGGCCTGACAGGTCAAATAATTCTTCCATTGTGAGGGCCTTAATTGAAACTCCTGCGATATCATATATGGCAGATTTTTCATGGACATTAAGCCATTCTTCAACACCAAAACGTGGTAGCTTCATAGTTTCTCCTTGCTTTTCTTAAGCACTCTATACGATGTCATTTGTCTATTTGAACAGACTTACCTACTTTGATAATAACTGTTTTTATCAGAGAATTCAATAAAAAATGGGGTATTGCCCCATTTTAGATTTAAGAATTTTTGGAGACTCCCCTTAAGTGAATAAAGCGAGGACCAAACAATACTTTTCACTGTTGATGAAAGCACCTGAAACATGCTCGTTTCAGGTGCTCGGGAGTTTTAAATTTACTTACTTTGTTTGTAGGTTGATGCTTCTTTCAACCATTGGTCAAATTTCCCAGAGTCCTTAGTCTCTTTGATGACGGCATTGATTTCTTTAAGCAAGTCATCTGAACCTTTACGTGTTGCGACGGCATAAGCATCTGTGCCATCTGACTTGAGATTAAAGTTGGCAAGGGTTAAATCATCATTTTGAGCGATATAACCTTCTGCAATGGCCTTCTCGAGTACAACTGCTTGAAGCTGTCCTGACTTGAGTTCGTTAATCATTTCACCATTTGAAGCCAGTGATACCACACTTGCCTTAGGGATTTGTTTCTTAGCAACTGTTTCTTGAACAGACCCTTTTTGCGTACCGACCGTTTGTTTTGCGAGACTATCAGTGCTTGTGTAGTCATTTACCTTGTCTTTTTTGACAATCACTACATTTTCTGACGTATAGTAGCTGTCTGAAAAATCATAAACCTTCTTACGTTCGTCTGTCACCGAAATCCCTGCAATGGCGATATCGGCTTTACCACTTTGCACGTTAGCAAGAACATTATCAAAAGACATCACGGAAAATTCAACCTTTACACCGAGTTTTTCACCGATAGCTTTGGCCAACTCGATATCTGCTCCAACTAGCGTATCTTTGCCGTTAACCAACGATTTGAACTCAAAAGGCGCAAATTCAGATTCTGTTGCCACGACAATTTTCTTCTTTTCCTTAATCGTTTTGGGACTTACTCCCTGACTTCCGCTACAAGCAACTAGAAAGCAGGTAGCGACTAGAGCTGTAAAGATAAACCAAAATTTCTTCATATGATAACCCCTTATTTAGTAGAACTCTTAAGTGAAAGAGTATAGGCATCTTGAACATAGCTGTCAATCTTACCTTCTTTTTTGAGTTTAGCGATAACCTTATTAACCTTTGCTTTTAGCTTATCGCTTCCTTTAGGCATTGCGACGGCATAGGCATCTTTTGAATCAGACTTGAGCGTAATGTCTGACACAGCTAGATCACTGTTTTGATCTACATAACCTTGTGCAATGGCTTTTTCAAGAACCACTCCTTCAACTTGACCAGATTTCAATTCATTGATAGCTTCACCAGGTTGTGCCAAGGATACCACATTAGCATCTGACAAGTTTGCTTTGGCAATATTTTCTTGAATAGAACCTTTTTGAACGGCTACAGATTTTTTAGCAAAATCACCGGTTTGTTTGTAAGTTCCTGTCGCATCTTTTTTGACAACAAGAACCGTTTCAGACTCATAGTAAGTATCTGAGAAATCAAAGATTTTTTGACGTTCTTCAGTAGCTGAGATTCCGGAAATGGCGATATCTGCCTTACCAGATTGAACATTGGCTAAGACATTATCAAAAGACATTTCAGAGAATTTAACTTTTACACCAAGCTCATCTGCAATAGCCTTAGCAATTTCAACATCTGCCCCAACAATCGTATCCTTACCATTTTGGATTGTCTTGAATTCAAAAGGAGCAAAGTGAGGATTAAGAGCAACTGTCAAAGTTCCTTTATCTTGTACCTTTTCCAAAGTGTCCTTCGACGAAGAACAAGCTGCTAAAGTCGTCAAAGCAAAGATTCCTGCAAATCCCAACAAAAGTTTTTTCCATGTTTTCATAATCAATCTCTTTTCTATATTTATTAACTTATGTAAGTATAATAATGCATCATTATGCATTTGTCAATGAAAAAATGAACTTTTATTGATTATAATTTTCATTTTTATTAATTTTATCGTCATTGCAAAATCTAAAAATTACTTATTTAAAGCTCTTCTTTCTGATTTTAACGACAAAAAAACTATTCATTCATTTGAATAAATAGTTCATATTCTTACCAAAATTCTCGGATAAAGTCATTTTCAAGACGCTCACGATAGAAAAGTTCAGAGAGTTGGTCCTCTTCAAACACGCGCAGGAGGTTGAGCATGTCATAGGCCAGCTCCATCTTAGGAACATCCTCTCTAGCAACCCAGCGAACTTCGCCTTCTTCTGTTGAATGGATTTTTCCTTCAAAATCCGAAGTTCTATAAAGGAATACTAGATAACGCTCATCATCTGTCGTGTAAAAATGCTTCATACCAACTAATTTAGGGTTTTTGATGGTCAAGCCAGTTTCTTCTTTAACCTCACGGATAACTGATTCTACCAGACCTTCATGTGCTTCGATATGGCCACCGGGTAGGGCTGCTCCCGACCAGTAATAACGCTTGGGATCGCGAATTTGCATGACAATATTTCCATGACCATCTTCGATGAGACACATGTTGGTCAGAATAGTAGCTTGTGAACGTGACATAGATAGTCCTTTCTAGTAAGTAGTCAAATAAAATCTTAACAATTAGTTTTTAATCGACTCTCGATGTCGCAAATGCAGATAAATAGAAGCATAGAAAGCCATAAACAATATATAACCAAATATTGGTATCCAAACAAGTTCTCTTTTTATCATCCACAAGGGCTCAAAAATAATTCGCGGATTCTCTTCATTCATATCACTTATACCTACCATAGCATGCAACAGAAATACAATAAGGTTAAAATTTAAACCAATAAAAGCTGCAATTTTTCTCTGATGCTTATAGGCAATCTGATCCTTATGGGCAAGAAGTAAGAGGAACCAGATAAGAAAGTTAAGCTCAAACGGAAACAATATACCACTTCAAAATAAGGTAGGGAAATAAACATAAATCAGAAAAGAAATAACAAAACCTGGTATAAAAAGACAGATTGTCTTAAACCAACTTGAATTCAATGTTGCCTCCTTTTTTGAAAGTTCATCTTGCTAAAGCATCAACCTAACGTCCAGTGTTTCTAATCCATACTCTTCAGTTCTAGCACCATATCACGGATTTGAGCCGCCAATTCAAAGTCAAGTAGTTCTGCTGCTTCATGCATTTGTTTTTGAAGTTTCTTGATGGCTTCTTGGCGTTCTTTCTTGTTCATGGCACTGTAGTCCACAGTATCCTCTGCCACTTCTGCTTCATTAGCCTTGGTAATCGAAATAAGGTCACGAATTTCTTTCTTAATCGTTTGTGGAACAATGCCATGCTCTTCATTATAAGCCATCTGGATTTTCCGACGACGGGCTGTTTCATCGATGGCTTTTTGCATAGACTGGGTCATGGTGTCCGCATACATGATGACGTGACCCTCACTATTACGAGCTGCACGACCGATGGTCTGAATCAATCCACGCTCATTACGAAGGAAGCCTTCCTTATCCGCATCGAGAATGGCAACTAGACTGACTTCCGGTACGTCTATCCCTTCACGAAGAAGGTTGATCCCGACCAAGACGTCAAAAACGCCCAAACGCAAGTCACGGATAATTTCTGTCCGCTCCAAGGTCTTAATGTCCGAGTGCATGTATTTGACCTTGACCCCCATTTCCTTGAAGTAGTCGGTCAAGTCTTCTGCCATCTTCTTGGTCAGGGTGGTAACAAAGGTCCGCTCTCCACGTTCTACACGCGCATTGATTTCACCCAAGAGATCGTCCATTTGACCCATGGTCGGACGCACTTCGACCTCAGGATCGAGAAGACCTGTCGGACGAATGATCTGCTCGATGACAGTATCGGTTTGTTCCATCTCATAATCACCCGGTGTCGCTGACACATAAACGATCTGGTGGACATGGCTTTCAAACTCCTCACGACGGAGCGGTCGGTTGTCCAAGGCAGACGGCAAACGGAAGCCATAGTTGACCAGCATTTCCTTGCGCGAGCGGTCTCCATTGTACATGCCCTTGATCTGTCCCATAGTCATGTGGCTTTCATCGATCATGATGAGGAAATCTTCTGGGAAGAAGTCAAGGAGAGTGTAAGGAGGCTCTCCTTCACTCCGGCCATCCATGTGACGAGAGTAGTTTTCGACGCCATTGGTGTAGCCCATCTCCCGTAGCATTTCAATATCATACTCGGTCCGTTGTTTCAAGCGTTGAGCTTCTAAGAGCTTGCCTTCTTTTTCAAAGACCTTCAACTGCTCTTCAAGTTCCGCTTGAATCTTGGCAATGGCCACTTCCATATGGTCGTCATTGGTCACGAAGTGAGTGGCTGGGAAAATGGCTAAGTGGTCCACATCTCCTAGAACTTGGCCTGTCAAAGCTTCAATCTCCCGAATCCGCTCAATCTCGTCCCCGAAAAACTCAACACGGAAGGCATGTTCATCACGCGAAGCTGGGAAAATCTCCACCACGTCCCCACGAACACGGAATTTCCCCCGTTGAAAGTCAATGTCATTGCGCTCAAACTGGATGTCCACCAGGTCATTGAGCAGCTTATCACGAGAAATCTCCAGACCTGGACGCAAGCTGACTACGCTATCGGCATATTCCTTAGGCGAACCTAAACCATAGATACAAGAAACAGAAGCCACAACGATCACATCATTGCGCTCCAACAAAGCTGATGTTGCGGAGTGACGAAGTTTATCAATCTCATCATTGACCGAGCTATCTTTTTCGATATAGGTATCGCTCGATGGCACATAGGCTTCTGGCTGGTAGTAATCGTAGTAGGAAACAAAATACTCGACCGCATTTTCAGGGAAAAATTCCTTGAACTCCCCATAAAGTTGGCCTGCTAGGGTTTTATTGTGGGCGATAACCAGGGTCGGTTTATTGACTTGGGCAATAACCTGGCTCATAGTATAGGTCTTCCCCGTACCAGTCGCTCCCATCAGGATTTGCGCCTTCTCACCACCCTCGATGTTATCAACCAACTGTTCAATGGCCTGCGGTTGATCCCCAGACGGTTGGTATTTCGATACTAGTTTAAATTTGTTATCTGTTACTCGATTAATCATCTCTTTAACCTCACATATATAGACCTTATTTTACCATAAATCACTAGAATTCTCTGAGATGAGGAATGAAAGGGAAAACAACATATTACAAAATAATTAATTGGACACGCATTAGAGTGAAAACTAAACAAGACTCTCGCAATTACTTCGAAAGTCTTGTTTTTTATTCTAAAACAATGCAATACGTAATAAACATCAGTGTCCATGATATACAAAATTAGCAAGGTTTGCTCATCGGTATCATTTTTACGAAATCAATTTACTACTTAACTTCTTGGTTCCTTACCAAGAGGTAGAGAGTTGCTCCAAGTGAGCATACAAGTCCAATAACGTACGTACAGAGTTGCAAAGAGGAAACTCTCCCTAATATTGTTTCCGCAATAATATTATAAAAAAGATAACTAGTCAATGGTTCCACTACTCTTTCTATGAATGGTTGTACCAAAATAGGAAATAGCAGCAAAATAGCTAAACTCCCCATTGGACTTTTGAAAAAATAACTTAAGAAGTAAGAAATCAAAAAATATTGGATGGAGCCAATCAAATAGAAACTGAAAATTTCTAAACTGACACCATTTTCGCTACTAAAAAAATGAAACCATACAAGCAATACAATGAAATACAAGGTTGATTGTAGTACTACATCACATAACTCTACGAACAGGATCCGAATTGAACTTAAGATCCTTTTTCCACTTACCAAATAAACAAGTTTTGTTTCGTGTGATTGTAACTCAACAAATGCATTAACACACCCAATACTAACAGAGAGCATTGATGCAAAAACAAGAGCTTGCTTTATAGATAATTGTACAACAGTATCATTGATTGAAACTGGTAAAACACCTAAGAGACACACAAAACCTATAAAAAGTGACTGTATAGCTATCTGGTACTTTACGGGTTTTAAACTATATTTTTTGACAATAAGACTAAAAAATATTCTTGCCATTCTTCCTCCTCATTCGAATCGTTTCTACAAGCATTATGAATACCAAGAACAAGATCCCTTCAACTACTAAAAGTGTAAATCCATACAATTGGCTCGTTTGAGTCCCTTCAATTCGGCCAAAAGCAAATGACTTTGCTCCAATCAAAGGCAAGAGATTTTCTATTTTAGAAGAAATTCCTCTTAGAATACCTGATAAAGTGATTACCAATAACAAAACGTCTGCAATTAATGAAGTCATTGATTTTTTCGTTACTATTACGAAAAGTAAAGCTAATAAAGTAAGAACGATTGCAAATATCATAACTCTTACCGTAACATCTAAAAACAAAGTCAACTCTAAATAATTCTTTAAAGTTGAATCTAGAAAAACGAGTAAAATAATAGCGTTTACTATAGAAAATATTAAAGTAGCAAGTAACGATAAGACAATCGAACTTGCAATAAACCCAGTAAGACGAACTTTCCAGTTTGAGATCAATAACTGAGTAAAATTATCATCACCAAATTGGTAATGGGTTGAATAAACAAGTGAAACCAAGATTGGTAAGAAAATAACACTTGCTTGGTAGGGTGAGGATAAGAGAGCATCTCTGACTGTATAGACTGGATTCGATGATAGCATAGATGGATCAAGGTTAACAGCCTGTCCATTTCCTTCTACTAAAGCATTTATCACCTGGATATTTTGAATTGAAAAAAATATGCTGACTCCCAAAATAAGAAAAAAAGTGAATTTAAAAGTAGGTAAACTACAATATTTATAGAGGTCACTAAAAAAGGAACGCTTCAACATATTATTCACCTTCTTTCCCTTCGAGTGCCTTAAAATATGCCTCCTCAAAAGATCCAAACTGTTTCAAAATGTCTTTGGTAGGAGCATCAATAACAATCTTCCCATTAGAAATCCCAACCAAATGATCTACAGTTAATTCTAACTCACTCATATAATGACTTGTCATTAATACAGTCTTACCTTCATTGACAAAAGACTGCAAAAAATTGCGTACCCAGCGTATTCCTTCTGGATCTAGTCCATTGATTGGTTCATCTAAAATTAAGATGTCAGGATTTGCTAATAAGGCTGTTGCTAACCCAAGACGTTGCTTCATTCCTAATGAATAGTCTTTTACTTTTTTATTTTTAGCTTCACTTAACCCCACCAACTCTAAACATTCGTTGCACCTATTTTTGTCAACGCCACAAGCCAAGCCAATCCACCGAAGATGCTGAAATCCTGTTCTTGTTGGATAAGGTTGACAACTGTCTAGGAATGATCCAACAATACAAAAAGGATTATCCCCCAATTGAGAGTATTTTTTGCCATCGATCAAAGCCATTCCCATTTGACTATTTTCTAAACCAAGTAAAATTTTAATTAAAGTTGATTTTCCAGATCCATTCGGTCCAATCAATCCGGTAATCTCACCTTTCTTGGCTTTGAAAGACACGTTTTGAAGGACAATTTTATTATTATATTCCTTATGTAGCTTTTGAATTGTTATCATTCATTCTTTTTCCTTTCTGACTTTTAGTGAAATTCCATCTTCACTTGGAGCAAGTATAACAGGAGAAAATCAGGAAATTCTCAGAATAATTATTTTTTTCATTTTCAACAAATTACATTCTAGATTTGCTATAATATGCTCATATAATTGGAGGAAATATGAAGTATAAAATTTTAGCCATTGACGATGATGAAAAAATCTTACGATTAATAGCGAATGCATTAAAAGCGAACAACTTTCACGTGGAAACTCGTAAAAATATAGAGGAGATTAATATCTGTGACTTTACTGGATTCGATCTAATTTTACTTGACGTCATGATGCCTATTTCTGGTTTAGAAATCTGTCGTTCCATTCGTTCACAAATTACTACTCCAATTCTATTTCTAACAGCTAAAGATTTTGAAGAAGATTTACTAAAAGGAATACAAGCCGGAGCCGATGATTACATCACAAAACCATTCAGCATTAAAGAATTAATTGCAAGAATTCAAATGCATCTTCGTAGAGAAGAAAGATCACACCATTCCTCTAAAGAAGAGATGGAGTCAAATATAACTTTTTATCGAGATAGTCAAGAAGTTTATTATCAATCAAAGAGAATTTCATTGACCAAGAGAGAGTTTGATTTACTTTATCTTTTAGCAAAAAATGAAAACCGAATATTTAGCATAGAAGAACTTTACAATTACCTCTATCCTGTAGACTCTGATGCACAACTACGATCCATTACTGAATACATCTATCAAATCAGACAAAAATTTAAGATTCATCAAATTGATCCAATCAAAACCGTTTGGGGAGGAGGATACAAATGGAAAAAGAATTGACAATCAAGCAACTCATTAAGCGTACCTACCTTAAAATCATTTGGCAATTTCTTCTATGTCTGATACTTTTTTACATAGTTCCAGCTCTTCTATCTTCTGTGTCTGGAATTAATGAGAAAAATGCCAATCACTTTGCTTTATTTTTTAGCGTCAGTTCTTGGATTTATCTTTGCATCATTTTAATTTTTATCATTGTAATAAATATTAGACGGTTATTAACCAAGATTCAAAAAGAAATGAACATGGTTTATCATAGTGGACTATATTTCACCAAAAATGAACATCACCATTTGCAGATTAAAGAATTCATTGAAACAAACGATCTGATCGAAAAAATGCAATCTGAAATAAAAAATAGAATTCAAAATGAAAAAGATCAAAAAAAAGAACTCATGTTTCAAGTATCTAGCGCTGCACATGATCTTCGTAGCCCTCTAACTGTCATCAGAGGAAATGCCGAATTCTTACAATCCACTGAGCAAACACCTCAAACAATGGAATGTCTAAAAGATCTGGAGCAAGCAAGTATTCAATTAAATGATTATTTTAACCACTTCATCCAATACTCCAAAACTTTTTATGACCATGATATTCAACTTGAAAACATTTCAATTCAACAAGTAACTCATCAATTGAAGGAACAGATCACTCCTTTACTCCCGAGAAATACACAATTTGTTTTTTCAAATACAGTAACTCCATCAACACAAATTGCCATTCATTCCAATTTATTTTTTCGAGCAATCACAAATATTATTAATAATGCAATACAACATCAAAAAGATAATGATGCAAAGATCCAGCTAACAATGTCACAAGAAAATAATCGATTAGTTCTAACCATATGGAATAATCAATCTACTTTTTCAAAAAGTGTTTTACAACATGCTGGAAATCTTTTCTATAAAGAGGACCAAGCAAGAACACCCTCTCAAGAAAGTCACTTTGGACTTGGTTTATCTTTCGTGAAACGCGTCATGAAACTTCATAATGGAACTATGCATTTAGAAAATACTCATAATGGTGCACAAGTCAAGCTAATCATTCCCATTATTATATAGAAAAAGCCGAACTCATCAATATGTGTTCGACTCAGAATGCAGACAAACGTCATTTTTGGTGTTTGTCTTTTTCATATATGACTTTCAGACATTACACAGAGGTTAGTCATCAAACTTTTCTTTCCTCTCACCTAAGCGATAGACAATCACTAGGGATACAAGAAGAACCAAAGTAGTGATAATCGATCCTTCTGCACCAAATGCCCCTCCGGTCAGCCAGTCAGGTCCTGATCCCATGGTAAAGCTAAAGATAGACGCATCTGCGCCCGTCCCACTGACTTGAAAACCAAGGAGATTTCCTTGTACATAGTTCCAAGTGCCGTGTTGGGCGACCACTAGCCAGATACTATCCGTATAGGTAAAAAGCAGACCAGCCAGCACTCCATCGAGGATGATATTCAGAACGGATAAGAAGGTCACTCCTGCATTTCCCATATGCAGAATGCCAAAGAGACTACTAGAAATCGCGATCGCTAAAGGCAGATTAGTTCTTGCAGCAATCCGAGTTAGAAGCCACCCTCGCGTCGCTACTTCTTCCGTCCCCCCTTGCAGAAGCCAAAATGGAAATAATCCTAGGATAAAAAGCAAGGGCTCTAAACTCAGCTCATTTAACACAAAAGACCCGATGCCACTTACTTGGTAGATAAGCGCAATCACTCCCATTTGAACAAGGGACATCAAAATCCCCCAGACTAGATACTTGAGCCAATTTCTTTTTACAAAGCCTAAGCTTGATAAAGCATTCTTCTCTATGATCTTCACCCAAAAAATAAAGAGAAATAGTATGATTACAAAACTGAAAAGCTCATAATAGAGAAGATAATGGTAGAAAAATTCTTGAATACTTGCTGTCCCATTTCCTGGCGAAAAGAACTCCACTAGAAAACCTATCACTAAGGAAAATGGCCCCACAAGTTCACTACCAATCCAAAGTCCTCCTTCTATAAAGAGAGATGCTAATAATACATAAAATAGTGTAGAAATAAGAACTGGCCATGAGGTGTTAGTTTTTATATCCTGAATCATCTTTCCTTTCTTCATGATCAACCTCCATTTATCTGATAGGTCCATTGTAGCAAAGAAAATCTAGAGCTGCAATATCGTCTCATGTTACAAAACCTAACATGAAAACTCGATTTTTCTTGCAAAGCAAACTATTTTCTGATATAATAGCTTTTGTAGAAAAACATAAGACCATTCATACTCGTTTTGGTATGAATGATTTGTTTTTTTAAGGCCATCCTTTGGTCAATGTGCTCATGGGTCAAATACCCAAAGAGAAAAGAATTTAAAGGAGACAGAAATGAAGAAAAAATTACTAGCATGTTTGCTTTTCTTATTTCCATTCGTTGCATTCGCTGGTCATGCTCATGCTGAAACGATCAAGGTCGTTTTCGACACAGCATATGCACCGTTTGAATTTAAGGATTCAGATCAAACCTATAAAGGAATTGACGTAGAGATCTTGGACAAGGTCGCTGAAATCAATGGCTGGGATTTGGATAAATCCTTTCCTGGATTTGATGCAGCGGTCAATGCAGTTCAAGCTGGTCAAGCAGATGCCATCATGGCCGGAATGACCAAAACAACAGAACGTGAAAAAGTCTTCACCATGTCTGATACTTACTATGATACAAAAGTTGTCATTGCGACTACGAAAGCTGACAAAATCACGAAGTACAGCCAATTAAAAGGGAAGACAGTCGGTGTTAAAAACGGAACTGCAGCCCAACGCTTCCTCGATAAAAACAAGGACAAGTACGGCTACAAGATCAAGACTTTTGATACTGGTGATCTCATGTACAACAGTTTATCAGCTGGTGCAGTGGATGCAGTCATGGATGACCAACCTGTTATTCAATACGCCATCCAAAAGGGTCAGGACCTAGCTATCAATATGGACGGGGAGGCAGTCGGTGGCTTTGCCTTTGGTGTTAAAAAAGGTGGAAATCATGAAAAGTTGATCACTGAATTTAACAAGGCTCTCGCTCAAATGAAAGCTGATGGAACACTTGATGAGATCATCAAGAAATGGACAGGTGAAAGCCAATCATCAAGTAACAGTGCCGTTCCAGAAACCACTACTCCTGCCGGTCAAAAAGCAACTCCTAAAAAATCAAAATATGTAATTTCAAGTGACTCATCTTTTGCACCATTTGTCTTCCAAAATGGAAAAAACAAATACACAGGGATCGATATGGACTTGATCAAGGCTATTGCCAAAGACCAAGGATTTACCATCGAGATTAATAATCCTGGATTTGACGCAGCGGTAAGTGATGTCCAATCCGGCCATGCGCAAGGAATGATCGCAGGGATGACCGTAACAGATGCTCGGAAAGAAACATTTGATTTTTCTGAACCATACTACACGGCCAATTCTATTCTAGCCGTTCAAGAAAGCAGCAAGATTGATTCATATGAT
>ERZ772805.2274-NODE-2274-length-12778-cov-2.777490_pt1 | contig 12778 bp, 6 predicted proteins | sample MGYA00511344_ERZ772805 | MGnify/ENA primary metagenome ERZ772805 (study PRJEB29015, sample SAMEA2737730) | human gut metagenome | biome: human gut; feature: human-associated habitat; material: faeces | place: China | collected 2012 ...
GGGTGTTCTGCCAGGCAAACCAGGGGCGGGTGAAGTTGGTTGCATCATCCTTATGGAACGACTCGTGCATGAAGCCCGTTCCGGCGTCGGTGGTCATCAAGGCGATAATGCAGTCGCGGATCTCGGCATCGTCGGTCGAGGTAAAGGCCCGCATCATAATGCTCATGGGCCAGATCATCTCGACTCCGATATGCGGACCGCCGATACCTTCGCCTGCGGCGCCACGCCAGAAATAGGGATTGTCGTCACTCCAGACGAAGCAGCGTGTGTTTTCATACACAGGGTCCGTGCGTTCCACATCGCCCAGATAGGCCATCGCCAAAAGCGACGGCACATTGGCGTCGTCCATGAGCTGTTGTCCGCCGAAACCGTCCACCTCGAAAGCGTAGATTTTACCGTATTCGGGATGCTCCGTAACGGCGTATTTTTGCAGCGCCGCCGCCACTTCGTCGGCCAGGGCCGTACACTCCGCAGCGAGTTCCGTCTCGTTGTTTACATTCGTCAGTATCTCGGCGGCCTTGCGCAGCGACGAGACGGCCATAAAGTTCGAGGGCACGAGGAACCCGAAAGTCGTGGCGTCGTCCGAGGGTCGGAATGCCGAGACAATCAACCCCACGGGCTTCACGGGATTGCCGCGCCCCACATGGCAGCGGGTGTCCAGTTGGCGGTCGGTCGTGCGCAGGAAGATGTAGTCCCCGGGGCCCTCCTTCATCTGCTGTTCGCGCAGCGTGCGGAGAATAGCCCGCATGGCATCGATCCACGCGGCGTCGAAAACCGACGCATCGCCCGTCGTCTTCCAGTAGTGGTGCGCAAGACGCAGAGGATAGCAGTGGGAGTCGATCTCCCATTTGCGTTCGAAAACCATCGGGTCGGTTTTCGGGAAGTCCGTCTTGTTGTGTTCGCCCGTCGGCGCGACGTTGAAAGCATTGGCGTAGGGGTCGATATTGATCAGCTTCATCTGCCGCCGGATAACCCCCGCGATCATCCGCTGTAACGGCGCATCCTTGCCGCACAACTGCACATAGGGCCACACCTGCGCCCCCGAGTCGCGCAGCCACATGGCCGGGATGTCGCCCGTGTAGACGTAGGTGTCGGGATTTCCGGCTTCATCCTCGCCGTAGTGGACCGTGGTGTCGAGGGTATTGGGAAAACAGTTGGCGAACATCCACCGCAGGCGTTCATTGGTCAGAAGACCGCACACGCGGGCGATCTCCTTTTCGACCGCTTCGGAAGTGAAAAGCCGCTTGTCTTCGGCCGGGCGCTGGTCTGCATACGTTTCGGGTTCGTCGGGACAGTACCACACCTTGGGTTCGGCGCCCATTTCGAAGCGCAGCTCTCCGCCCTTCATCAGCTCTTCGTGCCACAGGTAGGGCTTCGTATAGGGACGCCCGTCGAGCCACACCCGCTGGATGTATCTGTTCTTCGCGGAGTTGTTCTCGGCAACGATGGTGAACGTCCCGCCCGGGATTTTCACTTCCGCCCGGTCGAACAGGGGCGATCCGAACCAGTAGCGTCCGCCCGCAGGCTCGACCTCGTACATGCCCAGCGCCGAGAGGACGTACCATGCCGACATCTGCCCCACGTCCTCATTGCCCGAAAGCCCGTCGGGCGCGTCGTGGTAGAGCGTCGTCAGCACCTCACTTACTTTATCCGCCGTCTTCCACGGCTGGCCCAGCATCGTGTAGAGGTAGAGAATGTGGTGGCTCGGCTCGTTGCCGTGGGCATATTGGCCGATCAGTCCCGAGATGTCGGGTGAGGTCTCGCCGCCCTCGACGACAGAACTTACCGTAAAGAGCGAGTCGAGTTTTTCGATCATCTTCTCCCTGCTGCCGAAGCAGGCCTCCAATCCCGCAACGTCGTGCGGCGCCAGCCATGTATACTGCCAGGCGTTGCCCTCGCAGTAGTCGTCGGCGCGGTGGGTCGAAGCGAAGGGGCTGAACGGTGTGCGCCACCCTCCCTTCGAGTCCCGGCCCCGCATAAAGCGCGTCACGGGGCCGAAATAGTTACGGTACGAATGGCTGCGTTCGGCGAAGTACTTCGCATCCTCCATACGGCCCAGCACTTCGGCGGCCCGGGCTGCGGCGCCGTCGGCCAGCGCATATTCCATGTCGTAGGCCACCGCTTCGTTGAACAGATCGCACGGGATATAGCCGTACTGCATCCGCAGGCCGTTGCCCCGGTCGGGGTTCGTGGCCGTCTTTTTGATCGCCTCGAAAGCCTTTTCCCGGTCGAAACCTTCGATACCCTTCACGATGGCGTCCGCAACGACCGGGATACCCGGATTGCCCACCATACAGTCGGTCTCGTTGCCCCACAGATGCCACACTGGGAGCCGTCCCTGCTCGTCGGCGATTGCCAGCATCGTCCGGATGATGTCGGGCATCTTCTCCGGGTGGAGAATCGTCATCAGCGGCATCGCAGCCCGGTAGGTATCCCAGAGCGAAAAGGTCGTGTAGTTCGTAAAGTCGGCGTTGCGATGGATTTCATGGTCCGAACCGTAGTAGTCGCCGTTCACATCGCAGAAGAGCGACGGAGCCACCATCGTGTGGTAGAGGGACGTGTAGAAAATCCGCCGGGCAGTCTCGTCCGTCGTCGTGACCTTCACCTTCGACAGTTCGGCGTTCCATTTCGCGTCGGCGGCTTTTACCGTGGCGTCGAAATCCCAGCCGGGAAGCTCCGCCGCGAGGTTCGCCTTGGCACCTTCCACGCTCACGGGCGAAAGGGCCACTTTCACGAGCACCTGTTCGCCGTCAGTCGTTGCGAACGACGCCCGGGCATATTTGTCCCCGACGGTTTCGAACTTCGCAAAGGGTTTCGAGAATTCAGCCACAAAATAAACCCGCTGGTCGTTGGCCCAGCCCGTCGAGTGACGCCAGCCCGTAATGCGCGTGTCGCCCTCTTTCTCCAGATGTGTTTGGGTGGCCTTGTCCCAGCAACCGCCGTTCTCCAGATCGAACACCACGGCAGCGTCCTGCGACGCCGGGAAAGTATATCTATGCAGCCCCACACGCTCCGTGGCGGTCATTTCGGCCGTAATGCCGTACCTTGTCAGCGGAACCGAGTAGTAACCCGGCTTCGTGATCTCTTTTGTCCGATCGGCGTAGGACCACATCCCCGAAGCCGGGTCTTTCTCCTCCCCGCGGGCATAGGTCACCTCGCCCGTAACGGGCATGACGGTGATGTCGAACAAATCGCCGATGCCCGTGCCGGAAAGGTGCGTATGTGAGAAGCCGATCACCGTCGAGTCCGACTCATGGTAGCCCGACGTCCAGTCCCACGTCTGCGGAATGCTCGTCGGGCCCACCTGCACCATCCCGAACGGCACATTGGCCCCCACGAAGACATGCCCGTGGCCGCCCGTGCCGATCTTCGGGTCCACAAGGCGCGTGTAGTTATCCTCTGCGGCGGGTTGTGCGCAGGAGGTCAGCAGAACCGCGGCAAATAAAAATCCGGTAAGTTTCATCTATTTGTCAGTTTGAAGTTCAAAAGTAAGTTTACCGCCCTTGAGCAGTTCGCCATGCAAGATACGATAATTTTTCAACGGTTTATCGCCCAGCGTCATTTTCCGGATATAGCCCTCGCCGTGTCTCTCGATCACCAGCGTACCGCCGCCGGTGTCGATCTCGACGCGGTCGAAGGTCGGGGCCGTCAGCGTATAGTAAGGTTCTCCCGGGCAGTCCGGATAGAAGCCCATCATCGAGAAGACCGCCCACGCCGACATCGTCCCCGTGTCGTCGTTGCCCGGGATACCGTCCGCGGCCGTCGTGAAGTACTTGTCCAAAAGACGACGCGTCTGAAGCTGTGTGCGCCACTCCTCGCCCCGGAAGCGGCTGAACAGGTACGCATAGGCGATGTCGGGTTCGTTCGCAGGGTCGTACAAGCCCTCGTCGAAGACCATCTGCAGCTTCTCCACGAACTGCCTTTTCCCGCCCATCAGCCGTGTCAGCCCCTCCACGTCGTGCGGCACATAGAACGTGTAGTTCCACGCCGAGCCCTCGTGGAAGCCCGGGGCCGCCGTGAAGTTCTCGCCCGCCTGCGGATCGAAGGGGCTTAAGAAGCCCCCTTTATGAGTAATAGGGCGAAAAGTCCCGAATTCCGGGCAGTAGTAATGTTTGTATCCCAATGAGCGTTCCCGGAACAGGACGGCATCCTCCTTTTTGCCCAGCGAGTCGGCCAGCAGCGACAGCGCCGCGTCGGCCATGTAGTATTCCAGAGCATGCGACACCGAAACGTCGCCCGCAAGGTCCTGCGCGTAGAACCCCAGCGGGATATAGCCCCGCTCGATATAGGGGTCGATGTCCGGACGCAGGGGGTTCTGCGCCCCGGGCGTCGTGGCAGACTTGCGCATCGCCTCGTAGGCCGTCGCGATGTCGAAATCCCGAAGACCTTTCATCCAACTGTCGACAATCACGGGAATCGCCGGGTCGCCCTCCATCGTGAAGGTCTCGCGGCCGTACAACTCCCACTTGGGCAGCCAGCCCCACTCCCGCGACATGTCCACCATCGAGCGCACCATGTCCAGTTGCCGCCCGGGATAGACCAGCGTCAGCAGCTGGTGCACGTTGCGGCAGGTGTCCCACAGCGAGAAGACCGTATAGCGCTCGCCGTCGGTAACGCCGACCTCCCCCGATGAACTTCAGATAGGGGTATCACCAACATTTTGCAGCGGGTATTCCCCGTTGACGTCGCTCAAAAGATTCGGGTGGAGCAACGCGTGGTACAGCGCCGTATAGAACACCGTCTGCTGCGCCGCCGTGCCGCCTTCCACGCGGATGCGGCCCAGATCCTCGTTCCAGCGTGCACGGGTCGCCTCGCGGATAGCGTCGAACGACGTTCCGGCGGGCTGTTCGGCGTCGAGGTTCCGGCGGGCGTTCTCCGTGCTGACGAAAGAAATACCCATGCGCACCTCGACCTGTTCGCCCTCCCGTAGGTCGTCGAACGTGAACCAGTAGCCCACGTCGTCGCCCGCCATCTCGCGGCCGTATTCCGTATAGAGTTTGTATTTGCCGTTGTCGGGGGTCCACTCGGCCTCCACGCCCGTCATCGGCCGCTGTTTCTTCCAGTAGCCCGACGACGACGGGGCCTTCGAAACCCGTAAAACAAAATATACTGGAAAAACTTTCTGCGGATTGTAGCAGAACGTGCCCAGCAGTTTCGTGCCCTCGATCTCCGTGGCGCTCACGCGCCGCACCATCGCGCCCGACTCGTTCGTGAGGCCCTCGCCAAGATTCAGCAGCAGGTGTCCCTTGCCGCTGGGGAACGTGTAGCGTTCGGCCGAGGTGCGCGCCGTGGCGGTAGCTTCGGCGAGGATGTCGTATTTGTCGAGCGTCACCGAGTAATAGCCCGGAGTGGCCTTTTCGTCCCGGTAGGCCGTGCCGTACTCCTTGTAGTCCACCGTCAGCGGTCCGGTCGTCGCCATCGTCAGCAGCGACCCCATATCCGGGCACCCCACGCCGCTCAACGCCCCGTGCGCGAAGCCCGTGAAGAACTTGTTGTGACGCTCGTAGGGCGTGGACCACCACCGCGCGTCCTTGTCGTAGAGGTTCTCCGCAGAACCCATCACGTTGAACGGAACCACCAACATCATCCCGTTCGGGGTGACGGCTCCCGGGTTCGTAGTCCCGAAATTCGTCGTCCCGATAAACGGGTCGACCTTGTCGGCTGGGGTCTGCGCCGAAGCCGCAGCGCCGAAAACGGCTGCGGCGAGCGCTGTCAGAAGAAGCGTTCGTCGCAGTCGCATCACAGAATCGAGTTTTTCTTCGTGAATTCGATGATTTCAGGGAGATAGCCGAACGCAAGGCCCGTAACCGTGTCGGCGCATCCGTAGTAGACCGCCACGCGTCCCGTCGCGGGGTCGTGCAGCGCGGCGCACGGGAACGTCACATTGGGAACGTCGCCCATACACTCGTAGGTCTCACGCGGCGAGATCAGGTAGGGGCCGCTGCGGGCCGTGACCTTCCACGGCTCGTCGAGGTCCAGCAGCGCCGAGCCAAAGGCGTAGACATAGCCGTTGCACGAGCGAAGAACACCGTGGTAGAACAGCAGCCAGCCCTCCGAAGTCTCGATGGGCACGGGACCCGCGCCGATCTTCATGCACTGCCACGCCGAGACTTCGAACGCCGCAGGCGACATCACATGACGATGGCGGCCCCAGAACTCCATGTCGGGGCTTTCGCTGTAAAATATATCCCCGAAAGCCGTATGGCCGTTGTCGCTCGGACGCGAGAGCATCGCGTAATTCCCGCCGATCTTACGCGGGAACAGCACCCCGTTGCGGTTGAACGGGATAAAGGCGTTCTCCAACTGGTGGAACGTCGCGAAATCCTCGGTCCACGCAATACCGATCGTAGGGCCGTGGTAGCCGTTGCACCATGTGACGTAGTATTTGTCTTCGATCTTTGCCACGCGCGGGTCGTAGCCGTAGACCCACTCTGCGATCTCGGGGTCCGCGCCCGTCAGGCGGAAGTCGGCCTCGTCGATATCCCATTTCAGACCGTCGACCGAAAATCCTACATGGATGCGCATACGGCGGTTCGTGTCGTCGCAGCGGAAGACCCCTGCATAGTTATACTTGCCTTTTTTAAACGGAACGACCGCCGAGTTGAAGATCGAGTTCGAGGTCGACAGCGCATCGCGCCCGATAATCGGGTTCTGCGTGTAACGCCACAAAACCTCTTTACTCCCCGCGGGGCGGTCCTCCCACGGCATATCGGGCAGATTGCCGCCCGCAATTTTCAGATTATTCATACTATTTGTCTTTTGGTTTGTCATCATAGGTAAAGGGAACCAGCTTCGTGATCACGAAGGCCGGAACGGTGGCCAGCATCACGGCGATGAAGAAGAACCGGTAGCTCAGCAGATCGCTCAAAAATCCCGAGGCCATGCCCGTGAGCATCACCGAGAGGTTCATGATCCCCGAGGCGAAGGCGTAGTGCGCCATCTGGTGACGCCCCGGAGCCACCTGCTGCATCATGAAGAGCGTAAGTCCCACGAATCCGAAGCCATAGCCGAAGTACTCCACGACGATGCCGCCGCCCACCAGCCACATGCTCGAAGGCTGGAACCACGCCAGCAAAGCGTAGACAGCGAACGGAAAGTTGAAGACGCAGCAAAGCGTGAACAGCGTACGCCGAAGGCCCCGCCGGGCGATGTAGTACCCAGCCAGCAGCGAACCCAGCAAAAAGGCTCCCGCACCGAACGTCCCGTAATAAAGCCCGATCTGCTGGTTCGTGAGACCCAGGCCCCCGGATGCGGTATCCGCCTTGAGGAACAGAGGCACGATCTTCATCACGAAGCCTTCGCCCAGCCGGTACAGGATGATGAAAGTGATGTAGTACCAGATATGTTTCTTCGTGAAGAATGCCGCGATAACCTCTTTCAGGCCCGAAAGGCCCTCCCGAAGCGAATGGTGTTCGGCAGCGCTGCCGCCCGAAGGAAGTGCGCGCAGGTGGTAAGCCCCCAGAGCCACGAGCGTGGCGCACAGGATCATCAGCACAACCGTCCACGAACGAACAGAAGCGTCGAACGTCGCCGTGACGTCCGCCGAGAAGCCCTCGTAGAGCCAGCCTGCCAGCCACACGAGGCCGCCCGTGGCAACCAGTTTGGCCAAGTTGTAGAACGCTCCCTGCCACCCGATATACTTCGCCTGATCCGCCGTCGAGAGTTCTGCCATATAGACCCCGTCGGCGGCGATGTCGTGCGTGGCACCGCTGAAAGCAACCACGGCAAAGACCGCGACCGTGACGGAGAAGAACGACGGAAGGTGCAACGACAAGGCCGCTAAGCCGAACAAAACGCCGCTCAGAAGCTGCGTCGCAACGACCCAGAACTTCTTCGTGCGGTACAACTCCAGAAAAGGGCTCCACAGAAACTTGATCGTCCAAGGCCACATGATCAGCGACGTCCAGAACGCAATTTGCGCGTCCGAGATGCCGAGGTCCTTGAACAAGACCGCAGAGACCATGTTCAGCACCACAAACGGCAGGCCCATCGCAAAATACAAACTCGGGACCCAGCGGAGGGGTGAACGCAATTGATCCGTCATCGGGTTTTACATTTTTTGAAATACGGAATGATACAATGAAAAAATCTCATGTCGCAAGAGGATCTTACCTGTGGATTCGACTATTTGCTGAAGAGTTTGTCGAGCAGGGCGGCACGCTGCTGGGTCAGGGTGCGGATGCGTGCGATCTCTTCGGAGTAGGTCCTGGCCGGCATGTTGGCTTCGTCGCTGTACTGGTAATAGAATTTCCAGACCGAGAAGTTCGCTTCGATGGCCTTGGCCATGTCGACGGGGACTTCGTCCAGGATTCGATTGGTCACGGCGAGCAGTTCGGCCTTCTTGTCCGCCCAGCGCTTCGCGACGAAGGCCCGGAAGCTCTCGTCCTCCCACAGACGCCAGAACCAGTCGTTCTCGACATAGGAGGGCATCCAGAATCCGGCATGGATCATCAGGCTCGACAGCGGCTGATAACTCGGATGAGGTATGCGCTTGTCGTTGTTCCAACCCTTGTCGCAATCCCAGATCGGACCGAAGAAAAGTTTGTCGACTCCGCGGCGTTTGTACATGTAGGTGCTCGTATAACCGTCCAAATCGCCGGCCAGCTCCTTGATGATGATGAAGTCCGCAAGGGTCTTTTCGTCGAAGTATTTGCGCCAGCCGTTCTCGCGGTCCTTGTAACCGGAGGCGTAAAGCGCCTGCTCGGCCCGGTTGATGAATGCGGTGATATACTCGTACTGCTCGGGTTTGCACTCGTCGTCCTTGGGGTATTTGTAACTCATCTTGATCCGCTTCAGAGCCGAATAGAAATTGCCTTCGTGGAGGTCGGTTTCGGTGATGTAACCGCCCTCGATGTCTTCGGTGGGAGACTTTTCGTTGAGTTTATCGACCTCGATGCGGCCGGGGGCGCGCTCCATCTGGTCGCTCATCTGGTAAACGCCCAGATAGTCGCCGTCCTTCCGCTCGCGACGGCCCGTCGAACTGTCGTAATAAGTACCCGTGAAATAGACGTTGACATACTTCGAGCAGGCGGTGAACAGCACGGCGGCATCGTCGTGGTAGTTATCCGCCCTGTTGTAGAGAATGCGCGAATAGGAGAAGGCGATATGCGTACGGATCAGCGACTTGTCCATATCCTGCGACAGCAGCACCCAGCTTTTTTCTTTGGCATGGTCGAGCCCGATCGGGCTGAACTTTTCGGGGAACTTCATGCGGAAAGGCTTTTTCGGAAGCCCCCACGTCGAATTGCCGCGTCCGCGCATCTGGATCGTCTTGCCGTTCTCGTCCGTATTCCACCATCCCTCTCCGGTCGCTCCGGACGTCTTGTCGAAAAGCTCGATCCGGGTGTCCACGTAGTTCTCCTTGCCGACGATCTCGGAGGCGGGCTGCATGTGGAGCACCGCCAGTTCGGTGTTGATCTGCGGGCAGTTCAGCGTCACGGTGTAGACTTTCCGGTCTCCGCTTTCGGCCACCACCTCCAACTCCACGTCTTCGGCCAGCGAAATCTTCGTCTCGCCGGAGACGACCGGCACGCCGTCGACGAGCACCTTTTCGCCGTTGTGCGTGAATGTCGGAATCATCATCTCCGGGTTGGCGCCCTCGATCCATTTCAGGTACATGGCCTTGAGCGTGCGCGCGTTTTTGTCGAACGTGAACGCGAGGTCGCCCGTCAGCGCGGGATTCTTCGATTTCGTGATGCCGAAGGTCAGCAGGTCGCAGCCCGTATCGAGTTTTTTGAGCTGCGTGACGACGATCTGCTTCGGTTCGCATGCCGGAACGCTCACCGTAACCGTCGCCGTGCGCTGCGCGCCGGTGTTGGCGGCGACAGTCAGCGCGAGGTTGTCTTTGGAGACCGAGGGGTTGTAGGAAACCTCGCACCATTTTTCGCTCGACGCGACCTGAACGCCCGACTGGTTGGTCGTGACCGTCGCCGCGAGTTTTTCGCCCGCACTGCCGACTTCGGGAAACTCGGTCACGGAGACCGTGAGGAACGGTTCCGGCGTACGTGCGGCCTGCGTCACGGTGATTGCCACCGATTCGCACTCCGGAGCGCTCACCGTGACGGTCGCCGTGCGTTCCTTCTCGTCGGGATTGGCCATGACGGTCAGCCGGAGGTTCTCTTTTTCGGTGTCGGCAAGCAGTTCCGCCTCGCACCATTCGTCGGAAGAGCGGACCGTTACGGTCCTGCTGGAAGCAACCGTCGTGTAAAGCGTTACGTCGTCGACACCGACGTCGCCGAACACGGTCTCGGAAACGGTGAGGTAGGGAGCCTCCGGCAAATCCTCGATCTGCTTGTCGTCGTCGGAGCAGGCTCCGCACATCAGGCCTGCAAGCAACGTGCAGACCGGTATGAGAAAACGGGTGATAAATTTCATTTCAAGTGTTGGTTTGAGTTGTAAGATGATTTTCCCGGCCGGCCGGAACAATGCGTCCGCCGGAAAAAAGAACAGCCCCGAACCAGCAGATTCGGAGCTGTTCTGCTCGATTAGTGTCGTTGTGCGTTAAGGCAGGCTGACGGGTTCCCATTTCAGGCCGTCGGATGCCAGATCGTTGCGGTAGGAGGTGTAGTCCTTGATGACATCGCCCTGACCTTCGTCACACTTCCAGTAGGTGACCAGACCGTCCGCTTTGGGGTCCACGTCGTAGCGACGGGCCTCCTCGGCAAGTTCGGAGGCGGTCAGCGCCCGGTTCCAGATGCGAAGTTCGGACATCATGCCCCGGAAGTCACGCACGCTCTCATACGAGTAGCCCACCCAGAAGCAACGGGTGATCGGCTGTCCCTGGGGAGCCTGCTCGTCGTTGTGCGTTATGCCGAAGTTCACCGACGCGGGAACATCCGTCGTCGTCGAGCCTTTCTCCTCGCCGTTGATGAACACTTTGACCGTTCCTTCTCCGAAGGTGACGGCGATATGCGTCCATTCGTTGAGATTGACCTTCATATTGCTGTTGCTCAACTTGCCCTCGATATTACCCCAAGTGCCCTGTTTGCCGGAATCCCAGCATACCTGAACCTGGTTCCAGGGAATACCGACATCGCCCAGACGAACGAGGAACTTGCCCTCGATGCCCATGATCGTCGACAGGCTGCCGCTGGTTCTGGAAACAGTCGGGTTCACCAGCGCTTCGAGCGTGAACGCCGACATGTTGGTCACCGGCGCGGGATCGGTCCATGCGGGCCATGCGCGGGTTCCCGTCATATTGACGGCCGTGCTGATCATGCCTTTGGTTTTCTGCGAGAACATCAGAACGACGGTCAGCGGCTGCGTGCCCGCTGCGGGCTCCTTCTCGGTGAGGGTCGCCGTGCAGGAGCGGATGGTTCCTTCGGGCAGATCCTGATAGGTGAATTTCAGTTTGCCGTCGGCGAAGCTGTTGTATTTGAACCAGTCACCGGCCGACTCGGAGAGCGTCACGTCGAATCCGACGTTGGCCGTTACGGGAATCTCGATCGTCGAACCCTTGACCTCCAGATAGTAGGATGTCTCGGCCACTTCGATCCTGGACTGGGGCATCTGCTTGACTTTCAGAATATCCTCACCGCCTTTGGGACCGGTGATCTTCACCGAAGCCTCGCGCGAGCCAAGCCCGTCGTTCTGCGTCATGTCGAAATACATGATGACTTCGGTCTCGGTCGCGCCCTGAACCGTCACGCCCTTTGTCAGCCAGCCCTCCTCGGTCGAGGTGATTTCGGCTGCCAGATCGCGGTACGGGACATTCGTGTTCAGCGTCACGGCGATTTTGTCCTGCTTCGTATAGGCGAACTTCAGCTCCTTCTCCCCGACGATCTCCAGGGTGTAGATGACACCGCCCTTCACCGTGATCCGGAAAGGCACGCTCTTGCTGCCCATCTTGAAAACGTAGTCGGCGACCTTGTCCTCTTCGGTCTCGTTGGGATCGACCGCGAAGGTCACCTCGGCGCCGTCGCTGCCGGTAGCGGCCGACGGATGCACGAAGGTATAGGAGCCTTCGAGCGTCCATTCGTCCGAACTGGTTACCAGCACCGAGACGTTTCCGCCCTCGCGGGGCAGGATGTTCGATTCGGGAACGAACGCGATTTCGAGCTGCTCCTCGGTCTGCGAGGCTCTCTTCTTGAGGGTGATCGCATAGGAAGCCGTCTCCTTGCCGCAGGTGAACGTATAGTTGAAGGTCTGGTCTTCCTCCTTGTCGTTGGCTTTTACCGTAAACTTCACGATGTCGCCGTCCTTGCCCTTCAGGGCCGAAGGCGTCACATAGTCGTTCGTATTGTCGGAGAGCGTCCACTGGCCCGAACTGGAGACCATTACGGACGCCTCGCCGCCCTTGCTGCTGACGTTGGCCGTTTTCGGGGTGATGGCGATCTTGTCCGGAGCCGGAGCCGGCTCCTCGTTGTCTTTATCGTCGCAGGCGCCGCACAATACGAGCGCGGTTGCAGCGAAGAGAAACCATTTTGCTATTTTCATGGTATCGGTTGGTTTTGGTTTTTGTGGGAAAAAGCGGCGGTATGCAAGCGCGTGCGTTTTTCATACCGCCGCCATAAACTGGTTGGATTGCTATTCTTCGTAACGGGTAGGATCATACCTGCCTGCACCGGTCTTTTTGTAGTAACCGGTCCGCGGCATCAGTTCCTGGTCGTAGAGGCCTTTGGCAGCAGCCGACAGCTTGCTCCAAGGCTCGCGGCCCAGTACGGGATCGAGTGCGAACCACATGCACCAGCCGTAGCCGGCCTCTTTGGCCTGACGGGCCGAATCTTCGCTGACCCAACCGCCTCCGAGGTTGCACTCGACGGACATGAACGAACACATC
>ERZ772805.2284-NODE-2284-length-12724-cov-81.845213_pt1 | contig 12724 bp, 23 predicted proteins | sample MGYA00511344_ERZ772805 | MGnify/ENA primary metagenome ERZ772805 (study PRJEB29015, sample SAMEA2737730) | human gut metagenome | biome: human gut; feature: human-associated habitat; material: faeces | place: China | collected 2012 ...
TTAAAATTAAAATTTAATCCATACAAAAATATAATTACGTCAAAAAACATTGATATATAAACGATTATAGACACTTTTATAAGTGTCTATTTTTGTTTTGAATATGTAATTGAATACGTATTGATTAAAAATCAATATATTTAGCAAATTTTTCTGCCGTTTTCTCTCTAGCTGATTGTGTAACATGAGTATAGATATCCATGGTTGTTTTTATGTTTTCATGGCCAAGTCTATCTTGAACCTCTTTAATGCTTGCTCCACTCTCAAATAATAACGATGCATGAGTGTGTCTGAATCCATGCGGTTTGATTGGTGGAAGATCGTATTTTCTCAAAAAAGACGGAAGAAACTGGTCAATGTATTTGTTTATGAAATTTCCGTTATTTCTATGAAAGATGAATCCGTCACCTTTATCTATGTTTTTACCTTGTTTAAATAATTCTTTTCTGAGTTCGTTTTTCCACGTTCTAAGAGCGTTTAAAGTGGTATCGTCAACTGATATAGTACGTATGCTTTTACGTGTCTTAGGCGTTTGTATATGCAAGCCTCCGTTACTATCAATCGCAACAGTTTTATCTATCGTAATGGTTCCATTGTTAAAATCCACGTCAGACCATTTTAATGCAGCTAACTCACCTTTACGGATACCAGTGAAAGCAAGAACTCTAAATACTGCATACATTTGATATGTAGTATGTTTCTTTAAAGCCCCTAAGAATACTTTCAACTGTTCTTTAGTGTAAAAATTTACTTGATTATCAGTATCGTCTAAAGTCTTTCGTTTTTTAGGAACAATTACGTCGTTCATAGGATTAGTTTTAATTTGTTTCATTATTTTTGCATAATCTAATATTTGGCGTGTTATGTTGATTACATTATTATAGTTCTTTAAATTTTTAAAAATCCTATTAACTTGTTTTTGACAAAATGCAGTATCTATTTTGTCTACTCTTAACGATCCAAAATAGGGGAGTATTTGAACGTTTATAATATTGTTTTGAGTGTATGCGGTACTTTCCTTTACAGTAGTCTTGTATTGCTCAAGCCACATTTTATAGGCCTCATCAAAGGTCATGATTTTACGCTTGCTTGTTGGAAGTCCGTTTTCTATAACCTCTAACTCTAAACGTGATAGGGCAGTTTTTGCCTCTGCTATCGTTCTAAATCCACGCCTCGTGGTGCGGCGCTGTTTTCCGGTTACTGGGTCAGTTCCTAGATACAAGTTAAACATGTAAGCCTTAGAACCGTCTTTTTTAATGTATTTTTTGATTTTAGTCATTGTTTGAACCTCCGTTAGAATATACGTTCTTTTTAAGGCATTTTCAAACCCGTCGATTTCGACGGGTTATATAATTTATATGTAGTGTTTATTTGCATTTCTTTCATTAAAAAACTTAGTTATTTCATCAGTAGCAACGTCAACCAAATATTCAGGTATGCAGTACTGTCTAATAAAATCATAAACGCTTATATCTTTAATATCTGTATCATTGCAATAAAAAGGTACTAACAACCTAACGGCGATTACATTTGTCTGATACTCAATACCTGATTTATTGTTACGTGACGTGTTGTAAAAGGCTAAGTCCGATTTATCCCCGCGTATTATGTGGGATAGTTCGTGGGCGTACTGGAAAATCAATTCATGTTGTTTATGCCAGTCTAAATTCATCACAACACACATATCTTCGTAAGATGCACCGGATGGAGTGTATGGGTCAAAGTGTTCCCAGATAACACGTATATTATTATTAATCGCAATATTATTCAGATATGATATTATATCGTCAACCACAATAATATACCTCCGCTAGTTCAAGTCGTTGCGTGTGCCTCTCATCAATCGCCTCATAAACTCTAAATCTTCTTTTGGAATCTGTCTGCCTTCGTAAGTAAAGATAATGCTATCGTCCTCAATATCGGCAGTCTTGACGGTTTCAGTTTGAGTGGGTTTTCCGAGTAGGTAATCAACAGAAACACTGTATAATTCAGCCAATTCTTTCAAAGTTTCAAGATCCGGTTCTCTGCTACCGTATTCATAATTAGCATATGTTTGCATTGTTTTTAAACCAATTTTCTTTGATACATAAGTTTTATTCCAACCTTTACTTTCTCTTAGATTTTCTAATCTTTTACCTAATTCAACCGACATAGGATAACCTCCCATCTAAATTTATATACTATATTATATATTGGTTAAACAAAAAATACACAATTTTAAACAAAAAGTTTAAAAAAGGTATTTACTTTTACAGAATGTTTAGTATAATAATAGTATAAAGTTAAACGATATGTTTAATTAAAGGAGGTGAGAATATGACCTTGTTGAAAGAAAATGCAAACTCTATTTTAAAAGAAGAGCTTGAGAGTAGAGGTTTGAAACAAAAGTTTGTGGCTGAAAATATTGGAGTTACAACTACATACTTAAGCCAATTATTAAACGGAAGTAGGAACTTAAGTGTTGAAATAGCAATCAAGACGGCACGTTTTTTAAACGTTCCACTTGAAAAAATTTTAAGCTAAAGTTAAACGATATGTTTAATTAAAGGCGGGATTACATCGGAGCAAGAGTTATTGAAGAGCTGATCGAAAAAAAGGAGGTGTAATTCATGGAAGTTACAGTTCCGATAAAAATTGAGGCAAAGGAAGTGGCAAACGAAATTGTCAGTCAAGCACTCAAGGCTTTTGATACACGTATGAATCTAATGACTGATACTTACGATTTGCCACCATATCCAACTCAAGAACAACTTAAGCAATCCTTGGGAATTGGACAAGTTCGTTTAAATGAATGGATTGCAATGGGCTTGAAGAAACAGATATGGTCAACCGGTTCAATACGGTTTGACCGTGAAGAGGTTAGAAGATTTTTGAAAGAAAATTTTGAAGTTTAGGAGGAAACACAATGAACAATGAATTAATCAAAATTGCAAAAGATGAAAATGGAAACTCAGTTGTAAGTGGTAGAGACTTACATGAATTTTTAGAAGTAAATACACCATATACACAATGGTTTGAAAGAATGGTCGGATATGGATTTGCTGAAAACGTTGATTTTATAGGTTTATCACAAAAAAGTGAAAAACCTATTGGTGGAAGACCTACTGTAGACCATGCCTTAACTTTAGATATGGCGAAAGAAATTTCTATGATCCAACGAACAGATAAAGGTAAACAAGCACGTCAATATTTTATTGAGGTGGAAAAAGCATACAAAGAACAATACAGACTACCACAAACGCCAGAAGAAAAGCTTGAGTTGACAATGCAAGTAACCTCAAGACTTAACAAACGTATCGGAAAGCTTGAAGAAGATCTTGAGGACATTAAAAACAAACAAGAGATTGACTCAATTCAAAGATACAAACTTAAGAAAGCAAGAAACAGAAAAGCTGTTGAAGTCTTAGGCGGTAAGCAAAGTAACGCATACCAAGACAAGAGTTTAACACGTAAAGTATTTAGAGCTTTGGAACGTGATTTGAAAGATAACTTTACAATTTCACGTTACGAAGATTTAAGACGTGATGAGTTCGATAGTGCAATCAAATTTATTGAAAACTGGTATCCACCATATCCATTAAAGCGTGAAATCAGTTTAAAGAACTCACAAATGAAAATCATATAAGGGGGACAAATAAATGTGGTGCATTTATGGAATCCTAGCGTGCATAGCGTACGCAGGAAGCGTTGATTTATATAGATGGAACAAGAAACGTAAAGGAGGTGATGAAAATGATTGAACTAACAACAGCGAGTTATTGGACGCTTATCGCATTGTCTGTATTAGGTGGCTATACCATACATGGAATTGTAGATGCAATCAAGAAAGGTGAATTTTTTGATTAAATAAAAAAGCCGGTTTGTAACAACCGGCTAGACGTAAAGAAAATATAAAACTCTAATAGGAGTCTTAGTTAATTGAATTTATCTTAAGTATACCACAGGAGCTAGACAATGGAAAGAAAAGAAATAGATCAAGCTATTAAGCATCTATATGGCAAGGAAACAACAGCCATACCAGACGACAGATACCTTGAACGTAAAGGGCAAGAATATCTATCAAATCAAGGTTGGTTAGAAAAATTAAACAAAGAAATGGAGAAAGTAAAATGAATCAATTAATTAAAATGCAAAAAGGTATCACTGAGGCAGTGGGTAAACGTATCAAAGTTTTAGAAGATGAAGGCTTAGCATTACCAGAACAATATAGTGCTAAGAACGCATTGAGTTCCGCATTTTTTACCTTGCAAAAAGTATACGGAATTGAAAAAGCAACACAAGAGAGCATAGCTAATGCTTTATTGGATATGGTAACTCAAGGATTGAGTCTTGCCAAAACACAATGTTATTTCATTGTTTATGGCAACGAGTTACAAATGCAACGTTCATATTTTGGAACAGTAGCTGCTTTAAAGCGTTTGTCAAATGTTAGCAAAGTTAAAGCCGAAGTGATCCATGAAGGAGATACTTTCGAAATTGGTTCAAATGAAGATATGGAAATGATCGTTACCAAGTTTGAACCTAAATTCGAGAACATGAACAAACCAATTATAGGAGCGTTCGCAATGATTAAGTTAGAAGATGGGTCAATTAACTATACTGTTATGACCAAAGAAGAAATTGATAAATCATGGCAACAATCAAGAAACAAGAACAACAAAGTTCAACAAAATTTCGGACAAGAAATGGCAAAAAGAACGGTTTTAAACCGTGCAGCCAAAATGTTTATCAACACAAGTGATGATAGTGATCTATTAACAGGAGCTATCAATAATACAACAGAAAATGAGTTTGAAAGAGAAGAACCAAAAGAAATTCAAGCTCAAGAAAAACAAGCTGATGATTTAATCAAAAAGGCAATTCAAAAGCCAGAAGAAGTTGAGCAAAAACAAGAAAATAAGCCAGAACAAGAAATTGATGCTGCTGATGAAGTAATTGAAGATACTGAACCAGATACAGAACCAATGGAAGTAGAAACAGATGAAAATCAAACAGAATTGTTTGATGAGTTCGGTTTAATCAAGTAGGAGTAGCTTATGAAATTAACGCAAGAAAACTATTACCAACATGATACAAGTTGGGAATACATGAGTGTTTCTCTCTTTAAAGATTTTCTAAATTGTGAAGCTCAAGCATTAGCAAAGCTCAAAGAAGAATGGCAACCAAAAAGTGATCCAATAGCTTTACTGCTTGGAAATTATGTTCACTCTTATTTTGAAAGCAAAGAGGCACACGATAAATTTTTAGAACAAAACAAAAAATCATTATTCAAATATGGGAACCCAGAGAAAGGGATCAAGAAAGATTTCGTCAAAGGCGACGAAATGATAAAAGCACTTGATGAAGATGAAGCTTTTAAGAACATATATATGCCTGGAGAAAAGGAAGTAATAGTTACTGGAAATTTATTTGGACATAAATGGAAAGGTAAAATTGATAGCTTAATGCTTGATGAAGGTTATTTCTGTGATATTAAAACAAATCAAGATCTTCATAAAAAGCACTGGAGCGAAGATTTAAATAGATACACCAATTTTATTAGTGCATATGGCTATTACATGCAAATGGCAGTGTATAGAGAACTAATTAATCAAACGTTCAATGTTGATTGCCAGCCTTTCATATTTGGGGTAAGTAAACAAACTCCACCAGATCATGAAGCATACAGTTTTAACAGTCCGGATGCTCAATTTTTTATGACTGAAAGCTTGGAAGAAATTAAGAGAAACCAAGATCATATTTTCGAAGTTATGAACGGAGAAACAGAACCTAAACGGTGTGAAGTTTGCGAGTATTGCAGACGCACAAAGAAGATAACAGCATTCATAGATGCTAACGATATAGAAATTTATTAGGAGTGATAAGTGATGACATTAGGTGAATTAATAGCACTAAAACAATCCATTGATGTTTATAAGATATTGCTTTTCAAAGCAGAAGTTCCAGTAACTTTAGGAAAAGAAACTTTTGAAACTTGGTCATCAAAATTAGAAGTAGCACAAGAAAAGTTATCTAAATTCATCTTAGATAACGAAGGTAAGGACTTAATACTTTAAAGGATCAAATCAGTGAACTTACAACACCGAATGGGTGGAAAGCCCAGTAAACAGAAAGGAGTGATACAAAATGGAAGAAAATCCAATGAATGAAAAGCCAAGCTACTATTCAATTCTAACCGCAAATGTTAGATATGATAAAAGGCTCAAGGCAAATGAAAAATTGCTATTTAGTGAAATAACAGCATTATCAAATAAATATGGATATTGTACAGCTACAAACAGTTATTTCTCTAAATTGTATGAAGTATCTAAAACTAGCATATCAACTTGGATAAATAATCTTAAAAGATGTGGATATTTAGAAATTGAAACGACTTATAAAGAAAATTCAAAAGAAATTATTCAAAGGAAGATGTATCCACAAACTACCCCTATTAAAGAAAACTTAAATAGGTATTCAAGAAAAGTTAAAGGGGGTATTAAAGAAAACTTAAATACCCCTATTAAAGAAAACTTTAAGGATAATAATACAAGTTTAAATAATATAAATATAAATAGTAGTATTAAAGGCTCATCTGATGAAGAACAAATCAATGCTTTTACAGCATATCAAATGACAGGAGCAAGCCTTACGGGAAGACAACAACCGATACTTGTTGATTATGTAGATAGGTTAGGACATGAGTTAGTAGTACATGCGATTGAATACATGGAAGATCATACTAAACGACCTAATTTTTCATACTTAAGAACGATTTTAAACAATTATGAAGACAATCATATAACGACCGTTGAAGATGCAATAAAGAATGAAAAACGTTTTAAGGAACATAGGCAAAAACAACAGAGTAAACAAGTTAAGAAAGGTAATGCAGCCGGATATGATGCTAAACAATGGACGTATCTATCTGAAGAAGAAGAGATGAGGCGATTTTTTGGGGACGATTAAAACAACAGGAGAAATTTTTTCTCAAATGATGAAAAGGATATTCATTGAAGTTGGAGATTGCCCACAATGTGGGGGTAAGTTGCTAGTACCTAGGGCAAAGCAAACAGTACCGCCAACATGTCCAACTTGTGCATACAGTGACAGAGACTTAAGGAAAAACAATACAGAAGAAACGTGGAGCGTAGAGGCCCAGAAAAACAAAGCTACAGGAGCATTCTTAGACAATTCTATTTTGCCAAGCCTAAAGATGATGGGGGCAACGTTTAATAACTTGAATCTTTATTCAAACGATATCAAGGAAGTCGCCAGAATTGCTAAAGATATAGCTAACAGGATATCAAAACCACAACATAGTCCAGTACATTCATTATTCTCTGGAAGTTCAGGACGTGGAAAAACAAGAATAGCAGTATCTATTATCAACGAAGTATGGCGCTTGACCGGATATAAGAGGAGCGTTGTATTCATTGACTATCCATTGCTTGTATCTACTCAAAGATTAGGAATTAACGACAGTGAGGCACGTAAAAAAGTAGATAAGGCTATTCATAAAGCTAAGCAAGCAGATTTATTGATCGTTGATGATATTGGGACAGAAAGCCAAATGAATAGTGGCTGGAACAAGGAAGTCTTTAATGAAATCATGCGGTTTAGGGAAGATAAAGACGTGATTGTCACTACTAATGTTCCACCTAAAGAATTAGTCAATCTTTACAGTGAACAAACTATATCAAGGCTTAGAAAACACGCAAGAGGTAATTATATTTTATTTAAAGACAGTATAAAGGATTATAGGAGCGTTGCAGTATGAGAGTAGAAAAGATGATGCTAGACGATAACGAAATCACATACACGATCGGAGGAGTCAAGTCCCGTTATCTGTTTGAAAACAAGCCTGCGCTTAAGGTTGGCCAAGAAGTGGAACTTGTGGAGTTGATACACAATACAAGGCCTTACTTGATTATGAGTAAAGAAGCACAAAGACAAATGGAGGGCTAGGAATGGACAACAAGAAAAAACTAGATATGGCTATCGGTTTACTAAGAATGGCTAGAGAACAGCTGAATCTTGATTTTAGTAATTTTAATCAAGCTAGATTTAAAGATGAGATTAAAGAGGCTAGGCGTTTACAAGCCGATGTTTTAAGGGGCTTGTCGTATAGCAATTACTCAGTTTTTGAAGAACTAAGAGAAAACGAGGAGGAAGATTTGCATGAATAGCGAATACGAACAAGGCCAATGGGATATGCTAGCGCTGATTAAAGACGCATACTATAAAGCTGACAAATCAGAGTTTGAACGCTTGCTTGATGCAGAAGATGAGAACGAAATACGTAATTTTCTAAAGTGTGAATATATCAAGCAAGGCATGAAAATTGAAAGAACTAGACTTTTAAGGAAAATAAGGGAACTTACAGAGAAATATGGAATTGATTGAACCACAACAAAAAAACATATCGAAGAAAGAGCACATCAGACGTACAAAAAGGTATGCTAGAGCGATTTAAAACCTATCCTAGTATAATTATATCAAAAACACGTTAAACGTCTTAAACGGCATTATATGAACTTTAAGGAGTGATGAAAACGAAATTGATATTTAACATTGAACCACAACAACAAGAACGACCTAGAGCAACAGGACGTGGCAAATTTATTCGAATGTATGATCCACCTAAAACAGCTAAATTCAAACGTGAGTTAAAGCAGTTGGCAATGTTGGAGATGCAAGGAAAAACAAAATACGAAAAAGCGATATCTGTAACTATCCGATTTTATCGAAAAGTTCAGAAAAGCATATCGAAAAAAGAACACGCTAGACGTACAAAAGGACACGTCAGACCGATTGTAAAACCTGACTTGGATAATTATATCAAAAGTACGTTAGACGCTTTAAACGGTGTTATATGGACTGATGACGCTACTATAGTAGAACTGAATACAAGTAAATGGTATGCAGATGATCCAAGAATCGAAATTGAAGTAAAGGAATTGAAAAATGATGAAGAGAGAAATCAAAACTAAAGTAGAACTATATAACGATAATTTTGAGAACTTTAAACGATACAACATACCAAAGGCACAATTAATTATTGCAGATATCCCCTACAATATTGGAAATAACTTTTATGCAAGCCGTTCAGATTGGTATGTTGGGGGGGTAACAAGAACGGAGAAAGTGAGAATGCTAATTCACTAGCATTTAACAGAGATGAGAACTTTAATGTTATTAACTTCATGAAATTTGCTAGAAAGCCACTCAGAAAAGAGCCAAAGGAAGTAGGCAAAGCTCCAGCCATGATTGTGTTTTGTGGCTGGCAACAAATCAACATGTTATCAGAACAAGCAAAGAAAGAAGGCTTTAAACATGCCTTTCCATTAACTTTTAACAAGAAAACAAGTTCTCAAGTGCTAAAAGCAAATATGAAGATTGTAGGAGCTACAATGATTTGTTTGAAGAATTAACGAAAGAGCAGAAGCAAGCTAAATTAGCAGAATGGTCATGCAAAATGGATGTATTAATAGTAATGCTAAATGCAATCGAAGATGATTTAGAAAATAGATTGTCGAATCAATTTAAATTCAAAGAGTTTGATGAATTTAAAAAAGAATTTATTGAGTTAGCATTTGGATTTAGTCAGTTGGATCTCAAACTCAAATTAACTCAGGTGCATTAAAAAAGCGTGCTAAGTAATGAATTTTAACGTTTGAATGGAGGAAACAAAATGAAGATTAATTTTAAAGACGCAAAACCAGAAAGAATCTACCAAGTGGGAAACGTTATTAGAAATGGAGATGACTTCTATCTTATAGCTAAAGATTTTGATGATAAATATTATTATATTTGTCTAAACCAAAATTTTGTTTCTTCAAGTTATGAAACGCTTGAAGAATTAGTTGATATTAACAAAGATGAATATGATGTTTTAGCTGATGTAGAAATAAACGTATTTGAATAGCAAATAAATTGACCTTAGCAAGTCGTTAAACTACTAAACGTTTGAACGGTATACATTCACATTCACACAATGCCGTGTAACAAATCAGGATCTCAAACAAACGTTAGGCTTAGTATCTGTCAAAGGATGCTAAGTCATAGGCAGTAAAGATGCAAGGGAGCTGCAAATAACAAAAATTTATTACAAAGGTAGGTGTAATTTTCCCTTTTCCATTATTTCATGCAGTAGCAACCAAGCGGATTTATTGCCAAAATTAGGGTTTATAAAACTACTTAATCTTTTAAATACAACTTAGTTACGGACAAATAAATTGAGAGGAGTAAACCTCTGTAACATGTCTTCGTAAGTCTGTAGCTATTCACCTTGCATCCGCAAGATTTGAGCTGGTCACACGTTTTGAGGGCGCGGCAAGGTATTTATACCGGTATAATATTAAAACAATAAGGAGAGGTAAAAATGGAGCTTATAACAGCAATTCACGAGTTAGAACAGTGGAGACCAATTATGGAGTGGGATGATCACATAAAGGAGTTGCCAGACGAGTTAAAAGAGAGCTGGGATAGAATTCTAAAAGCCAGAGATATAGGATTGGCGGACAGGCTAGAATTGACACAAGCTGAAATCAGAGAAATATCTGAGCTGATTAACAATGATATGCTGCCAACTGAGGCATTTCGGAGATATGGAGTCAAGTATGCAAAGCGTACAGCCAAGAGATTGGGTATGGAAGGTGTAATTGATAGTTATTACAGACGGGTTAGGTCGTATTATTTGATAGATGTTGTCACTAAAGAGAAATATCAGTTTTACAGCTTGCAAGATGTAGCTAAGTTCTTGGGAAGAAAAGATTATAGATCATTGTCGCAATACATTGATAGGGCTTCATTCATTGCAAGAACAAATTACAAGATTTACAAATACAGAACATTCAAGAAAAGAAAGAGGTTTTAACATGAAAAAGATCATGGCGTTAATTTTTACAACAATTTCAATCATGAGCTTGATTGCAGTAATTACAGGATACGTACTTGATGCAACAGGAGTATATGGAGCTGGATTTTATCTAATCGGAATTGGCGAAAGTACTTGTGTTACGTCAGCAGCGGTTGTAGTTGCGATTGGAATTTTCGACAATATTGGAAAATAAAAAAACGCACTTCCAGATGGAAGCACGCAAATCATATCAACTTGAATAATTATATCATATAGGAGCGTGGACTTGTGGAAGATGTGTTACTAGGTTTACCTAAAATTGATTATGATAGAACAGCCGAGAACGTTGTGGAGTTTCTGACAAATAGAAGTTACTATCCTAGATTGTATGATATATGTATGCAAGCAAACCCAGAGAATTTGAAAAGTCCGAGCTTAAACGGTATGCCTGGGGGGAGCGTTGGAAATAGTAACGAAGAGAAGATGGTCAAATACCTATATGCAAAGGCGATTGTAGATGGAGTTAGTCAAACGATAGATAAAGGGTCAAACGAGCTTAAAGTGGTATTCAGTAACGTAACTGGAGAGATTAGTTCAGTTGGAGCAATGCAGATGCTACATTACGAGAAGACAAGATACTACTTAATCAGAAAACGAGCATTAAATGAGTTTGCTGATATTTTAGAAGTTCAAAATTTACATTGTCCAGACTTGCATGTTTATATTTGACCATTACATAAAAACGGAAACCAAAGGGAATTTTTGAAAACGTACATTGAAAACAAAAGGAAGAAATTAAACGGAAAAGGTGTTATTATAGTATTGTCGAAAGACATATAAATAATTAATTCTTTCATTACAAAATTAAATATTAGCTTTTCAAAGACGTATAGTGAGACAAGTCTATTGGAGCTTGTCTCTTATGTGGTGTGTAGGAACACCGCACTCTGACATTAAATTAGTTTAGCATGGTTGTGCAGATGTTCTAATTGCTGGTAGAAGACTAGATTAATATACCTCCATTTTTAGGATAATATTTAAGCCGAAGGAGTGTGGTTCAGGTTCAAGTCCTGAACACTACTTTGTGTATATGGCACGATCCATATCGCTCCACAGCGTTATGTGGAACATATAAATGCAATTTCTATTGTTATTTGTACTAGGTTTTTCAATTAACTATCATTTTTCAATAATTTATTTCTTTAATTAGGATTTAGAGAACAGTTTAACGACTGTTCTTTTTTTATGCAATTTTTAGGAGGTTGTCTATATGGAAGTACGTAACATGAACATTGATGATATTAAACCTTATGACAATAACCCACGAGATAATGATAATGCAGTAGAATCAACAGCTAATTCAATTAAAGAATTTGGGTGGCAACAGCCTATTGTGGTTGATAAAGATATGGTTATTATCGTAGGACATACACGTTATAAAGCAGCAAAAAAATTAGGTTATAAAGAAGTTCCAGTAGTTGTTGCGAGTAACTTAAATAAAGAACAAGTTAGAGCTTATAGATTAGCTGATAATAAGACAGGGGAGCTTGCAGACTGGAACACAAAATTTTTAGATGATGAACTACAAAGCATATTAGATATTGATATGGGTAATTTTGGTTTTGAATTAGATATTTCCGAAGATAAGGAAGAAGTCAAAGAAGATGATTTTGATGAAGAAGTTCCAGAAGAACCTAAATCAAAATTAGGGCAAATCTACCAGTTAGGGCGTCACCGTTTAATGTGTGGTGATAGCACCGACCCTGAAATGGTCAAAAAGCTAGTAGGGGGGGTGCAAGCAGACCTATTATTAACGGATCCACCGTATAATTTGGATTATTCATCTAAAGACTTTGGAGGCAAAGACTCAAAAACGAGAAAGAA
>ERZ772805.2287-NODE-2287-length-12710-cov-3.833584_pt1 | contig 12710 bp, 6 predicted proteins | sample MGYA00511344_ERZ772805 | MGnify/ENA primary metagenome ERZ772805 (study PRJEB29015, sample SAMEA2737730) | human gut metagenome | biome: human gut; feature: human-associated habitat; material: faeces | place: China | collected 2012 ...
CAAGATGTGCGTCACAATTTGTGGGAGATTTCGCCCGGATGAGGGCGCCGTAGCGAGCTACGGCAACTGAATTCGGGTGAAATATACCGCAAAGTGGGGCGGGCAGATTGCGGGAATGATTTTTCAAGCAGGCTCTAAGGATTTTATAAATCCTTTTTGATTTTTTGTCAACAGGAGCATTGTTGAAAAAGCCGCTTTCACACCATTTTCACAAAGAAATGCATGGGAAAAGCCCCCTTTCGTGGAGGGCACATGAAGTGCTTTTCCAGAAAGGGGGCTAAGGGGAAGCCTTATTTCATTATATCTTTTTCATCTTTCTTTTTGAGAAAAATGATAAGAAGGATTGCAGCGGAGGCTGCGAAGAGCATAAATGCAAGCTGGGTAAGAGGTGAATCGTCACCAGTCTTGACACCATTTGTTGTAACTGCCCTGTCCTCTGGCTGCTGTGTGATCTGAGGCGCCTGGGTGGGCTCTGCAGGAGCTTCTGTAGGTTCCTGGGCCGGCTCTGCTGTCGGTTCCGGTTCTTCCTTCCGGGATGTGTTGATAATAAGGACTGTTGCATCTTCTGATGTCTCAGAAAGTGTTACAAAGCCGTCATTGATTTCCACATCATATTCAAAGGTATCGTTCAATGCTACCGGTGTACCATCTGCCGTAACCTCCGTTACATACAGTTTTATTTCTTCACCGCCTACAGGAACTGTAACTTCTGTTTTTGCTGTTGCAGTTGATTCACCGTCCATAACAAGTGGAACAATGTTCTGGCTTACGCCGTCTGCAAGCTGTGTACAGTCTTCGTCTTTGAAAATTCCTGCATAAAAGGTCTCATCAGATTTCAGGTCTTCGCCGTTTTTCTTAACAACCGTCTTATTAATTGTGATAGTTTTCACAATATAGTACTCATCTGGCAGAAGCAGGAACTGATTATCAAACTGGAACTGTGCTGCTGTTCCGTTCTCCGTAATCTCTACTTTATTGCCTGCCTGATATTGTGCTACATAAGAGCCATTGTTGTAGGTACCCTCTGCAACGACTTTGCCTTCTGCGTCAGTCTCTGCTACATAGTAGGTACCGCGTTTCAGCTGATCAAATGTTACCGAAGAGGTTCCCTGATTTTCATCAAAGTGAATCATCTTTGTGTCAGCTGCCTTCTGAGTCATTGCCTCGTCGGAGAACAATGTCACATAGAAGTCTGCTGCACGGACTGCAAGGAGTTCACCCTGGATATTGGTAAGCCGTTTAGTTACTGTAATGCTGCAATTTGCCGAATCTTCTGTTGGAACTTCTTTCTCATCTTTGCCTTCCGGTTTCGGGGTGTCGGCCGGATCCTCCGGTACGTCACCTGTTGCGGTTGCTGTATTGAGAATGGATTTTCCAAGGTCAGATTCTTTCACCTGATAGGTGTAGGTTACGGTCTTTGCCTCTCCTGCTTCCAGGATGCCAAGGTCAAAGCTCTGGCCTTCTGCAAGCTGGATTCCTTCCAGACTGTCTGTAATCTTCACATTTGTGAGTTTCATGTTTCCGGTATTGGTTACAGTTACGCTGTAGGTAATGATGTCGTTCAGGTCTGCTTTTCCTGCTTTGTCTTTCTGGGTTCCATCTGCTGCTGTGATGGAAACAATGTCCTTCTTCACTTCAAGCTTCGGATTTTCTACCGGGTTATCTGTGTTGTCTCCTGGCTTCTCGCCATCTGGATCCTCTGGGTTTGCAGGAGTTCCTACTGCTGCGTTGCTGATCGTATTGCCTTTATCCGCTTCCTGTACCACGTAGTCATAAGTAATGGTTGCTTCTGCTTTTGGTGCAAGGCTGCTGATTGTGAAAATTGTTACCTTTCCATCCTGCTTACTGTCTGCGCCCTGGATGTTGGAAATCGTTCCGGCTGCATTCAGAGTATCTGTGATCTCTACATTTTCCAGAGTCTGGTTTCCTGTGTTGGTCACGGTGAGGGTGTAGTGGATGGTTTCGCCTGCTTTGAACATTCCGTTTTCGTGAGTGCTCTCACTGGATTTCTTGGTGAGTGTATAGCTTCTTACCGGATCAACGGTGGTTACTGTATCAGTGTTCTCAAATGGCTTACCGCCCTCGAATTCCACTTTTACCGTATTTACAAAGCTTCCGTTGGCAATGTCTGCCTCTGTAATCTTATAGGTTGCTGTTGCTGTAACAGTTTCACCTGCAGGAACCTTCTCAACTGTGAGAACGTTCGGAGTCTCCTGCGGTGCACCTTCAATCACAACACCAGGAAGTTCAATGATCCTTACGGTTTTCGCTTCGTCATAGATATTCTTTACATTGATTGTAAAGGTAACAGTCTCATCCAGATCATAGGTTTTATCCTCATGGGTCTTTGTTACAACCTGGCCTGGATCTACCGGATCTTCTTCACTTCCGTCTGTAACCTTCAGAAGTCCTGCAAGAAGAATAATGGAATAGTTCTTTGTCACATCCTGTGCTTCTGTCTCGCTGCCCTCAGCTTTCTGGCTTGCTGCATTTGCAAAAATCTTCAGATCTGTGATCTTATTCTCGCTTTCGCCAACCAGTGTCTGGCTTCCTTCTACATGTGCGATTTCCTGCTGGCCATCTGCCAGAGTTCCATCTGCCAGTTTCCATGTAGGAACCGTAAGCTCCTCGCCGTCATATTTCTTCTCGCCGCTGTCAGCCTGGAAGGTTACCTGGCGTCTGGTGATTTCAAGAGCTCCGTCCTCCACCTTAAACACAACGTTTGTAAAGTTCGGGTTGATGTTCTGGAAATCTTCTGCCTTCAGCTCCATATCGTAGGTTCCGGCATCTGTTCCTTTTACCTCAGCATTTCCAGTGAATGTGAAATCTTTGTCCGTATACAGCTTGTTGCTGATGTCTGCTACCGTGTAGCCGGTAACTGTTTTCTCTGTTCCGTCATAGACTTCTGTACCACTGTTTTCTTTCAGTGTTACCACAACCTGATCTGTTACAGGTGTAACAAGCAGGCTGCCATTCTTAGTTTCAATGGTGTAGTTGTCAGCGTTGGTATTTTCATTCAGCTTATAGGTGAATGTATTCTCGCTGTCACCTACAGTTGTCTGAGTTCCAGTTATATCATAGGATGCACCTTCGCCCTTGACAAATCCATCGCCACTTACCGTTACATCCTTTGCTGTTAACTCTGTTCCATTGTAAACCTTCTGGGCACTTGCACTGGTAAGAACCAGATTACGTTTTTCGATTACGAGAGAACCATCAATTACATGGAAGGTAACTTTTGCGAAGTTCTTATTGGTATTTGTGAAGTTCTCTTCGCTCAGTCCCATCATATAAGTATCTGCATTTGTTCCTTTTACAAGAGCTGTACCATCAAAGGTGAAATCGCTTTCTTTATACAAAGGACTGGTAATGGATACTGTATAGCCTTCTACTGTTTTCTCTGTTCCATCGTACTTCTGAATATCTTTGTTACCTGTGATTGTTACTACTACTTCATCTTCGCTGGAGGAAACAGTAAGGATTCCTTCAAATGATGTGATGTTGTAGTTATCCGTTTTGGTATTATCTTTCAGCTCATAGCTAAAGGTATTGTTGCTGAAGCCTGCCTCTGTCTGACTTCCGGTTACGTTGTATACTGCACCTTCTCCTTCTGCGAAGCCGTCACCGCCAACTGCCACATTGTCATTGGTCAGTGGCTTTCCATCGTATGTCTTGCTGTCTGTTGCACTGGTCAGAGTCACATCTCGTCTGGAAATATTCAGAGTTCCGTCTACGATTTTGAAGGTAACACTTGCGAAGTTATGGCTTATGTTGTTAAAGTCAGATGGTTTCAGTTCCATGTTGTAAATGTCTGCATCTGTTGCTTTAATAACATCATTTCCACTAAATGTAAAGTCATTTTCTGTATACAGTTCATTGTCTATTGCTACGTCATAACCGGTTACTGTTTTCTCAGTGCCATCATATTTGGCGCTGCCACTGTGTTCGGTAATGGTGACAATTACGTTATCTGTAACCGGGGTTACCTTAAGGGTTCCCGGAGTAGTTTTGATATTGTAGTTGATTGCCTTGGTGCTGCTGTTCAGTCTGTAAGTGAATTCATTATCACTTGATCCTGCATTTGTCTGGCTTCCGGTTACATCATAATCTGCGCCTTCTCCAGGAACAAACTGGTCACCTGCGATCAGAATGTGATTCTTAGTCAGCGGAGTTCCGTCGTAAACTTTCTCGTCAGAACCACTGATCAGTTCCACATCTCGTTTGGTAATCTCAAGCTGTCCGTCTACAATTTCAAATACTACATTTGCAAAGTTTTTATTCTTGTTTGTAAAGTCTTCTGCTTTCAGATTCATCGGATATGAACCAAAGTCAGTTCCTTTCGCTGTGGCATCTCCGCTGAAGGTGAAATCAGTTTCTTTATAGAGGGTGTTGTCAATTGCTGTGTCATAACCTGTAACAGATTGTTCCGCTCCGTTGTATTTCAGGGAAGCGCTGTGCTCTGTGATGGTTATGGTTACTTCGTCAACAATTGGAGTGATCCTGAGGGTTCCAGGTTCATACTTAATATCGTAGTTTTCCGCTTTATAGCCAGTTTTCTGAGTAAAGGTAATTTCATTCCTTACATCCTTATCACTTACATTTAAAGCACTTCCAATTGCTTTGACATCAGACACTTCGCCATTTACGAAGCCATCCCCACCTATAGTTACATTCGGACGGATTAATGGAGTTCCGTCGTAAATCTTGCTGGCACTGGCGCTGGTGAGGAGTACAGAACGTTTATTAATCGTTACAGTTGCTTCTCCCTGAACAGATTTGTAACCATACAGGCTCGCCTCAAATTTCACAGTTGCCGGAGTATCTGCCACATCCCTGTATTCAGGTGATTCGTCCAGATCATATGCATTTGTCTTTTCATTCCAATATTTGATTGTTATATTTGGATTCTCAATTTCTGCATTTTTAATCCGTGCTGTCGCTGTTACTCCATAGCTGTTTCCATCGTATTCCTTTACTACATCTGCTGCACTTACTGTCAGACCATTTTCATTTTCGAAGATGGCAAAGTCTGCGGGGATAATAATAAAGGTATAGTTGGTATATTCTTTTTCCAGAGCTTCTTTGCTGTTCTGGATACTCAGCACATTCTCATGAACCTTTATAGTATCGTCTCCTGCATCACTTCTGATTACTGCAAGATCAAGATCTTTAAGCTCATCTCCTACACTGTTTTCCAATGTTGCCAGGTCAAAGGCAGGATCTGAATTTCCGTATACCTTGCTGGACTCTTTGGCTTTGATGGTTACCGGGCGTCTGGCAATTTCAAGAGTTCCATCTACAATTACAAATTTTACATTTGTAAAGTTTTTGCTGATATTCTCGAAATCCGCTGCCTTCAGTTCCATATTGTAACTTCCTGCATTAGTTCCTTCTATAACCGCATTTCCGTTGAAACTAAAATCTTTTTCAGAGTACAGCGTATTGCTGATATTCGTTACATCGTATCCTGTTACGGTCTGTTTGTTTCCGTCATAAACACCTGTACCGCTGTGTTCTGTGATCGTAACTACAACCTCGGTGTCAACTGGCTTCACTTTCAGTTTTCCAAATTCTTTTTGGATTTCGTAGTTTCCTGATTTGGTATTTTCCTTCAAAGTATAATCAAATACATTGTCAGATTCTCCTGCTTCTGTCTGGGCTCCTGTCACTGTATAGGAAGCAATACCTTCTCCTTCTACGAATTCATCTTCTCCACCAACTACAATAGTGTCATTCGTCAGTGCAGTTCCGTCATAGAATTTTTCATCCTTTGCACTTGTAAGTGTTATTTTACGCTGTATAATACTTATCTCTGCTTCTACTGCAGGTCCCACATTTCCATTATTAACAACACGAACCTTAATTACAGTAGTTCCGCAATCTTTATATTTCGGAAGATTGGTAAAATTGTCATTGAGATCAGTCCACTGACCGTCTCCGATCTGATATTGAATCACATCTCCATCAATACCAGGTGCTGCAATAGTGATGGTATGCTCCTGGCCATCGTACTTGCCAGTGTAATCCTCTACAGAAAGAGACTCTCTGTTATAATAAACTTTAAGGATTAAACCGCCGCCTTTTACTACAGCCCCACTGCGCTCGATTTCTCCACTTACACAAGTAAAGCCAGTATAACCCTTAGGTGTCGCAGATACCCATGCACCAATCTTTTCTGCACCCTGAAGTTCAAATTCTTTCTTATAGTAAGTTCCATCTGGATTCTGAAGCCAATGTTCTACTGTGTATGTTGCTTCTGGGGCTGCATACGTGAAAACGATCTCAGTAGTCTGGCCTTTAATTGCCTGTACTACCGCCGGAGAAGTTAACTGATAACCCTCGAAAACCTTATATACAACAGTTTTCATATTATCAGTTGTGGTCACAGACTCTGCTGTTCCAATTTCTTTTCCACTCTCGTCTACATAGCGAATCGTATAAGTCCAGCTTTCAAGCGGTTTATAGATGAAAACAATCTCCTGTTTATCATTGTTTATAATTACACTCTTTGAAAGTTCCTGCGGATAGTAGTCGTCTATAGGCTGCGCGTTTACACTTGCATTTTTTCCTTTCTCAATGCTCTGTGCTTCGCTTCTCCATAATTCCTTTCCATCTACATCCTTTGCTACAATATAGTAAGTGATAATATCAGAACTTTTCCATTTCGCATAAAGGGTCTGATTTTTTACAATCTGTGACTCTTTTACAAATTTGTGAGTAAAAGATTCATCTGTGTACCAACCGAGGAATTCATCGCCTTCTTTAATTGGTGTTGGTAATGTATCTCCAAGTGTATGACCTTTGGTCACTGTCAAAGTTGACTCAGTTACTGTTCCACCATTTGGATTAAAAGTTACTGTGTATGTTGGGGCTTTCCATTTGGCATATAATGTAATGGTATGGGATGGCATTTTTGTTTGCCAGTCAAATTCTGTGCCATCTTCACATGCCGGGGATGTATACCAACCAGCAAAAATGTAATCACTGTCCACGTTTGCTGGAGGCTGTACATCTTTATCCAATGGTTTATAACCGGAGACATTGGCTTCAAATTTTATACTTGCATCTGCAACACCGGTACAATTGGCAAAATGAAGTACATAGGAATTACGAGAATATTTTAGCCAAAGATTACCTTCTCCCTTTTCTCTCCATGACTTCCATTTGAATCCATCAATTGGCATTTTATCCTCATCGGTTAAAAACATATCTTTGCCTGCTTCAAATGTTGCATATACATTATATTTTTCAGCTACAGCTGTACTATCTAAAGTCTCTGTATAATATATAATGTTTTTTCCAGTTTTCAAATCATACCCATACATCACTAAGTTTTCGGCAGGCATGTTGGCAAGCAACGTATAATATATGTTTGTCCCTTTTCCTGTTGACCATAAATATTGGTTATGCGCAGAATCATTCCACTGTGCTGAAACATCCTCACCGTATCGTGCTGAAATTTCTAAATTACTGTCTACTTTCCAATCAGTTGGATTTCCCCAATAATTTCGTCTTTGTGGAACATAAAATTTTATTGTATATGTCTTTCTGTTATAATAAATATTCTTAACAGCCTGCCCATCGGCTGTAATCTGAATATCTCCTTTATTCTTTTCTACAGCAGGTTCAAATCCATTATAGCGATTTTTTTCTACGCTATAAGAAATATTTTTTCCAACAACATCAGTACCATCAACTATGTCCGCTTCGCCATTCTTGTTCTTAGCCATCTCATATGTTCCTGGAGTTTCCAATGATTCCTGCCAGTAAATAATTCTGTATGCAGCTCTTGTATTAATTTCCCATTTCGCTGTTACAGTAGTGTCTTCTGCCGGCATCGTTGCCGGGCAATTATTCCAGCCTTTAAATGTATATCCAAGCTTAGTTGGCTCTTTCGGCAGTGTTATAGAAGCACCATACAGGATATCACTTGGCTCAACATAACTTCCACCGTCTGTATTCCAAGTAAGACGATAGCTGTTTCTGTCATATTTAATTTCAACGACAGTAGAACCGTCCGCATTTACTTTTGCCTGACTCACCTCTTGTGAGGTAAAGCCTTTATATGCTCTCGCTGCAGCTACAGTTGTAGTTCCTGTAGTACCGTCAATTGTTTCACTAGCATCTTCTGTATACGTTTTTCCATCTGTATTCTGAAGCAAATGCTTAACTGTATAAGTTGTTGCAGTTCCTGTATAGGTAACTGTAATTGTCTGATCTGTCTCTACTTTTCCACTAAAAGTTACTGTTGACTGGTCAACACTAAAGCCCTCTAACTGAGGTGAAGTAATCGTATTCTCATAAGTTACACCTTTTTCAAATTCAGCTACCCATGGCTGCGCTGCTACAGTTCCATCTGTATATTGATAAATAATCTGATATTTTACCTTTGCACCAATTTCAGAATACTGAGCTGTAACTTCCATATCTGCTGTTACATTACTGAAATCTTTATCCCATCCGATAAAACGATAGCCATCTTTTTCAGGTGCAGCAGGTGCTACTGCAGCTTTTCCACTTTCTATCTGCTGAGTAGTTAAGGTATGGAAGGTTCCGTCCTTATCCTCGTATTTAAATACAACTTCATAATAAGTAATAACGTTCTGTTCATGATCTGTTTCATCAAGCATTAATAATGCGATATTATTCTCTGCAGCTGGTGGCTCTGCCACTGGCTCCTGAGCTACTGCTTTGTATGTAACAGTAACTTTCTCATCTTTTGTTACCGCCAGGATCTCGTAGAGACCATCTGCATTTTTCTGAATATCTGCCTGAGTGTCTGCAAAGCAAACATGGTCTACTTCATATCCATCGTTTGCTTTAACAGAAAAAGCAAAACTTTCATTTTCTTTTACTATATTAATTTGTTCTTCTTCACTTTAAATGCGTGTGCAAAGTTACATAAAAAATTATTCTCCAACATCACTTAGGCAGGCATTCTCACATTTTACTATACGCGCGGGATAGTTATGTACCAGTGTGTAGTTGTGAGTCGTCATGATGACAGCCGTTCCCTTGCGGCAAATGTCGTGTAGCAGCTGTACGATTTGTCCGCTTGTCTCCGGGTCCAGGTTTCCGGTAGGTTCGTCTGCAAGGATCAAAACCGGATCGTTCAGTAATGCGCGGGCGATCACGATACGCTGTTGCTCGCCACCCGAAAGCTCGTGCGGCATCTTATAGCCTTTATCTTGCATCCCGACTTGAAAAAGCACGTTGTTGATGCGCTCGTTTATCTCGCTTTTCTTTTTCCATCCGGTCGCTTTTAGGACGAATTCGAGATTTTTGTGTACCGAACGATCGGTAAGAAGCTGGAAATCTTGAAAGACGATCCCTAATTTCCTGCGCAGGTAAGGAATGTCTTTCCGTCTCATCTTGCAGAGATTATAGTCCAACAACCATGCGTCCCCTTGATTGATGGGAATTTCGCAATACAAGGATTTCAACAGGCTGCTCTTGCCAGAACCGACTTTTCCGATCACATACACGAATTCTCCATTGTGGAGTGTAAAGGATGCCCTGTGAAGGATCACATTCTCTTCACGGCAGATATCTACTTTATCCAGTTTGAGCAGGGTTGTCTCTTCCATTGTTATTATCCTTTATGTCTGCTTTTTAATTCGCGTGCGAGGTCTTCGATGCGAAGTCCTTTGCTTGTCAATAATACGATCAGGTGGTAGATCATGTCGGCTGCTTCGTAAACGAGACGGTCGTCTGTCCCGTTAGTGGCTTCGATAACTGTTTCGACGGCTTCTTCGCCTACCTTCTGTGCCATACGGTTGATGCCTTTCTGAAACAGGGTAGTGGTGTAGGAACCTTCCGGCATTTCCTGGCGGCGCTGTTCGATGAAGTTCTGCAAATATTTAAGGAACATGATGTCTTCCACATTCTTTTCGCCAAAACAAGTATCAGCGCCAGTGTGGCATACGGGACCGGCGGGAATAGCCTTGATCAACAGTGTGTCGTTGTCGCAATCGGCAGCAATGGTGACTACCTGCAGAGTGTTTCCGCTGGTTTCACCTTTCATCCAGATACGGTTTTTCGTACGGCTGAAAAATGTCACTTTACCGGTAGCTTTTGTTTCTTCGTAAGCTTCTTCGTTCATAAAGCCCAACATCAATACCTTGTTTGTGTTGTAGTCCTGAACGATGGCGGGAATCAGGCCGCCCATTTTTTCAAAATCTAATTTCATTTTTTATCTGACTATTATATTGTTCTTAATTCATCCGTATGCAACTTTTTGTTCTTCGGCATTCGTTTCTGGTTTTATAGGCATGGAACTACAGTTTCACTTGCCTGGAACGAGAGTTTCTTTCTATAGGGAACGGTTACTCTCTGCCGTGGCCATCAGAGGCGGACGTTGATCCCTTCTTCGTGGAGATACTGCTTCAGAGCTCCAATGCCGATTTCCCCGAAATGGAATACGCTTGCCGCTAACGCCGCATCCGCCTTCCCTTGGGCGAATGTGTCGCGGAAGTGTTCCATTTTTCCGGCTCCTCCCGATGCGATGACTGGAATGTGCAGGTTGTCGGCCAGCATAGCTAACGCCTCATTGGCGTAACCGTCTTTCACACCGTCGTGTGTCATGCTGGTAAACAGGATTTCTCCGGCTCCCAGGCTTTCAGCTTCTGCCGCCCACTGGAAGAGATGTTTTTCCGTCGGAATACGTCCGCCGTTCAAGTAGCATATCCAGTCGCCCATTTCGAAATTGGCGTCGATGGCGACCACACATACCTGGCTGCCGAAGTTCTTGGCAATCTCTTCGATCAGTTTCGGATTGCGTAGGGCTGCCGAGTTGATGGAAACCTTATCGGCTCCGGCACTCAACAGGCGGTCCACATCTTTCAGCTCGTTGATGCCGCCGCCAACTGTGAAAGGGATGCTGATATTGGCCGCAACCTTCTTTACCAGTTCCGTAAATGTCTTACGCCCTTCGTGCGAAGCAGTTATATCCAGATATACCAATTCGTCTGCTCCCTCCCGGCTGTATTGTGCACCCAGTTCGACCGGGTCGCCGGCATCGCGGAAGTTTACGAAATTGATTCCCTTAACGGTTTTTCCATCTTTTATGTCCAAACAGGGTACTATTCTCTTGGCAAGCATATATAATCTTTATTTTTATCAGGTGAAACGGATCAAGTCTTTCAGCTGTATCTTTCCCTCGTAAATCGCTTTACCGAAGATGACAGCCGGAATACCCGCTTCAGCCAGTTTTTCAATATCTTGTATAGAACTGATACCTCCACTGGCTATCAGATAAAGTAGAGGTATTTGTTCCTGTATCTCTTTATATAATTCGATGGCAGGTCCTTGCAGCATACCGTCGCGATTGATGTCCGTACAGATTGTCTTCGTGATACCATTGTCGTAATAATCATGGATGAAAGGGATCAGTTCTTTGTCTGTCGTCTCTTCCCATCCGCTTATCGCGATTTTTTTATCTTTGACATCTGCTCCGAGGATGATTTTTTCCGGACCGAACTTGGTGATCCAGGAAGTGAATATTTCCGGATTCTTCACAGCGATGCTTCCGCCCGTAACCATCTGCGCACCACTTTCGAAAGCAATTTCCAGGTCTCCTTCCTGTTTCAGTCCGCCTCCAAAATCAATTATCAGCGAAGTACGTGTCGCCAACCGTTCCAACATACGATAGTTGATGATCCGCCCTTGTCGCGCTCCGTCTAGGTCTACCACATGCAGACGTCTGATGCCATGATCTTCAAACATCTTGGCTACTTCCAGAGGATCTTCGTTGTACACTTTCTTGGTGTTGTAATCACCCTGGGTGAGGCGTACGCATTTCCCGTCGATCATATCTATTGCCGGAATCAACTCTATCATATTACATTATAGTTTTAAAAAGTTACTTAATATAACCTCGCCGACCGAACCGCTTTTTTCTGGGTGGAACTGGGTCGCATAGAAATTGTCTTTATGCAGGGAAGCACTGAACGGAAGGATATATTCGGTTGTCGCGGCGGTGTATTCGTTTACGGGTACATAATAACTATGTACGAAATAAACAAACTTGTTCTCCAATTGTTTGTTGAACAGCCCGCCTTTAACGTTCGTAATCGTGTTCCATCCCATGTGCGGAACTTTATCCATGTGTTGCTGCGGGATGAAACGTTTTACTTCTGTATCGAAAATGCCTAAACAATTCGCATCTCCTTCTTCCGAATGGCGGCACATCAACTGCATGCCGAGGCAAATTCCTAAAACAGGCTGCTTCAATCCTTTTATAATTGTATCTAAGTTATGCTCTTTCAAGTGCTCCATTGTGGTATGTGCTTCACCGACACCTGGAAAGATTACTTTGTCTGCTTTACATAACAGTTCCGGGTCTGCTGTGATTGTAGCTTCGACTCCCAGTCTTTTCAGTGCGTAACTCACAGAATAAATATTTCCGGCATTGTATTTGATAATGGCGACATCCATTGTTGTTGCTTCCTTTTTTATGTTGAGCTGCAAAACTAACAAATTATCATGACATATAGATGTCTGCTTTATGAAAAGTTGCAGAATAGATGTTATTTGTGATAAACTGGCTGGTTTATTGTATGGTTTTCTCAAATCCCCGTTGGCCCAGAAATAGTAACTTTGTCTTGTAAGGATACTGCAAAATATGGTCTTCATCGGCCAGCTTTGTTCTTTTATATATTTTGAAAAACAACTGTCATACTATCACTAATTTCCTTTTATCAATTGAATAT
>ERZ772805.2300-NODE-2300-length-12666-cov-6.581556_pt1 | contig 12666 bp, 9 predicted proteins | sample MGYA00511344_ERZ772805 | MGnify/ENA primary metagenome ERZ772805 (study PRJEB29015, sample SAMEA2737730) | human gut metagenome | biome: human gut; feature: human-associated habitat; material: faeces | place: China | collected 2012 ...
GAAAATCCGTCGATACGCCGAGGAATAGTACGATTGGTTTTAATGCTTGTGAAAGCCAGTAAATTGGCTTGGAAACGACAACGGCAATCGCTTCAGGGCTGTTGATGGCTAGGCGTTTTGGTACCAATTCACCGATAACAAGGGATAAATAGGTGATGATAGAAACAATCAAGAAGGAACTAATAGAAGCCGCATAAGGAGCGATACTAGGGAAGGCTTTCACCAATACGTCAGCTAATGGTGCGGAAAAGGTGGCACCGGAATACAAACCGGTCAAAATGCCGACGAGAGTGATACCAATTTGGATGGTAGAGAACATCTCGTTCGGATTCTCTGCCAACTCAAAGGCCTTCTTGGCACGCTCATTACCAGACTCGGCCATCTCCTCGAGACGGCGCTTCTTGGCATTGACGATGGCGAGCTCGGTCATAGAAAAAATGCCGTTCGCGATGATTAAAATGACGATAATTATAAAATCTAAGGTCAGATCACTGTCCATGTAAGTAAATACTCCTTTTTATGAGATACAATTCTACACATGAGAAAAATAAAATATTTTTTTTAGTATACCATATTTAGAATCATATGTGGTAAATACAACAAAAGCACCCATATAAGGTGCTTTTGTTGTATACTATAGGTGTTACTGCCCCATACTGGTAACAAAAAAAGGAGGGCCGACACCCTCCTTTTTTGTTTGCGTGAAAACGTGTCTCACATTGACTTCCTTTGTCATATATTATGATACATGATTATCTTTAATTTGTAAATATTGCTCTAATAAGGGTAGGGTTTATTTTTCTTTAGTTTGGCTAAATAACCAATCTCTAATGCCTTCTATATTATAAGCTACAGACCATGTGTACATATGGTTGCCATCTTTAAATACCGTGTAATTAATAGGAGCCTTTTGATCGACTGTAGCTTTCACCAATGCGTCGAATTGTTCCGGTGTAGAATGGCTATCCCACATAGGAGAGGTTGCAATTTTAGTGCCTAAGTCGGACCAATTTTTAGTAGCTGTATTCATGCCAGGATATGCTTTGTCATCGCCTTCAGATACGAGAATCCACAATTTTTTGTCCTTTAATACTTTCATTTCTTCCGTATTCCATTGGCATGCTACGAGGAATTGAGCGGTAAACAAATCAGGATGTTTATCGCTAATAGCGATGTTTGCCATACCACCTTGAGACTGACCAGAGCCATAAATTCGGTTCTTGTCAATTGGATAGGTAGCGATGACATGATGTAATAGATTATCTACCAAGGTAAGACCTGGAGTCCATTCATTTTTATCGGTAGTCATCATACCAAGGGTATCTACTAAATCTTGCGTGTATTGAGGAGCAACGATGATGGCTTCATGTTTCGCTTGTTCTTCAGGGCTAGCGAAAATAGTGGCACCATTACCTTGGAATAGTACGGTGCGGTTATCATTGATATTGGCACTGGAGTCAGCTATGAAGAAATATAGAGGGTATTGTTTTGATGCATCATAGTTTTTCGGTAAAAATACATTGTAAGGAATGCTATTACCTGTAGTTGGATCTGTGTAAATATATGTTTTAAACTCATCCATAATAGTAGATGATGTAGAAGTATTGATTACGCTCGTTTGCGAAGGGACGTATATAGTACCTGTTTTAGTCACTACAGGTTGCACTTGTGTGACTGTAACGTTTAAATCAGGTAATTTACGATCGGAACGCAACGGTGCATCGACTCCGACAGCACCATTATTTTTCGGTTTATTAGGGCGTGGTGCTAATACGAATGGTGTAGAGTTTTCATATTAAAATTCCAATACAACGTATTGATCAGCTGCTGTAGTTTTGGAATTTTTGTCTTTTTTACTAGCTTTTACAGTATTTGTTTTCGCCACTGTTGTATCTATTTGTAGGGCACCGTTGTGCAAACCTTGAGCTGTAGATTTGTAATTTTCTTTTAGTTCAGGCACGGAATTCGTATAGATATTGTTGATTGTTTTGTCTTTTACTGTGAAAGTATTGAGCGTTAATGCGCTTTCTTGGATTGCTTCTGGATATTTGATGATAACAGCTGCTACTTTTTCACCATCACCATAAATTTTTGGCACTGCTGTTACAGATTGAATGCCGTAAGATTCTGCTTGATGAGTTTTAGCTTCAGTTGCAATAGTGGTAGAACTTGTACTAGAAGTAGTAGTACCCATGTCCGTTGCAGCTAGTGCATTTGTTGTGGAAAGTGTGCCTAGCACAAGAGCCATTAATAAGATTTTATTCATCATATCTCCTTAATTTACAGTGTTTATCAAAATATTAATTAGATTATATAAAAAAATTAAATTTAGTACAATTTAAATGTAAGTAGAATGAAATGGGATAGAATTTAAAAATGTCTTCATCCAGTAGGAATCTGTAAGTAGATTACATAAGATAGTATAATAGAAATAATATGAACTAGAGAAATAATAGAGTTATTATAAATGTAGTAAGCTGAGTTATAGAGATAATAAATGTGCCAAAGGAGTCTATGAATGGCAACAGAGCAGGAATGGGAAAATGTATTGAATATTAAAACTTCCGGTCGTGATGATAGCCGTTCTGATACAGAACATCATCCGTATGAGCCGACGGACTATTGTGTTCTTGAACGCCTTGCAAATAGTGGTTATATTACGAAACAAAATACCCTCATCGATTATGGCAGTGGCAAGGGGCGTGTCAGTATATTTATGGCTAATCAGACGCGGTGCCATTCCATTGGTATCGAATACGATGAACGTTTGTATGAACGGGCCATCGTAAATGGTGAAAGCCCAGCTGCCAAGAACCGTGTATCCTTTGTCCTAGGCGATGCAGCTACCTATACATTGCCAGATACTGTAGATCGATGCTTTTTCTTTAACCCCTTTGCACTTCATACCATTAAACGCGTACTAGGTAATATCTTTGATTCTTTATATCATCACCCAAGAGAAATTCTACTATTCTTCTATTATGTTAACGAAGAAGTAGAGAATTTCCTAAATAACCACGTGCGCCTCGAAGCAGAACAACCCATACAGTGCGGAGATTTATTTCAAGAAACTAATGACAAAGAACGAATATTGGTGTATAGGGTGAATGTGTTTTAGTACTTTCACTAAAACACGCAGAAAATCCGCATATTTTCTGATATAATAATAGATTAGAGAGTATAAAAATTTATTTTTTCTATTCACCATGGTATGTATTGATTCGTAATGATTAATCGTAGTGATTAGGGCTGAGTATATACCATAAAGGAGGAACGTATGGAACGCGTGTCAGCAAGTCTTATTGAAGAAATTCGCAGTGCCTTAGTAGAGCGTTATAATCGCGATCAAGAGATTCAGCAAATGATTGAAGAAATCGGCGCAGAAGAAGGTCTTAATGAAAAAGAACTGTTTGTTATTCACCAAGCCTATTTAGAGGTTAAGGAACGCATGCAGTATACGGCGAATTTGATGGAATTGTGGAATCAAATTGAGGCCGTTCAGGATCGCATGAGCATGCTTAATTCTTATGAAAGCTTGGAACGCGATTTATTTGGCGATGTTCTTTCCTTTGATAAACCGATGGGCTATGGTGCGTCGAATCAAGACAACTTAGATTATGCGATGGAGCAAGTTAAGTTACACGATGTAGATCATGACCTCGAAGATTTTGATGATGAAAGCCTATTAGACAGAGATATTCGTACGTCCTTAGATCCTTATGATATGGTGAACTCCTTGTTGTACTCTAAACAATCCTCGGGCGATAAGGATAAAACTAAACAACAAAAGGAAATCGACAAGCTTATCAAAAAACAACTGAAACGCGTAGAAGAAGAATGGGCGAAGCTTTCAGGTAAAAAGGATAAAAAAGATAAGAAAAAGAAAGGTAAAGATAAAAAGAAGGACAAGAAAGACAAGCAGTCTAAGAAAGAGTCCGAATTAGTAAAGGAATCTAAGAAGTCCAAGAAGGACAAAGAGTCCAAAAAGAGCAAGAAGGATAAGGATTCTAAAAAAGCTAAAAAAGACAAGGATGCTAAGAAGGATAAAAAAGCTAAAAAATTAGAAAAAGCCTTGAAGAAGGAGTCCAAAAAGTCCACAAAAAAGGACTAACCGTAGATTTCATAGATGACCACGGACAGAAAACTACGGATAAGGGCTGTGGAAAATGCAAGCGGTGCAAGGGGCCGCGGTGTAGGAAATATAGTATATAAAGTTGGGGAATGGTATGAATCGTTGGTTGAACTGGATAAAAGGCATTCAACAGGAATTAAAAGCATTTTTGTTCTTTTCTATCTTGTTTACGCTTTTTAGAATCGTATTTTTAATTATATTTCAATCTCAATTAGATACGACTACAATGGACAGTATTTTAATGTCTTTATGGCTTGGTTTTCGGTTGAGTTTGAAGACCGTTGGATCGATTGTCCTTGTAAGTTTGCTATTTGCTACATTGCCATCTATAGTGTGGCCGAAATGGAAGGCCCAAGGTGTGCGCAAGGTTTGGTATGGATTTGTTACCATCTTCTTTACATTGCTCTTTATGGGGCGTATCCCGTTTTATACGATATTCAATTCTTCGTATAATGCGATGCTTATCAATGGCAAACATGACGATATTCATGCCATTATCAATACGGCTATCAATGAATATCATGGTATACCATATTTAATTGGTGGCATTGCGCTTAGTATTGTTTTCAGTTGGCTTTTAGTGAAAGTACTAAATACCAACACATATGAATGGGCACCTAATACTAAGCGTAATAAGTGGATCACTGGTATTCTAAGTTTTGTTGGATTTGGCGTGTTATTCGTATTTTTCCGCTTTGGTGGAGCTTTTGGGTACACGAATTCCATTAGCTGGGAAAGCGCAGCTCGACTTAATTCTAATCTGTTAAATGAAACGATTTTGGACGATGCACAAGCATTATACCGTGTGAAATCCATTGCTAAACGGACTTCAGAATTAGAGGATATTCATTTAACGCCTGCTGAGTTACATGAAAAAATACAATCCATTGGCGGTAATCCTAGAAGTACACGATTTGATGAAGCTTTCACAAAAACGATAACAACAGAGCGATTACAACAACAACCGCAATCTATTAATATCATTCTCGGTGAATCCTATGGCTTATGGCCATTCCTTGCTGAATTCAACGAACCTGGTGCTTATCTTGTAGAGCAAGGTCGTAAGTACGCGGCTAGTCCACAGGCGATGGGTACGCAAATGGCCTTAGCTCAAGGAACAGGTACGATGCCTGCCATTATTGGTTTATTAACGGGCATGCCGGATACGGGGATGTATCCAAATTATAGCGTAGGCATGTTACAAGAACCGTATGGCCTCGGTATTGGACCGGTTATGAAAAAACTAGGTTATAAGACCGTATTTTGGTATGGCGGTTTTAGTACTTGGCAAAATGTTAAGAACTTTGCATTAGAACAAGGTTTTGATGAATTCCACGATGCATCTGAAATGCCGAGCAACGAAACAAATGCTTGGGGCGTAGCCGATGGAGATATGTTCAAGGCTATTAATGCATACATGGATAAACATCGTGGCGAAAAGATCATCAATGTCATCATGACTACGTCGAATCATCCTCCATATAGTGTGAATGTGGCGAAGGAAGGCTATGATGCGGATAAAGTTCGTAAGAACTTGCCAGATTCCATTGCCAATACGGATAAGCAAATCAACGAAATGGGCCACATATGGTATGCAGACCATGTGATGGGTGAATTTATTAGCAAAGAGGAACAATCTGATCCAACTTCATTATTTGTTATAACCGGTGACCATAGCGAACGCTTTACCTTTGCTCATGAGGAAGGTCCTAAGGTAGCATCCACGATTCCGATTATTTTCTATGGACAAGGCATCAAAAAAGAATGGCTTTCACCAGACGCATTCGGCATGAGCATCCAAATCATTCCAACATTAGCTGAACTCGTAGGTCGCACAGGGCAAACCTATGAAGCTATGGTGCCGAGTCTATTTAATCAAGGGCCGTTCGTATTTAATCACCGTTTGTGGATGGATAAGACTGGCATATATGTAGAAGATGAGAAAATGCCGCAAGCATATGCTAACTCTATGAAAACCATGCGAGAATTAACGGCTTGGCGGTTAAAACATGGGGATAGTATTCAATAGGGGAATATTTTAATTTATATCATTAATAAAATGAACTCGATATTGTCAGGGAATATATAGGGTTTGTTTACTTACAAAACTTACAAAAGGAACTATCATGGGTGAACAATTTTTCTTATCCCTCCAACAAAATATTAAACTATTCCTCTGGATGCCTATACTCTGTGCTATCTTTAGGGCTATCTTTATCGTCGTGTACCATCCATATGAAACGCTAAAGGGCAAGGGACATATCATTCGTACTTGCTTTACCTTTGGATTTTGGTGGGGCATGGACATCAACGCCTATCAGCTATTGATTTTGCTTGTGCTTGGAACCTTGCCGTTCTTGGCTTTTCCAGATTACTACATGATGGCAGCCATCGTTTTGAATACGGTGTTGAGCTGCATTATCTATGCTGCCTTTGCCGGTAAGATGCAGTTCTACAAGCATTTTAACGATACCTATAACTACATGTTACACTATGGTAAGCATGCAGATAAGAAAAACCTCATCGATATTTTCTTTAATCAAGACAAGGGTTGGTGGGTGCTCGCCGGATTCATTCCTGTAGCGGCCATTAGCTATGGAGCTAGCACATTATTGTCTGCGATTCCGTCCATTCCGTATCCTCATTTTGAAAGCAATATCGCAGCTGGCGCTAGTGCCTTTGGATTTTTGGTGATTTATGTGGTGATTTACTATTGGCTTCATTATGGTGGGACCTTGAATCACCGCAATAAACCGGAATGGGACGTGGTGCCAACAATCGTTAAGGAGGATATCTTCTTTGCAAAGGCCACCATTGACGATTTAGAGGCTCTCAAATTGGTTCGCAAAACGCCGTTGACGGCGGCGCAAATGAAATCCGATGAGGAACTCGTAGAGGATGTGAATCATCTTATGCCGTGCCGTGATTGGCAAACCTTGGATAATCCATTGCATGCCTTTAAACGTGTGGCAAAGGGTGCTCGCATTGCTAAACCTAAGCATATCTTTTTGATTGTTGGTGAAAGCATCCCTCAGTGGTCCATGGATCCGTTGTATATGAATTTTAATATCTGTCCAGGTTTGCGTGAGTTTGCGGCCGATACGCATACGGCATGTGTGCCTAATTTCTTGCCAGCCGGTAATGTGTCACGTCCTTCTATTTCAAGCCTCATAAGCGGTATCTACGATAGCGGCATGGAATTGAATGAAAAGGAAATTTTTTGGAACAATACATTGCCAACTGCTCTGGCAGCACAGATAAAACGATTAGGATACCAAACCATTTACTGGTACGGTGGTAACTCATCGAGTGGTAACTTTACGAAATACGGCAAGGCTCAAGGCTTTGACCGCATTGAAAATGCTACCGAATTCTGTGGTCCTCAAGCACCGCAAACATGGCTTGGCGTATACGATCACGTATTCCTCGAAGAGGCGGCAAAACGCATTGTGGATATGGACGAACCGACATTCCATTTTGTATATACAACGACTAATCATGGTCCCTATAAATTAGAAGATAAGTACCTTGATTTTGATGCACGCCGCGATTTGCCTGGTGTTGGCGATGATATTTTAAATCGCAAGGATGGCAATAAGGGTTTAGCAACCTACAAATATTGTGATAAGGCCATCTTTGATTTCGTAGATGCTATGAAAGCGAAGTTTCCAGATAGCTTGTTCATCGTAACGGGTGACCATTCCAATCTATTTGGTGAATTTAATAATACATCATTCTTGCATCGGGATTATACGATGCGTGAAATTCGAAATACCGTATTTTACATGCAACATCCAGAGCTTTCACAAACATCACTACCTGCATCTATCGGCACGCATCTAAGCATTATGCCAACCATCATAGAGGCCATCGCGCCTGAAGGGTTCGAATATTATGCAGCGGTGCCATCCGCATTCGATGAACAACCAGATGTGCATGTAACGCCATACCAATGGATCACAAGCGACATGGTAGGGGATGTGCTCGGCGATTACGGACAATATCAAACCTACACGGCGGAACCATCCGAATACATCCGCCCAATCGATAACCACGCGCAGGACGCAGAATACTGGCGCTCCTTATCGGCGTGGATGATGAAATTTTATGCTAATGTACAATAGGGGAGATATACATGGCAACACTAACGGTCATTATTTTGGCTAAAAATGAAGAACAACATATGAAAGACTGTATCGCATCTGCAGAATTTGCTGATGAGGTGCTTCTTATCGACGATGGCAGCACGGATAAAACGGTAGAGATTGCTGAATCCATGGGGGCTCGCGTCGTACATCATGCTATGAATGGCGATTGGTCTCAACAACGACGCTTTGCTGTCGAAGAGGCTCGGTCCGAATGGATTTTCTTCCTCGATGCAGACGAACGCATTTCGCCAGAATTACAACGAGAAGTACAAGATGTACTGGCTAAGAATGAGAAAAAAGCATACTGGATTGAACGGTCTAATGTGTTCCATCACAATAAGGCTACTCATGGTGTGTTGCGACCTGATTACGTGTTGCGATTTATGCCAAAAGAGGGTACGAATATAGAAGGTTTTGTACACGAAACTATATCCAGCACCTATCCTGAGGCTAAATTACATGGCAAAATGTATCATTATACTTACGATAATTGGCATCAGTATTTCAATAAATTCAATAATTATACGACATTGGCGGCTAAGAAATATAAGGAAAATGGAAAATCCTGTTCCTTTGTAAAGGATATTCTTATCCGTCCAAGCTGGGCTTTTTTCAAGGTGTACATTTTAGATAGAGGTTTTTTAGATGGAAAAATGGGATTTATCCTATCCGTGAACCATTATTTCTATACCATGATTAAGTACGTAAAGCTATATTATTTATTGAAATCCAATGGGAAACTATAACAGATCTAGATAATAGATTCTAGATAACAGATGAGTGTTAGTAGAGAAAGGAAGGACCACAATGCGCGTAGCCATTTTGGAAAGTATCATTATGCCTGCCGGTCATGAGGTGGAATTTGACCGCATGATCATCAATGAATTAAAACGCCAAGGTCATGAACCGGTATTGATGGTGCCGGAGAACTTTACCTTTAAGGTTGATTATGGCGTTGAGGTTATCTATCTTGAGGGCGGAGAGGTAGTGACCTATGCAGGTGCATCGAAATGGAAAAAGCCGTTCTTGTCTCTATTACGTGAACGCCGCCGTCGTGCATGGTTTACTTCGGCTGCTAAGAAATTAGAGGAACATCATTGTGATGCTTTGATTATTCCTACCTCCACATATCGCTATATAAAAGCACTATTGGATACGCCTTTAAAACATGCAAAGGTACCAGTTCACTTTATTTTCCATGGCATTGGCAAGGGTGAAAACGTACGGTTCTTGAAACAAGCGGAACGTGCCAATCGATATCCGAATATTTACCTAGATGTCATTACCTTGCGCGACGATATGCTGCGCAGTGATCTACCGCGCGTACGTCCTATCTTACCTCCTGTGTTTACCCCTTCGACGGGTGAAACGCCAATCTTCTCTACACATACGCCGCTTCGTCTTGGCTTTTTTGGTCAGTTCCGTAAGGAAAAAAATATTATCCCATTATTGGATGCTTTTAAAACGGCTACCTTTACAGGTCCCGTGGAACTCTTGGTACAAGGGGCGACAGCAAAACCTGAGGACGGCGAACTATTCGATGCCATTGCTGACGAATACAAGGACGTGCCAGGGCTTTCATTCCTACATGCGAACCTTATCGGACCCGATTGGGACAAGGCTCTACTCGATGTAGACGCTATCTTGATGCCATATGGTGCTGAACGCTATCGCTATCACTGGAGCGCTATGCTCTATACGGCTATTGGGTTCTATAAACCGGCCTTGGTATCGCCTGAAATCAACCCTGAGATGCTTCGTGATTATCATGTTGGTGAAAGCTTAGACATATCCTCGGTGGATACGATTCGTGATGGATTAGAACAATTCGTAAACAAAATGATTGAACATCCAGACATATATGAGGCAGGTTTGGTACAAGCCAATGAAGACTTTGGACATAAACGGATGATTGATTCGATTATTAATGTATAGAATAAGTAAGGAGAGTGTATGTTTCAATATATAAAGGACCAATGGGCTAATGGTCGAGCTATTTATGGGAAAAAATCATGGCGTGAAACACGACGCGTAGTCTTGCATTTCTTGCGTACTGTAGGTCATAAAAAAGAGATGATGGAATATAAGTCTTTTTTTGAAAGCTACGCACCAGATCAACATATTTTAGATAAACAAGAAGGCCTTTATGAGTTGATGAGCCGTATATTCTTGTTTAAAGAATCTACCTTGCGTGAACGCATTGATGCGGTAAAGAATCACTTTACAGCTTTAGAAGACGTATTTACGCCTGAGGCCATCGAAATGTTATATAATCCGGATGAACTAAAACCAGAAGGATTAAAACAAGGCATTCTACTATGGGAAGATGCTGACTTAAACATGACGGCACATCTTAACTTTATGACTGGCCAACGTAAGGAAGGTTTATTTACCATTCTGTTACAACTAGGCGACCAAGGCGTATACCATGCGAACATCCGCCTCGGCAAAGGTTTAGAAGGGGAACCAGCATTGTGGATTGGCACCATCCAAGGGTACAAGGATGGCCTTGATAATGCGAAACACATTACAAAAAAAATGTTTGGCTATCGGCCAAAAAACTTTATCGTATTCTTGATTCGGGAACTCGCTAAATACTGTAAAGTTCAATCCATGTACGCCGTATCTGACGAAGGTTTCTACGCCAATACACACATGGTGCGCGGCCATAAGGCAAAAGTAGCTGAACTCGATCCATTGTGGGAAGACATTGGTGGCACAGTTACACAAGATCCACGATTCTTCAAAATTCCATTGGAAGAATATAGAAAACCGATTGAAGAAATTAAATCACAAAAACGGAGCCAATATCGGAAGAGATACGAACTACTTGATAGATATCAAGAACAAATTAAAGGGAATATAAAACAATATTTGAAATAAATGGGGTTAAATATGGGGGCAGACGGTAAAAAGAAAATATGTCATATTCGATTTAATGCATCAGATACACCTGCACGAGCATTTCAAGATTGTGGTATGTTTTTATATACTTTGGCTAAAGATTTTAATTGGGAATCAACCTATGTTTTTTATAAAACTAGACCTCAAGAAACTGAGTGGAATCAAACTTTTTTGAAATATGTAACACCAGTCTGTCTTGGAGAAACTGATGATTTAGATTATAAAAAACAGGTATCATTAGCAAAGCAATTTATTCGGGAACATATTCAAGAATATGATGCAATCATGCTATTTCATTATGGTAGTACAGCTTGGAAACTAGCAAAACTTTGTAAGAAGTATAATCCAAACGTCGTTGTGTATATTAAATTAGATATGGGAATTGGCGGCTTTAATCATTTTTGTAATAATGGTCCATTCCAAACTATTAAAAATTGGTTTGAGAAAATAAAAAGCTCGTATGTAGATGTATTTACCGTAGAAACTAAGTCGTATTATGAAGCATTGAAAAAGACATCTGTATTTAAAAATCGTATAGAATATTTACCTAATGGAGTTTCTTTATTAGATATAGATTTAACTGAGCTTGATACTTTACCAAAAGAAAATATTATTGTTACTGTAGGAAGATTAGGTACTTATGAAAAAAATAATTCTTTATTGTTAAATGCTATAAGAAATTTACCGATAGAATTAGTAAAAAACTGGGAGTTTTTATTAATTGGTCCTTCAACTCAAGAGTTTTCTAAGGAAGTGGCTTTATTTAAAGAAAAAAATCCAGCCATAGCTAATTGTATTAATATGACTGGTGAAATAAACAATAGGAATACATTATATTCTTATTTAAGACGTGCTAAGATTATTTGTATGACTAGTTTAAGTGAAAGCACTTGTATATCTACTTTAGAAGGAATGTATTTTGGTACATATCCTATAATTACAAATTATAGTGATTTTACTCTAGATACTACTAATAATAATAAAGTTGGTTGTATTGTAGAGAATAAAAATATAAACGCACTAGTTAGTTCTTTAAAACATATAATGAGTGATGATAATTTATATTGTAAAGGGTTAGAAAGTCAATTTTATGTAAGATCAGTATTTGATTATGGAGTATTAACTAAATCTCTTGATAGTATTTTACGACGATATATAAAAGGATAATAAATAGTTTTAGTTGGGGGATAGAATGGAGAAAGCTAAATCTATTCTGTATGTGGTTAGTAGAGAGATACAGTTAATGACTGTATTAAATTTATGCCAAAAAACGAATGAAAATAAGGACTTACTCTTTGTAAATTATAATTCAAATAAATGGAATAAGTTGGTTAAGAGACTTATTGATAAAGATATTTTTAATAATATATATATATATAATAAAAATGAACTGATAGAAAATAATACTAATAATCAATGGTTACAAAAAGATGTGATACATTCTTTTGATTGTAATAATAGTTTTTCTATTGATAGGTATAT
>ERZ772805.2303-NODE-2303-length-12652-cov-2.872589_pt1 | contig 12652 bp, 6 predicted proteins | sample MGYA00511344_ERZ772805 | MGnify/ENA primary metagenome ERZ772805 (study PRJEB29015, sample SAMEA2737730) | human gut metagenome | biome: human gut; feature: human-associated habitat; material: faeces | place: China | collected 2012 ...
ATGGGACATCAGTTGAAAAGATGATATTTGAAGCACTTGCAATGAAAGGTGTTGTCAACTGTGACGGTAACATAATTAAAAATATGGATAGTTCTGATGTGAAAAAATCTGATGTTATTCCTGTAAGTTACAAAAAGGATGGCACAATTGATTCACGAAGCCATATTTTAAATACGGATCAGTTTATTTCACTTGATAATTATATTGCAAAGAAAACTTCTGATGTGGGTAAAAAAATATATTCGGGAGCTGATAAGATAAATCCGTATAAAGATGGCAATTACAGCTCATGTTCATATTGTCCGTATAATGAGGTGTGCGGATTTTCACAAAATCTTGGTAATATAAAGTTCAGGCAGATTCAGAAATTCGATGATGCACAGCTTTGGGAAAATATAAAGGAAGGAGTTGACGAGGATGGCAGCAAACTGGACTGATAAACAAAAACAGGCCATTTACGTTTCGGGCAGAAGTTCACTTGTGGCTGCCGCCGCAGGCTCAGGAAAAACAGCTGTATTAGTTGAACGTATAATAAAAAAAATTACAGATGAAAATCATCCTGTCGATATAGACAGGCTTGTTGTTGTTACATTTACAAAAGCGGCAGCAGCCGAGATGAGGCAGAGAATTCGTGAAGCACTTGATAATATCCTTGAGAGCAGCCCGGGAAATGAAAATATCATAAGGCAGCAGTCACTTATACATAATGCAAAGATAACGACTATTGACAGTTTCTGTCTTAATATTGTGAGAAATTATTTCTCGGATATTGATGTTGACCCGGGATTTCGTACTGCGGATGATGGCGAAATCAAGCTCCTTGAAAATGATGTCATGGATGATATGCTTGAAGAATACTATTCTTTCGGAAATGAAGATTTTCTTCAGTTTGTCGATGCTTACGGAACAGGCAGGGATGATTCTAAAATTGTTGATATTATAATGAAAATATATAATGCGGCAAGAAGCTGTCCGTGGGAAGATGAGTGGTATGAGGAATGTCTTGAAAATTATCTTGTTACAGAAAAATCAATGGACTCCAATCCTTGTATACAATATTTATTTAATGATTTAAAGAAAAGTCTTGAAGATTTTGACGGTATATTTGATAAGCTTGAAAAAATATGTCAGAGTCCGGATGGACCTGCAGGCTATCTTGCGACAGTAAGCGAAGACCATCAGCTTATAAAGATGCTTATCAATTCTGAAAATTTTGAGATGCTTGTAAAAAGGATAAATCTTTCTTCATTTGGAAATATCGGAAGATGCAGTAAAGGTGTTGATGAAGAAAAGAAGAATTATGTGAAACAGGAAAGGGATAATTTTAAGAATTTCCTGACAAAAGATGTTAAAGGAAAGCTGATAACGGGGGATATTAATAAGATTTATAAGGATATTGTGGATAATACTCCGGCAGTGAGAATGATGGTTCATCTTGCTCTTGAATTTTCGCAGAGGATGAGCGGGGAAAAGAAGAGAAGAAATGTTATTGATTTTAATGATATGGAACACATGGCTCTAAATATTCTTATAAAACGTGAAAACGGACAGAAAATCCGAACTGATGCGGCTAAGACGCTTGCCGGCTTTTATGAGGAAATACTTATTGATGAATATCAGGACAGTAATCTTTTGCAGGAAGTGATTCTTACAGCTGTTTCAAGAGATGGACAAAACATTTATATGGTAGGTGATGTCAAGCAGAGTATCTATAAGTTCAGAATGGCATGTCCGGAACTTTTTATTGAAAAATATAATTCGTATGATGTATATAACAGCGATTTACAGACTGATTCTGCGGAATCTTTAGATGCAGTAAAAATAGAGCTTCAGACTAATTTCAGAAGCCGCAGGAATGTACTAGAGTGTACGAATGATGTATTTTACAGGCTTATGAATGAATCATACTGCGGCATGGCATACAATGATGAAGTAAGGCTTAATACAGGACTTGTATATCCCGAGTGTCCGCCTGATGTTATTATTAATGCAAAAAAATATGCGACAATGAATTTTGGCATGGATGATAAGACAGAAATATATGCTTTTGAATCTGATGATGATACGGATTCGGGCAGCCATGAGACTGAGGCGGGAGCTGTTGCTGATATTATAGAAAATCTTATGAACCGCAAAAATGGCAGAGTGTATATGGTGTATGATAAAAATGCTGATGGTGGATACAGACCTTTAAGATACAGTGATATTGTTATTCTTACAAGAACTGTTTCCGGATGGGCACAAAGTTTTGTCAATACGCTTATGAGCAGGGATATTCCGGCATATTCTGACACATCACAGGGATATTTCAGTGTAAGGGAAATACAGATTTTAGTAAGTTTTCTTACAGTAATTGATAATCCGCTTCAGGATATACCACTGTCGGCTGTTATGCTTTCGTATTTTGGAAGATTTGATACGGCAGAACTTGCCACTATAAGGCAGACTGATAAAAAGACAAGACTTTATAATCAGCTTACATCATTGGAAAATAATGAAAAGGTTGCGAAATTCCTTAAACTTCTTAACTCATACAGGGTAAAAAGTGAGATTATGTCTGTGTATGACCTTTTGTGGGATGTTATTTACAACACAGGATACTATGATTATGTAAAGACAATGCCAGCCGGGGAGAGAAGGCAGGCAAATCTTGATATGCTTCTTTACAGGGCTGCACAGTTTGAAAAGACAAGTTACAGTGGATTATTTAACTTTTTAAGATACATAGAGCGTATGAAAAAATTTGAAGTCGAGATAGGTGAAGCGTCGCTGCTTGGCGAAAATGATAATCTTGTGCGTGTAATGAGTATCCATAAGAGCAAAGGCCTTGAGTTTCCTGTTGTTATTCTTACAGGAATGGGTAAAAAGATAAATAATAAAGATGCTGCCGGAGATGTTGTAATCGACAGGGAACTTGGAATAGGTACTAATGTTGTGCGTGTTAAAGAAAGAACAAAGAGCCAGACAATTATAAAGAGTGCAGTTTCTAAAAAGATTATCCGTGATAATATAAGCGAAGAAATGAGAATTCTCTATGTTGCGATGACGAGAGCAAGAGAGAAACTGTTTATCACAGGAACTATAAAAGATGAAGGAAAGGCAGAAGAGACATGGCATAGCAAATCCATATTTCTTGCTGAAAAAGGGATATTTGACTATGCTGATGATGCGTCATGCCAGAATTATTTTGATATGGTAATGCCGCAGGCACTCATGGATGAGAGTGTTAATAATGGAAGATTTTTTGTCACATTTGGTAAACCGCAGGACTTTTTTGATACAAGCGGGGCTTCATATATGGATGACTTTGTGCAGACAGATGATGTCACACAGACAGATGCTGCTGTTGTGGCGGATGAATCGATAGAAAAAGATTTTGATGAAAAACAACAGGAGGATTTTGAAACACAAAATCAGGAAATTGTGGAACTTCCAGAATATCCGTATGAAAATGATACTGAAAGAAAAGCAAAAGTTACGGTATCCGAACTTAAACAGATGCAGCACGATTCGGATTTTGATGAAAAATCACAGATGCATGAATCTATTGCAGGTATTACGGATACAGAGGAAGATGATGAGCCTGTTCCGTCATTTATGAGTGATGAAGAAGCGGTTCTTAAAGGAAGCAGGAGGGGAAGTGCATATCACAGGATTATGGAATGCATTGATTATGGTAAACTTCCTGATAATGAAGATGAAATGATTGATGCCATAAAAAGTGAAATCGCAGACATGCTTTCTGATGAAAAAATTGACGAATCACAGAAGCAATGCGTAAAAGTGCAGGATATTGCAGCATTTTGTACTTCACAGATAGGAAAACGTGTAAAAAATGCGTCAATGGCGGGCAAAGTCTGGCGTGAGCAGCCTTTTGTGTTCGAGATGACTGATGAAAATGACCAGGCATTTGGACAGCTTATACAGGGCGTAATTGATTTGTATATAGTTGAAAATGATGAGATTACAATAGTCGATTATAAGACAGACAGAGTTTTAAAAGGCAAAAAGGGTGAAGAGGAACTCAGAAGCCGCTACAGTATACAGCTTGATTATTACGCAAAAGCATTAAGTCGTCTTACAGGATTAAATGTAAAAGAAAAAATTATATATTCATTTACGCTTGGATATGCAATAGATGTATGATTTTTAGTTAAATAATTGTTGCCCTGTTGATAATATTGATATATAATACAATATGTATTCGTGCGTAAATCAGTTACATGGAGGAATAGAATCATGGTTAGAACTTATAGTGTTAAGTATAAGAGCAAGAGCAAAATGCTTACAGATGCAGAAAAGGTTGAAGCAGCAAAGAAAGCTATTTTAGATGAAACAGCAGCAAAGTCTGTTGAGATCAAGGATGATGGACAGATTGTAAGTATTGAAGCTGAGGAAGATGAATTCACTGAAGTTATGAATACCGTAGTTAATGTATTCAGAAAAATTGATGATAAGTCAGAGGTTTCATATAAGTTTGCACTTAATATGAACAGATAGTCTTTTTAAGACGGTTGTGAGAAGCCTGTGATGCAGCCGCATCATAGGCTTCTTGCTGATTATTATGATGACAGGTCAAAGCCTGTGTCTGCACGAAAATAATCAAAGTACAGAATGCTTTGTAAAAATATATTTTATTATAAAGATTTATAGTGAGGAAAATTTAATGCCTGATATTAAAAGTGAAATAGAAAAAAGACGTACATTTGCAATCATATCCCACCCGGATGCCGGTAAGACAACACTTACAGAGAAGTTTCTTCTCTATGGTGGTGCTATCAATCTTGCTGGTTCTGTAAAGGGCAAGAAGACGGCAAAACATGCAGTTTCTGACTGGATGGAGATAGAAAAAGAAAGAGGTATTTCTGTAACTTCTTCTGTTCTTCAGTTTAATTATGGCGGATATTGCATTAATATTCTTGATACTCCGGGACATGAGGATTTCTCGGAAGATACTTATCGTACACTTATGGCTGCCGATTCAGCAGTAATGGTTATTGATGCATCAAAGGGTGTTGAGAAACAGACAATTAAGCTTTTCAAGGTATGTGTAATGAGACATATTCCTATTTTTACATTTATTAATAAGATGGATAGAGAGGCTAATGATCCTTTTGAACTTCTTGATGAGATAGAAAGTGTCCTTGGAATAAGCACTTGTCCTGTAAACTGGCCTATAGGATGTGGCAAGGAATTCAAGGGCGTTTATGACCGCAATGAGAGAGAAGTTTCTCTTTTTAAGGCGGCAATGAATGGTCAGAAAGAAGTAGATACTAAGAATATGAGCATAGATGATGCTGCTTTAAAGGATGAAATCGGACAAGCTTTTTTTGATAAGCTGAATGAAGATGTAGAGCTTCTTGATGGTGCAAGTGCAGAATTTGACCTTGAAAAAGTGCAGGCCGGTGATCTTACACCTGTATTTTTTGGTTCAGCACTTACTAATTTCGGTGTTGAGACATTTTTACAGCATTTCCTTAAAATGACAACACCTCCGCTTCCAAGAAATTCTTCTGAGGGAATTATTGACCCGGTAAAGGAAGATTTTTCGGCATTTGTATTCAAAATACAGGCCAATATGAATAAAGCACACCGTGACAGAATTGCTTTTATGAGAATCTGTTCCGGCAAATTTACGGCAGGCATGGAGTCATTCCATGTGCAGGGAGGCAAGAAGATAAGACTTTCACAGCCACAGCAGATGATGGCACAGGAAAGACATATTGTTGAGGAAGCATATGCCGGTGATATTATCGGTGTATTTGACCCGGGCATTTTCTCAATAGGTGATACAATCTGCAATTCCAATAAAAAGTTTGCATTTGAGGGAATTCCGACATTTGCACCTGAACATTTTGCGAGAGTACGCCAGATTGATACAATGAAGCGTAAACAGTTTATAAAAGGTATCAGCCAGATTGCACAGGAAGGTGCAATTCAGATTTTCCAGGAGTTCAATACAGGAATGGAAGAGATTATTGTTGGCGTTGTCGGTGTTCTTCAGTTTGAAGTATTAGAGTACAGATTAAAGAACGAGTACAATGTTGATATTAAGCTTGAACCGCTTCCATATGAGCATATCCGCTGGATTGAAAATCCTGAAGAAATCAATATGTCAAGAATTGTTGGTACTTCAGATATGAAGAAGATTAAAGACCTCAAAGATAACCCACTTCTCTTGTTTGTAAACAGCTGGAGTGTTAATATGGTATTAGAGCGTAATGAAGGACTTAAACTTTCTGAGTTCGGTAAAAATAATTAGTTTTTACCGTAAGATATATGAATTAAGGTGGTTTAATGAATAAAGATAAAAAGATACTATTTTCATGGAAAAGAATAATTGCGGTATTTATGCTGTTTACAATGCTTGCAGCATCAATTGCAGGAGTGTCGCAGTATTTCGGACCTGTTGCTGTAAGGGCCGAAAATGCAGTCGCCACGGGACATGTGAATTCAGGTGTTTCCGGGCTGCGTGTGCGTACACAGCCTGATACGCAAACAGGACAGATTATAACGGTTGTCGATGATTCTTTTACATTTGACATTTATGAAACAGTATATACAAGCGATACTTATTATTGGTACAAAATAGGCTTTGACTACAATGGTTCATATACTTATGGTTATATAAGTGGTGAATATACTTCAAAAGATAATTCTTATTCGGAAGATATGGATTTTGAAAGCTATCTTAATGAGCAGGGATTTCCGGATTCATATAAGGATGGGCTGCGTCAGCTTCATGCAGATTATCCTAAATGGGTTTTTGTTGCAGATCATGTCGGAAAAGACTGGAATGAAGTTATTGACAATGAGAATGTTATAGGACGAAGCCTTATATATGGCAGTGCAAAGAGTTCATGGAAGTCTGTTGAATCAGGATGTTATAACTGGAATTCGGGCGAGTGGACAGAGATGGACAGCGGTGGCTGGGTTCAGGCTTCAAGAGAACTTATTGAGTATACTATGGACCCACGGAATTTCCTTTCAAATCCATATATATTTATGTTTGAAAGTCTTGCATATGACTCTTCTTTGCAGAACGAATCCGGTGTAGAGCAGATTATATCAGGAACATTTATGGAAAATTCGAGCCACGATTTATCTTTTGAAGGAAATGATTATACATATGCGTCGGGACTTATGCTTGCGGGCAGACAGTCAGGTGTTAGTCCTTATCATCTTGCAACACGTATTTTACAGGAACAGGGAAATACGGGGTACGGTTCATGCATTTCCGGTAATGTTGCAGGATACAGAGGATATTATAATTATTATAATCAGGGAGCTGTAAAGAGCGGAAATATTTCAGCTGTTGTAAATGGCATGAAATATGCAAGCCGCTCGGATTCTGATTCGCTTCGTCCGTGGAACACACGAATGAAATCAATTGTCGGCGGTGCAAAGATGATTGGCAGCAGTTACATAAACCGCGGACAGAGCACGATTTATTATGAAAAATTTGATGTCGTTTCATCGTCACCATACTGGCATCAGTATATGACTAATGTTATGGCACCTAGAAGTGAGTCGCAGAAAGCAGCAAATGCTTATTCAGACAGCACAAAATATAATACAGGTCTTGTATTTACAATTCCTGTATACGATAATATGCCGCAGGAGACATGTACAGCACCTGATGGCGACGGAGATCCTGGTAATCTTTTATCAGATATGTATGTTGACGGACATTCAATTACACCGTCATTCAAGAAGTATACTCAGGATTATAGCCTTATCGTTGACAATAATGTTGACAGAATAAATATTAATGCATCTGCAATATCAGGTTCATCATGGATTGACGGAGCAGGTGAACACAGGCTTAATGTCGGTGAAAATAATATAGAAGTTACGGTACATGCAGAAAATGGTTCTGACAGGACATATTATCTTACAGTAGTAAGAAAAGAGCCGTCAGAAAATCCAAATCCTCCATCACCTGATCCGGCACCGGAGAATCCGTCATTTGATACAGGATATAATCTTGACAGTGACAATATGTATATTTCGGGCGTAAAAGCTGGTGACAATGCAGGAACTGTTCTTGGTAATGTGAGGACACAAAATGCCACAGCTTATATCTGTAACAGAAATGGAGACAGAAAAGGCGATGGCGATATAATTGCAACCGGCGACCGTCTTGTCATAAATGATAATTCAGGTAATGAATATGCTTCTTACACATTTGTTGTCTATGGAGATATCAATGGCGATGGTGAGATTGACCTTATAGATATTGTTAAGATTAAGAGACATATTCTTGAATTATCACAGCTTAAGGGAGAATTCCTGCGTGCTGCGGATATTAACAGGGATGGTGAGATTGACCTTATAGATATCGTTGCTGTAAAGAGGCATATTCTTGGAATGAAAGAGATTACACAGTGATTTTTCTGAGAGATTGGAGAATGTTAATGAATAAGATTAAAAAATATACAAGTCTGGCTGTCGTTATGATTGTTATAATGACACAGCTTCTTGCATTTAAACAGAAAGTTAATGCAGCACCTGCTGTAGGCACAAGTGTCAGTTCAGCAAGCGGAAATGTCGGCGATGTAGTAAGCGTTACAGTAAATATATATGCTGATTTTAAGCTTGGTGCATCAAGAATGTACTTGAGTTATGATGCCGATATGCTTGAATATGTAAGCGGTGCTGATGCCGGTGGTGCAGGAAGCGTCAATTGGCTGGATACAGGTGATAATCCTGTTAGTAAAACTATTAATTTTAAGATTATAGCTTCCGGTTCTTCTTCAGTGAGTGTAATAGGTTCATCTTATGTTGTTGGACTTGATGAATATTCGGATGAAAAGATTCAGGTAACAGGCTCTTCCGGAACTGTTTCAGGAAAGACAGGCGGTAATTCAGGCAATGATGATAATGGTGGCAATTCCGGCAGTGACGATAACGGTGGCAATCAGGGAGAAGATGATAATAACGGCGGTGAAAGCTATTCGTCAGATAATTATCTTTCATCACTTGAAATAAGTCCGGGAAGTCTTTCTCCGGCATTTTCAGTCGGAAGAACATCTTATTCGGTTTCAGTCGCAGATGATGTTACTAAGCTTATTGTAAGTGCCGATACAAGAGATGGTAATGCCAATGTGAGAATTTCAGATACAAGTCTTTCAGCCGGTCAAAATACGATTTACATAACCGTTACAGCCGAGAATGGTGATGAGAGAACTTATACATTGAATGTAACAAGAGGTGGGACCCAGGAGTCATCATCTGATTCGGAAAACGGCTCAAATCAGCAGAATGAGCCACAATATACAAAAGTGACAATGAACGGAACGGATTTCGTTATTTCTGATGATTTTGGTGCATATCCACTTCCTGATGGATTTGAAGAGACAGAGATTGATTATAACGGAACAAAAGTTAAGGCGGCTAAAGGTTATGCTGGAAAAGTTACTATAATGTATCTTGATGCTGTGCTTTCTCCTGAGAAATCAGGATATTACATTTATGACAGCGTCACAAAGACATTTTCAAAATATATCCAGATTGCACAGCCTTCAATATCATATGTGATATTAAATATCACATCTTCAATGGAAATACCGGCAGGATATAAACTTAGTGAAGAACAGATAAACGGTATGGATGTGATAGTGCTTAAAGGAAACAGTGACCAATACTGCCTGTTTTACGGAGTGAGCAGTGACGGTGTGACAGGCTGGTATTGTTATGATTATAAATATCAGACAATCCAGAGATTTTTTGCACTTCCGGATTCTGTAAAAACTGTTGCCGGTGTATCTGAAAATGTGTCAGGCGGCACGTTATTATCAGGTACTTTTATCTGGAAGATTATAAGTGCGGTATGTGCTGTTGCTGCAGTGGCGGCTGTAATCTGTGCAGGTGTATTTGCTTCCAAATCATCTAAAAATAAAAAAATTGCAAGAGAGCTGGTCGGAAACCAGTTTGATGAAGATGAATTTGAAGATGAAAATGAATTTGAAGATGAAAATGAACTTGAAGATGAAAATGAACTTGAAGATGATGAAGATATGCCTGATTCTGACAATGACAGCATTGTCATAGATGACGATACTGTTGAGACGCTGGATATTACAGAGGTTATGGATTCGGATGATGATAAATAACTGACATAATAAGTTTAACGATTTTACTTGAAATAATTTAATAAATGAAGTAATATTATATTATTAAAAATCTTGAAACTAAAACTAAGGAGATTCACGTTATGTTTGGACAATTATTTGGAAAATACCTTGTAAAAGAAAATATTCTGGATGAAGAGACACTCAATAAGATTTTAAGTGCACAGTTACAGATAAGAGTTAAGCTCGGAGTTATAGCTGTTGCTGACAAGCTTCTTACAACTGAGCAGGCAGATGAGATTAACAGAATCCAGCAGCAGGAAGATAAGAGATTTGGTGACATTGCTATCGAAAAAGGATGGCTTACAGATGCCCAGATATCTGAACTTCTTGAAAAACAGGGTAATCCATATATGCAGTTTTTACAGGTCCTTGTTGAAAACAGCAGCATTAAGATATCTAAGATTGATGGATATATTGATGATTTCCAGAAAGAACTTGGACTTAATGATGAACAGATGGCTGCACTTAAAAAGGATGATGTTGATGGCGTTGTAGGTGCATTTACAAAGGATGCACAGGGTTATGCGGCTAAGATTGCAAGCCTTGTATTAAGAAATATAACAAGATTTGTAAGTAATAATTATTACATTGATAATATGAAAAAGATTGACCACCTTGATTACAGATGTATGGCAGCCCAGAAGAGCGAAGGTGCACATGATTTCTGCATTGGTTTTGCGATGAAAGATATCAATGAAACATTTATTAAGGTTGCAGAAGGATATACAGGTGAGCAGTTTAATATGACAGGTGTTGAAGTAAGCGATGCAGTCGGAGAATTTGTCAACTGTATAAGTGGTCTTTTTGCTACAGCAATGGCAAAGGATGGCATGGAATTAGAGATTCTGCCACAGGTTGCATATGAGAATCAGGTTGCCAAGGGTGAAGCATATGTTATGCCTATATTTATTGATGGTGAGGAGCTTGATTTGTATGTTGCAATTGACAGCAATGCACAGCCAGGCAGCATGCCTATCATTGGAAAGATGAGGGTAAACCAGACGCAGTCAGATATAAAAGATGCAAAGGGCACTGTAGTTATTGTTGATGACTCAGGTATGTCAAGAAAGATGCTTAGAAATATTCTTGAAGAGGCAGGATTTGCAGTTGTTGGCGAAGCTTCTGACGGAATAGAAGGTGTTCTTGCATACAAGCAGTTCAGTCCGGATGTAATTACACTTGATATTACAATGCCTAATATGGATGGTACGGAAGCATTAAAGCAGATAAAAGATTATGATGAAGATGCAAAGGCTGTTATGATTACAGCAGCCGGCCAGCAGAATAAAGTCATAGAAGCATTAAAGATTGGTGCAGAGAAGTTTATAACAAAGCCTTTTGATAAAGAAGAAGTTGTTAAAGCGGTTACAGAACTTGCAGCAGAATAATAATAAATAACAATGAGCTGTTCGCTTGTATCATTAAGATTTGGCGTGACAGCTCTATTATTTTGTGCATAATATTATGTATGAATGACAGATATATTAATGATTTATGAAAAATATAAAAGCAATACAATAAAGATGATATATTCGTATGAAGAATTAAAAGAGAATTTATAAATTAAAGTAATTCAAAGTTATGAAAAAAAAGTGGTATTTACTTCTTTTTCCGAACTATCGGAATAGAAAAATTTTGAGGGTTATGAGATGGAATATCGTATTGATCCTTGTCTGTGTGTTACAAGTGGCTGCCATTGGGGTATCGGCACAAGAAAAGGTTTCCTTGAACCTGAAGGATGTATCTGCAGAACAAGTGTTTCGGGAGATCAAACGTCAAACGAAATATGATTTCGTGTATAATGAAGAGCAATGTCGGGATCTGGGAAAAATGAGCGTGAACGTGAAGGATGAACCTGTAGGTAAGGTGTTGGATAAGTTGCTTTTGGATAGAGGATTTTCATGGGACTTGCTTGAAGGAGGAATCATTTTGATAAAAGTGCAAAGTAAATCTTCGGATAAAAGGCAAGAATTTAAAATAACGGGGAAAGTGACAGATCAAAGCGGGGAGGTTTTACCGGGAGTTGCTATTTTAATTAAGGGGACGACGATAGGAGCGGCCACGGATGCCAATGGGGAGTTTTCGTTAGTACTTCCCAAGGATTCGGTGGTTTTAGTATTTTCTTTTATCGGAATGGAAACTCAATATGTGGCAATTCCTAAGTTTAAAGTTGGTGAATATCATCAAGAGTTAAAAATCACGATGCAAGAAGAAAAAGTGGCATTAGAAGATGTTGTGGTCACTGGTATCTTTACTCGTAAAAAGGAAAGTTTTACGGGATCGGCTTCTACTTATACTGCAGCAGAGTTGAAAACGATGGGGTCCCAGAATATTTTACAGAGTTTGAAGACGCTTGATCCGGCATTCGCGATTTTGGAAGATAATCAATTCGGTTCGGATCCAAATCGCTTGCCGAACATGGAGATTCGAGGGAAATCAAGCGTGTTAGGATTGCGTGACGAGTTGGATGCTGACCCTAATCAACCCTTGTTTATTTTAGATGGATTCGAATCGTC
>ERZ772805.2316-NODE-2316-length-12592-cov-5.551408_pt1 | contig 12592 bp, 15 predicted proteins | sample MGYA00511344_ERZ772805 | MGnify/ENA primary metagenome ERZ772805 (study PRJEB29015, sample SAMEA2737730) | human gut metagenome | biome: human gut; feature: human-associated habitat; material: faeces | place: China | collected 2012 ...
GGGATCAAGCACTCCCACCCGGAAACTCACCGCCCGCGAATGGAATGGCAGCGCGGGGTTTTCAATTTATAAAGTTTTATAGAATGTGAATAGGATCTCTCCTCCGCAGTCGTTACAGTGCCATGCAGTTTTCTAAGTCAGAAAAAAGATAAGAAATGCATCGATGATCCGGGTCTTGATTTTGCCACTTTAAAGTGTTGATTTTTCTTGTTGACATTCCCACACCCATGTTATAAAATCGAAGAGATAAAGGAGGGCTTACAAAATGTCTGATTCTACTTTTGGTTTTATCGGTCTTGGTCTCATCGGCGGTTCGATCGCCAGAGGCCTGCGCCGCGCAAATAAAGATATTACCATTATGGCATACATGCGGACCCGCTCGAAGCTTGAGCAGGCAAAGAAAGAGGGGACGATCGATATCATCCTTGACGGGATCGATGAGACGCTCTCCGCATGTGACATCATCTTTCTCTGTACCCCGGTGGAGTACAATGCCATGTATCTGGAAAGGGTCCGTCCGTTCTTAAAACCGGGCGCCATTATCACGGATATCGGCAGCACAAAGACCGACATCCACAAGGCTGTGGAACGCCTCGGATATGAGGATGTCTTCGTTGGCGGTCATCCGATGGCAGGCTCTGAAAAGACCGGTTATGAGAGTTCGACTGACCATCTTCTCGAAAATGCCTACTACATTATTACTCCGACCACAAAATCGACTCCGGAACAGATCGACCGGATCCGTGAAGTCGCCCTGGCGATCGGCGCCCTGCCTCTCGTTCTGGATTACCATGAGCACGATTTTTCTGTCGCCGCGATCAGTCATCTCCCGCACCTTGTTGCGTCCAGTCTCGTCAATCTTGTCCATGACAATGATTCGAAGGACGAGATCATGAAGCGGCTGGCGGCCGGCGGTTTTAAAGATATCACGAGGATTGCTTCCTCCTCCCCTGTCATGTGGGAGCAGATCTGCATGACAAATACCGAAAATATCCTGACTCTCCTGAAGCGCTACATCGCGTCCCTGGAGTCCATCTGCGACACGCTCGAGCACCATGACGGAAGTGCGATCCACCGGATGTTCGAGGAATCAGGAAAATACCGTTCTTCCTTCCCGAACCTCGGCCGCGGGCCGATCGAGCGCGATTATTCCTTCAGTGTCGATGTTCTCGATGAACCGGGATCCATCTCCGTCCTCTCCGCGATCCTTGCTGCAAAGGGCATCAGTGTCAAAAACATGGGCATCAATCACAGCCGTGAGGAAGGGGAAGGCGCGCTCCGCATTTCCTTCTATAAAGAAGAACAGAAAAATGAGGCAGCAAGTCTCCTGAAGAGTCACAACTACGTTCTGACAAAATAACAAGTGAAAACACGCTTCGCAAGTTTCCCCTTGTTATCGTGACAGTCGCCAAGGCCTCGCGCAAGCGCGGACTTTGGCTCGTTGTTCACGCAAATAAAAACATTGAGGTATTTACTATGAAACTCCATAAAGCAGCTCATATCCGGGGCGAGATCACTGTCCCGGGTGATAAATCCATCTCCCACCGCAGCGTCATGTTCGGCTCCATTGCGAAGGGGACCACGGAGATCCACAATTTCTTAGAGGGCGCTGACTGCCTTTCGACCATCGGCTGTTTCCGCCGCATGGGGATCGAGATTGAAAATAAAAACGGTACCGTCATCGTCCACGGAAAGGGTATGCACGGGCTGACCGCCCCGTCCGGGACGCTTGACTGTGGAAATTCCGGAACGACAACGAGACTCATCTCCGGCATTCTCGCTCCTCAGAATCTTGATGTAACACTGACCGGTGACGAATCAATCCAGAAGCGCCCCATGAAGCGGATCATCGAACCGCTGTCCATGATGGGCGCTGACATCAAGAGCATCCGCGGCAATGACTGTGCGCCGCTTAAAATCTGTGGAATGCCGCTCGCAGGCATCCACTACACATCAAAAGTTGCCTCCGCCCAGGTGAAATCCGCCATTCTTCTCGCAGGTCTCTATGCAGACGGTCTCACGACCGTCACTGAGCCGCAGGTATCGAGAAACCACACGGAACTCATGCTGAAATTTTTCGGCGCTGAACTGGAGTCCAAAGAAACTTCCGTGACGATCTGGCCGGCAACGGAGCTTTTCGGCAACCGGATCGATGTCCCGGGTGACATTTCCTCATCCGTCTATTTTGTCGCAGCCGGCCTCATCCTGCCAAATTCCGAAGTCCTGATAAAAAATGTCGGGATCAACCCGACAAGAGCCGGACTCATCAAAGTCTGTGAGGCGATGGGCGCCGATCTGACGCTCTTAAATGAGAACCACAGGAACGCGGAGCCGACGGCTGATCTCCTCGTCCGTACCAGCAGCTTAAAAGCCTGCACCATCGAAGGGGATATCATCCCGACGCTCATCGACGAACTTCCGACGATCGCCATGATGGCATGTTTTGCAGAAGGTACCACCGTGATCCGCGACGCCGCCGAATTGAAAGTAAAGGAATCCAACCGGATCGCCATCATGGTCGAAAACCTGCGTGCCATGGGCGCCGATGTGGAGGAGACCGATGACGGCATGATCATCCACGGTGGAAAACCGCTCCACGGCGCTGTCATTGACAGCCATAAAGATCACCGGATCGCAATGACCTTCGCAGTTGCCGCGCTGGCCGCTGAGGGGGAGACGGAGATCCTTGACGCAGACTGCGTGAATATCTCCTATCCGGCGTTTTACGAGGAACTGAAGAGACTGACAGAATAAGAGCAAAGATTCGTATAAAAAAGGACATGGAACCATCCAATAACTGATGGTCCATGTCCTTTTTATATGGATCGAACACACGTGAGACTTCGTGCGTATTTTGTGGAAAGTCTAAAAAAAGGCAAAGAAAAAAGATAACCCCAGGCACATAGGAATGCTCAGTACTAAGCACCTACCCCATTTGGGGACCCAGTGTTAATCCTTCACAAGTTATCTTATTTGTATTATAATATTATGTTTGATCTTTGCCAATGTATAACATTAAACAGTAAAAAAGTATCATCACAGCAAGACCAATCAAGAATACAAATCCAAGCAGGGCCGACATTTTTTATGGATCCTTGATCATCCCATTGCAATCCGGTACAAAAAGCATACGTCAAAGCACGGAAGAGGTGGCAAACATCATGTCAGACACGCTTCTGAATGATCCTGTAGTTGTCAATCACAGGTATAAATTCAACAGTAGACAAATAGTAGACAAATCACCTTTTTTGCCCTCTTTCGGACCTACTTTTCAAACCTGTAAAAACACGAAAACCCCTTGATTTCTCAAGGGGTTTTGTAATCAGCTCCCGGCCGGACTCGAACCGGCGACCTACGCATTACGAATGCGTTGCTCTACCAACTGAGCCACGGAAGCACCTTTAAAAAATGCTGCTGCTTACGCAACAGCAAGTGACCTGTCCGGGAATCGAACCCGGGTTTACGCCGTGAGAGGGCGTCGTCTTGACCGCTTGACCAACAGGCCTTGGTTTGTATAAGTCGAGGCGACAAGATTCGAACTTGCGACCTCTGCGTCCCGAACGCAGCGCTCTACCAAACTGAGCCACGCCTCGATTACGTACGTAAGTATAATACAGATTTGCGGAAATGTCAACAGCTTTTTTTGATTTTTTTCTATTTTTTGCATTTTTTCTACATTAGCTACATTTTCTACTCTTCTTCCCATTTTTAATCCGTCACACATGCCTGACGGATTAAATTTTTGAAAAGAAATTAACAGAAAGTTTTCTTTTTAAGCAGAATAGTGTTATAATATCCAAAAGAGAACTCATCGCATATGCCTATCTCAGTCATGAGGTCCCACTTCTATAAACGCCGGATCATAACAGCCTTTCCGAGTGGGAATATCATCTCCATCTGGGAGAAGCACTCTGCGAAGATATGCTGTGATCCTGAAAAGAATTTGTCAGCCTGTACTGACCGTGTTCACACATCAGAGTTCATGTGCGTTCAACTTAAATTTTCCGTAATTTTATATCCAGAGGGGGCGTTTTTATGAAAGCAATCAGAATCCTTCTTTCCATTGCCATGCTGATCGCTGCCGGTCTCGGCGCTTTCAATGTAATTCCGTTGCGAACTGCGTACTTCACACTGATCATTCTTGTGGCGATCACTGTGAGTATCCGGATCATCCACCGGATCTCCGGCAACGGCGCCCCAAATACCATCATCCGGATCATCAGCGAGATCATCGCGTCCCTCTGTATCCTCGGCTTCGCATTCTTTACTTACCGCACGATCGGATAGATTTACGAGATATAATCGCAGGCTGGAAAATCAAAATCCATACCTGCGATTGTTCTATATAAGATCACTTTTCCTATATCTAACATTATATCCATTAATCCTTTTAAAATGCGCCCTTCGCATCTGATGAAAAAAATTTATCCCATCTACACAAATGTTTTTCGCTCTTTCTAAAACATATCTTACTGCAATAGAAAATCGTCCTCTGCTTTTATAGCAGGGACGCTTTTCTATTACCAGTCATCTATTTTTCTAGCGAGTCCTGTTGGTATGAACCACCACATAACTAATAAAATTATCAGTATTACATCCGCTACCTTCCCTAAAAATTGCAAAGGAATCATAGCAAATCCTATAATAGGTAACGTTAATACCTGGATTATATATTGTACTAATTCCCCCAATGAGAAAGAGCCAAAAAACTTCGGCGGCGGATCGTCATAAGGGAATTTTTCACGAAAATCATAAGGATAGAGTAAATGTTTTATATACAATACAACTGCGGTAATTATAACACATTCCGGGTAAAACTTTATATATTTCAAATTTCATTGTTGCCTCCCATCTCTACATCATCTTCTTGATCGTCTCGCAGAGCTCCGCCACCGCGGTCTCCTCATTTCCATTCTTGATATCTTCCACCACACAAGTCTTGATGTGGTTGGACAAGAGGACTTTGCAGAAGCCGTTTAACGCGGACTGGACGGCAGATACCTGAACCAGGATATCCGGGCAGTAGCGTTCGTCCTGAACCATAGCTTTGATGCCACGGACCTGCCCCTCAATGCGGTTTAAGCGTGTCAGAAGATCTTTCTCTTCCTTTTCTGTTCTATGTTTGTGGCGGCAGTGACAGACAGCGTCATTGGACGGTGTTTCTGTTTCGGCAGTCACCGTATTTGCTGTTGCTTCTGCTCCTGTTACCCCTGTTGTCTCCATATTTACATTTACTGTCTCCGCTTCTCCGGCACAGCAACATGATTTTTTCTCCATGCACAACCTCCCCAATTTTACGTTCCTACGATATCATGTTTTCTTCTCTGATCTGTCTCACAGGCATTTGCCTATATAGCAGGAAAGCCACCCCGGGAATCTTTCATCCCGGGGCAGCTGATATTCAATCATTTTTTGCAGTCAACTCTCAACCGATCACCTTGTAATCCTTATCCTCGATGGCTTTTTTAAGCACTTCGGTCGGAACATCTTTTGTGAGTGTCACCGTTGCGGTTCCTTTTACGTGATCTGCCTCTGCAACGGATACGCCGTCAATGGCCTCAAGTGCTTTTTTTACAGTTGCCTCGCAGTGCGGACACATCATACCTTCAACTTTTAATGTCTTTTCCATCATGTTACTCTCCTTTTCTTTATTGTTATGGATTTTTGTTTTTATCTTTTTGTCCCTGTCGGAACGCCGGATATCAAAGAAATTTAAGCGCAGGGCGTTGGATACAACACAAAAGCTGGATAAGCTCATGGCTGCAGCACCAAACATCGGATTCAGTTTCCATCCGAATACCGGGATCCAGAGTCCCATGGCAAGCGGGATCCCGATCACATTGTAGAAAAATGCCCAAAACAGATTCTCATGGATATTGGTAAGCGTCGCACGGCTTAGGCGGATCGATGCCGGGACATCGGATAAGCGGCTCTTCATGAGGACAACGTCCGCCGCATCGATAGCGACGTCGGTTCCGGCTCCGATCGCGATTCCCATATCGGCTCTTGTGAGGGCCGGAGCATCATTGATCCCGTCGCCGACCATGGCAACCTTTCCTTTTTCCTTGAGCTTTCTGATCACACTTTCCTTACCGTCCGGAAGAACCCCCGCGATGACCTCATCGACACCGGCTTCTTTTCCGACAGCCCTTGCGGTGCGCTCATTATCACCGGTCAGCATGACTACATGGATTCCCATGTTCTGGAGCTCCCGGATCGCCTGTGGGCTGTCTTCCTTAATCATATCCGCAACAGCGATGATGCCCACAAGCTTCTCATTCTCCGCAAAGAATAGCGGAGTCTTTCCGCTCTCCGCGAGAGCTTCGGATTTCTTCTTCATATCTTCCGGAACAGCCACATGAGTTCCGATAAACTTCATGTTTCCGCCGTAGATCGTATTTCCATTTAATTTCGCAGAAAGTCCGTTTCCGGGAAGTGCCGCAAAATCTGTCACATCAGCTGCGGAAAGCCCCATTTCCTCACCCTTTAAGAGGACTGCCTTCGCCAGCGGGTGCTCGCTCTTCTTCTCGAGAGCGTATGCCATGGAAAGAAGTTCTGACTCGCTCACTCCCTCTGCCGGAACGAGATCTGTCACGCGGGGTTCCCCGCTTGTGATGGTTCCTGTCTTATCTAAGGCAACGATCTCTACTTTTCCCGTTTCTTCCAGAGAAACTGCTGTCTTAAAGAGAATTCCGTTCTTTGCTCCCATTCCGTTTCCCACCATAATGGCCACCGGCGTTGCAAGTCCTAAGGCACACGGACAGCTGATTACGAGGACGGAGATCCCTCGGGCTAAGGCGAAGGCCATGGTCTCGCCTGTGAGGAGCCAGCCGATGGTCGTGATAATCGCGATCGTGATCACAGCAGGTACGAATACGCCGGATACCTTATCGGCAATCTTCGCGATGGGTGCTTTTGTCGCCGCCGCATCGCTGACCATTTTTATGATCTGGGAAAGAGTCGTATCCTCTCCGACTCTCGATGCCTCGCAGCGGATAAAGCCGGACTGATTTAATGTCGCAGCAGAGACAGGGTCACCTGCCGCCTTATCCACCGGAATACTCTCCCCGGTGAGGGCAGATTCATTTACTGCGCTGTTTCCCTCTAAGACGATACCATCCACGGGTATATTTTCACCGGGACGAACCACGAAAATATCGCCTTTTTTAACCTGGGCGATCGGAACCGTAGTCTCAACGCCGTCCTTTTCGATCACAGCGGTCTTCGGGGCCAGCTTCATTAAACCTTTTAAGGCATCTGTGGTGCGTCCCTTTGATCTCGCTTCCAGCATTTTCCCGACGGTGATAAGGGTTAAGATCATCGCCGCGGACTCAAAGTAGAACTCGTGCATATAGCTCATGACTGCATCCGCGTTCCCTTTTACCTGAGCATCTGTCATCATAAATAAGGCATAGGTGCTCCAGGCAAAGGAGGCACTGGAGCCCAATGCTACCAGCGTATCCATATTTGGTGCTCCATGGAAGAGACTCTTAAAGCCGCTTATAAAAAATTTCTGGTTGATCACCATGATGATCACGGCAAGAAGAAGCTGTAAGAGTCCCATTGCCACATGGTTTCCGTTAAAGAAAGCCGGAAGCGGCCAGTTCCACATCATATGTCCCATAGAAACATACATAAGAACACAAAGGAAACCAAGAGACGCGGTCAATCGTTGCTTCAACACCGGTGTCTCATGATCCTCCAGTGCTTTCTCATCATACAGGGCACTTTCGGTAAAGCTGTTTCGATTTTCCGTTTCCGCTCCCTTTAAGGACGCGCCATAACCGGCGGCCTGCACAGCCGCAATAATTTTCTCAGGAGAGGCAGTCCCTTCTACACCCATGGAATTTGTAAGCAGACTCACGGAGCACGATGTCACACCGGACACCTTGGAAACTGCCTTTTCCACACGGGTCTGGCAGGCAGCACAGCTCATTCCGGTAACGGTATATTGTTCCATATCTGTCATTCCTCCACTTGTCATTATTATATACCTATACGGGGTATATGTAAATAATATCATGGATTTGGAAAATGTCAAGCGTGTTATTCTGTGCTCACGTATAAAAGAATGTGCCTTTGTTCAAAATTCATTGCTTTGTATCGTATGACTTCCTTATGCCATGCGGCACAGCCTTCGTTCTATAGTCGCATAAACCCGGACATCATACATCCGCCTGCTGCACCTGCCTGCATGATAATCGGCAGCCGCTCCATATTGATGCCCCCAATAGCATATACCGGCACCGGACATTTCTCACAGACCTCCCTAACAAACTCTACTCCCTTTCCCTTTAAGCCTTTCTTGCACTCTGTTTCGAAAATCGTTCCAAGAATGATCTGAGAAGCTCCACTTTTGACCGCAAGCTCCATATCCTCCATGCTGTGACAAGAAACACTGATCTCTTCAAAATCCTTTCTCAGTTGCTCCCGCTTGTCTTCTCCCATTGCCTCAAGGAATGGGACCGAAACATGAATCCGGCTGCATCCAAGCCTTTTTGCCGCCAAAACCCTTGAGTGCAGAAAGCATTTCACATTTTCCGCAGCACACAGCTTCAGGAGCTTTTCTGCCATCACCTCATATGCATCATCCGGCAGATCTTTTTCTCTTAAGATCACTGCATGCGGATGCAGCCGGATCACTTTCTCCATCTGTTGAAAGAAATCTCCCTGCACCAGCATACGATTTGTGATCACAATGGTATGTTCATATCCCTTATACATAGATATAATCATTCAGAACCGGCTGAAGACCACCCTGTTCCATATCCTTATACATTTTTCCAAACGATCGGTCATCATTGATCTCAAACTGCTCATCTCCGACGTTCTCGTCCTCTTTGCCCTCATATTTCTCTTCGTGGTCACCGATTCCGGTGGAGACACCTGCCGAAACCTTGGTAGCGCAGATCTTGGTAATTCCATTTCTAAATTCCGCACTCTCACGGCTGGATACCGTGATTCCGGCAAACGGAAGAAAAATCCGATATGCACATAACACCTGACAAAGCTCCTTCTCACCCACGTCTCTAGGATTGATTTTATCATTGTTTACGATCGGTCTCAGTCTCGGACAGCTTAATGATAACTCTGCATGCGGATACTTTCGGTTGATATAGTAAACATGCAGTGCCGTAGCCAGCGCGTCTTTCCGGAAATCATCCAGACCTAAAAGCGCTGAAAATCCGGCTCCTCTCATGCCTCCTCTTAATGCGCGTTCCTGTGAATCAAATCGGTATGGCCAGACACGCTTATGCCCCATAAGATGGAGCGTTTCATATTTATCCGTATTGTACGTCTCCTGGAAAACTGTTACATAATCTACGCCGCATTCATGAAGATAACGATATTCATCTTCATTCACCGGGTAGATCTCGATTCCGATGTTTTTAAAATATTTTCTTGCAATCTTCACTGCTTCTCCGATGTATTTTACATCAGAATATGCCCGGCTCTCACCCGTCAGCATTAGGATCTCCTCCATACCAGTCTTCGCGATCACATGCATTTCATGCTCGATTTCTTCAAATGTCAGCTTTTTCCGACGAATGTTGTTATAACAGTTAAAGCCACAATAAATACAGTAGTTCTGACAGTAATTTGCTATGTATAACGGTGTAAAAATATAGACCGTGTTTCCAAAATGATTCTTTGTGATCTCCTCTGCCTTTCTCGCCATCTGCTCAAGATATGGTGCTGCTGCCGGAGATAAGAGCGCTTTAAAATCCTCGATCGAACAGGATTCATTTGAAAGTGCACGTTCCACATCGGAAGCGGTATATGCATCGTAATCGTATGCTTCCATCGCCCGGAGCACTTTATCTTTGATATCCGATTCCAGAACCTGCATTCCTTCCATATACTCCATATGATTTGTACGGAATGACGGATCCTGCTCCAACCGGTGTTTTCTCTCCAAAGCAGCCGGCGGAAGCTTATCGCTGTCTACAAAATAAATCTGATTCTCCTCGTTCATGATCCGGTCCTCCCTATCGTAAAAATCCCGTCAACGGATCCGAAGCACTTCCGCCTCTGGCAAGTACTCGGCCCATTCCGGTAAGATATGCTTTTCTTCCCGCTTCAATCGCTAATTTAAATGCAGCTGCCATTTCCGGCACATCTCCTGCAGTAGCGATCGCCGTATTTGCCATAATCGCCGCTGCACCCATCTCCATTGCTTCACATGCCTGGGACGGTTTTCCGATACCGGCATCCACAATGATCGGCAGATCAATCTCATCGATCAGTACCTGGATCATGGCTTTCGTCGCAAGTCCTTTGTTACTTCCGATGGGAGCCGCTAACGGCATAACTGCCGCTGCTCCGGCATTCTGAAGATCTCTCGCAACATTCAGATCCGGATTCATGTACGGTAAAACCACAAAGCCTTCCTTTGCGAGGATTTCTGTTGCTTTGATCGTCTCGTAGTTATCCGGGAACAGATATTTTGCATCTCGCATGATCTCCACCTTCACAAAATTTCCGCAGCCCATTGCCCTGCTCAGTCTTGCGATCCGGACAGCCTCTTCCGCGTTTCTCGCTCCGGATGTATTTGGGAGCAGTGTCACTCCCTCCGGAATGTAATCAAGAATATTTTCACTCTCCTGCGTATTGGCACGACGAAGTGCAAGCGTAATGATCTCCGCTCCTCCCTGCTCAACTGCTGCCTTGATCAGATTCAGGTTGTATTTTCCGGAGCCAAGGATAAAACGGCTCTTAAACTCTTTTCCACCTAATACAAATTTATCTTCCATCTTCTTTTCCTCTCTTTTCATTTGATTCTTCCTGCAGGATCAACTGCAGAACTTTATTGGCCTCATGGGCCGCACATGCTGCCACTCTCGGTGCCATCAAACCGGTTCCATCTAAAACATCCGTTTTCCGATCTCCACACACATATAATCTTTGCATCATCTGATATGTTTTTATCTCATTTATATCTCCATATCCTGCCATCCCGTTTCCCGATACAACGATCGTATTCGGACACTGGGTAAGGAGTTCCCGTACAAGCATCGCTTTCTGATCCGGACGATCAAAGGCCTCGCACACGATCGGATATTCGGAAAATAGTTCTCTTACATTCTCCGGCGTTACTTTTACGCAGACAGTCTCATAGGATGCGTAAGGATCGATCTTATACAGAAGTTCCAGCAAGGCTTCTGCTTTTGGTTTCCCAAGCTGCGGGATAAAATACATCTGACGGTTCAGATTTGTCACATCCACCACATCAAAATCCACCAGCAAAAGCTTTCCAATCCCACATCTTGCCAGCATGACTGCAATATTTGATCCGAGACCGCCAAGTCCTGCAACCGCTACTCTGGCATTCCGTAGTTTTCTCTGTATCTCTTTCGGAAACCTTGCATCAAATGCACGCTCCAGTTCTTCTCTGGAAATGAGACTCTGCATATTTTTTTGCATTTCTGTCATTTCTTCAGCCACCTCCGACAAATCGCAAAACTTCGATCACATCCTCATCCTGGATCATCACATGACCAAGTGCTTCGCTCGGAATGATCTCAAGATTTCGTTCTACCACTACCCGCTCCGGTTCAAACCCATTTTCTGTCAAGTATTCCAGAAGCGTTTTTCCGGCAATTTCCTTCGCCTCTCCATTGATCTGTACCATCTATCTGCTCCTTTCGTTTTCTAACACCGTAAAAAGTCTGCGCCGCCTGTCACCGGTAAGATTCTCCGGATTCGAAATAGCGTAATTTGGAATGTACTTTGACACATTCAGACATCTCGCACGACTGCTTGCAACAACCTGCATCTTCGCGCGAGTGCGCAAAAAAGGCGCCGGACAACAGTTATCCTGTTATCCGGCGCCTGAAAGATTCTGTGAAAAGTGGTGCCCCCAGTTCACACAAAACAGAGAGCATCGACACACAAGTCCATTCATTCGCGACATGTATTTCCCTACGTTGGCATTATCCAAATCAGGTTCCAGGTCAAGACTAATAAAGCCTACTCTCAGCCCATCCATTTGAGCTCCCTATTTGTCAGGTATTATACATAATTTTGAAAAAATTTGCAAGTATTCCAGACAATTTTCTTCTCTTTTTCCATATAAGTAAGACACCGATACCGGAACACCGATGCTCTCTACCTATTGATCCGGATTATTTGCCCGAACAATCACAGCAATTCCAACTACTAAAGCCGCGGCTCCGATGATCCCAGTCACCGTCGGCGGAAGGTTCCCAATCCGGCCCGCCACAAAGACAGCCGTCGGTCCATCGCTTCCCGAAACCATAAATGTCCATGTGTGCGTCATAAAAAGCTTCAGTGCATATAGCAGCGCCCACACACCGAACACGCACAACGCTCCGCCGCCAATGATCTTCCTGATCACTTTCTTTCTCTGACTCTTCGCGATCTCAATACTGGCAATGATCCCCTCGTCAGAGCTCTTCTCCTTATCTCTCGAACATTTCATAAGCTCCGTCAGCGTGACCCCAAGAGCGTCCGCCAACGGCTCTAACGTATTAATATCCGGATATCCAACGCCCGTCTCCCTTAATTAAAGATATCGTTGGGTAAAAAAGAAAGGTCAGTCGATTTTGCCGATGAAGCGGTAGTAGATTTC
>ERZ772805.2320-NODE-2320-length-12583-cov-2.923052_pt1 | contig 12583 bp, 9 predicted proteins | sample MGYA00511344_ERZ772805 | MGnify/ENA primary metagenome ERZ772805 (study PRJEB29015, sample SAMEA2737730) | human gut metagenome | biome: human gut; feature: human-associated habitat; material: faeces | place: China | collected 2012 ...
AGGAGCTATGGGTCTTGTCATGAAAGGACAAGGTGTCCAAGCTATCTACGGACCAAAAGCTGACGTATTGAAATCTGATATCCAAGATATCCTTGACTCAGGTGAAGTAATTCCTGAAACTCTTCCAAGCCAAATGACAGAAGCTCAAAAAAATACTGTACATTTTAAAGGTGTAACTGAGGAAGTTTACTCAGTAGCTGACGGTCAAGTTATTGCCTTGGAACAAGTGAAAGATCCAGTCTTTGCTCAAAAAATGATGGGTGATGGTTTTGCAGTAGAACCAGCAAATGGAAACATTGTATCTCCAGTTACAGGTACTGTATCAAGTATCTTCCCAACAAAACATGCACTTGGGCTTGTTACTGAATCAGGTCTTGAAGTACTTGTTCATATTGGTTTGGATACAGTAAGTCTTGAAGGAAAACCATTTACTGTTCACGTTTCTGAAGGACAAAAAGTGGCTGCTGGTGATCTTCTTGTGACAGCTGACTTGGATGCTATCCGAGCAGCAGGTCGTGAAACATCAACAGTGGTTGTCTTTACAAATGGTGATGCTATCAAATCAGTTAAATTAGAACAAACAGGTTCTCTTGCAGCTAAAACAGCAGTTGCTAAAGTAGAATTGTAATATACTCGAGGTTGGAAGCTGTTTTCCAACCTCTTGTTTTAGGAGAAAAGCATGAAATTTTTAACACTCAATACTCATAGTTGGATGGAAAAAGAAGCAGAGGAAAAATTCCAGCTCTTGCTTCAAGATATTCTTGACAAAGATTATGATTTGATTTGTTTTCAAGAAATCAATCAAGAAATGACCTCGCCGGAGGTAGAGGTTAACAATCACTATCAAGCTTTGCCATCAGCAGAACCTATTCATCAGGACCACTATGTACGACTCCTGGTTGAAAAATTGGCTGAGAAAGGGAAAAACTACTACTGGACTTGGGCTTACAATCATATCGGCTATGACCGCTATCATGAAGGTGTAGCCATCTTATCCAAAACACCGATTAAGGCGCGTGAAATTTTAGTGTCAGATGTAGATGATCCAACGGACTACCATACTCGCCGTGTTGCCTTGGCGGAGACAGAAGTTGAAGGTAAGGAGCTTGCTCTTGCAAGTGTCCATCTCTCTTGGTGGGATAAAGGTTTCCAAGAAGAATGGGCACGATTTGAGGCTGTACTAAAAGAGTTGAACAAACCTTTGATTTTAGCAGGTGATTTTAATAATCCAGCTGGTCAGGAAGGATATCAAGCGATTTTAGCTAGCCCATTAGGATTACAAGACGCGTTTGAAGTTGCGAAAGAAAGAAGTGGTAGCTATACCGTTCCACCAGAAATTGATGGTTGGAAAGGCAATACTGAACCACTACGAATCGACTATGTCTTTACGACAAAAGAGTTAGAAGTAGAGAGTTTGCATGTAGTTTTTGATGGTCAAAATGGTCCACAAGTCAGTGACCACTATGGTTTGAATGCTATTTTAAACTGGAAATAAAAATGAAAGGAAGTAATTCCTTTCATTTTTTGCTTCTCGAACTGGACTACTGAAAATGTTCAAAATATGGTATAATGGTTAGATGAATAGAATCGAGGATAGTATGTCATTTAAGAAATTTCAATTTAAAAATTATATAGTAGAAGCCTTGGAGGAGTTGAAGTTTACGACTCCTACCGAAGTTCAGGAAAAGTTGATTCCTATTGTCTTGGCAGGTCGTGACTTGGTCGGTGAATCAAAAACAGGTTCAGGAAAGACCCATACTTTCTTACTACCCATTTTTCAGCAATTAGATGAAACTAGCGATAGTGTACAAGCAGTGATTACTGCACCAAGTCGTGAGTTGGCTACTCAAATCTACCAAGCAGCTCGTCAGATTGCAGCTCACTCAGATGTCGAAGTTCGTGTGGTTAATTATGTGGGTGGTACGGATAAGGCACGCCAGATTGATAAATTGGCAAGTAACCAGCCCCATATCGTTATCGGAACTCCAGGTCGTATCTATGATTTGGTAAAATCTGGTGATCTAGCTATTCACAAGGCTAAGATTTTTGTTGTCGATGAAGCAGATATGACCTTGGATATGGGATTCTTGGAAACCGTTGATAAGATTGCAGGAAGCCTTCCAAAAGACTTGCAGTTCATGGTCTTTTCAGCAACTATTCCACAAAAATTGCAACCGTTCTTGAAAAAATACTTGTCAAATCCTGTTATGGAAAAAATCAAGACTAAGACAGTTATCTCAGATACGATCGATAATTGGTTGATTTCTACCAAGGGCCGTGATAAGAATGCTCAGATTTACCAACTGACTCAGTTGATGCAACCTTATTTGGCAATGATCTTTGTTAACACAAAAACGCGTGCTGATGAGTTACATGCCTACTTGACTGCTCAAGGATTGAAGGTAGCAAAGATTCATGGAGATATTGCCTCTCGTGAACGCAAGCGGATCATGAATCAGGTGAAAAATCTGGATTTTGAGTACATTGTCGCAACGGACTTGGCAGCGCGTGGAATTGATATTGAAGGTGTCAGTCATGTCATCAATGACGCCATTCCGCAAGACTTGTCCTTCTTTGTTCACCGTGTTGGACGAACTGGGCGCAACGGACTGCCTGGTACGGCTATTACCCTTTACCAGCCTAGTGATGACTCGGATATCCGTGAGTTGGAAAAATTAGGTATCAAGTTTACTCCTAAGATGGTCAAAGACGGAGAGTTTCAAGATACCTATGACCGTGATCGTCGTGCCAATCGTGAAAAGAAGCAGGATAAGCTTGATATCGAAATGATTGGCTTGGTCAAGAAGAAAAAGAAAAAAGTCAAACCAGGCTACAAGAAGAAGATTAAATGGGCGGTGGATGAAAAACGCCGCAAAACTAAGCGTGCTGAAAATCGTGCACGTGGCCGTGCAGAGCGGAAAGCCAAACGCCAAACATTTTAAGTATAAAATTGGAGCTTCCTGGCTCCTTTTTGTAACTTCATTTTATAAATTATCGAAAAGAATGCAAAAATGAGTAAAAAGTGGTATAATGATAAGGTTATATAGTCCCGATAAGATGGTAGAAATTTCTATCAGTACTTTGTAACTCGCAAAGAATGATGGCTCCAAAGTCACTCGTCATTCTACGGTTGCCGCTATAAAGCGGTCACCCTATGCGCCTTGCTAGCTTCAGAAATAAAAAAACATCGTTTTTATTTCTTTCGCGTGGTAACTCTTAGACAATAGAAATATCTATCAGTACTTTGTAACTCTATAACAATATTTTTTAAGGGGGGACATTTTTATGTCAGAACGTAAACTTTTCACGTCTGAATCAGTATCTGAGGGGCATCCAGATAAGATTGCAGACCAAATTTCAGATGCTATTTTAGATGCTATTTTAGAGCAAGATCCAGAAGCTCACGTGGCTGCCGAAACAGCTGTTTATACTGGTTCCGTGCATGTCTTCGGTGAGATTTCAACGACTGCTTATGTCGATATTAACCGTGTTGTTCGCGATACCATTGCAGAAATTGGCTATACCAATACAGAATATGGTTTCTCTGCTGAAACTGTTGGAGTACACCCATCATTGGTGGAACAATCTCCTGATATCGCTCAAGGGGTAAACGAAGCCCTAGAAGTACGTGGAAATGCGGATCAAGATCCACTCGATTTGATCGGTGCAGGAGACCAAGGTCTTATGTTTGGTTTTGCGGTGGATGAAACAGAAGAACTCATGCCATTGCCGATTTCACTCAGCCACAAGTTGGTTCGTCGCTTGGCAGAATTGCGTAAGTCAGGTGAAATCAGCTATCTTCGTCCAGATGCGAAATCGCAGGTCACTGTTGAGTACGATGAAAACGACCGCCCAGTGCGCGTGGATACGGTTGTTATTTCAACCCAACACGATCCAGATGTCAGCAATGAACAAATCCATGAAGATGTGATTAACAAGGTCATCAAAGAAGTGATTCCAGCTTCTTACCTAGATGATGAGACTAAATTCTTCATCAACCCAACTGGCCGCTTTGTTATTGGTGGACCTCAAGGGGACTCAGGATTGACAGGTCGTAAGATCATCGTCGATACCTATGGTGGTTATTCACGTCACGGTGGCGGTGCCTTCTCTGGTAAGGACGCGACCAAGGTAGACCGTTCGGCTTCTTATGCAGCTCGTTACATTGCCAAAAATATCGTAGCAGCAGGTCTTGCTAAGAAAGCAGAAGTGCAATTGGCTTATGCCATTGGGGTTGCTCAACCTGTCTCTGTTCGTATTGATACCTTCGGTACTGGAACAGTCGCTGAAAGCAAATTAGAAGCAGCAGCGCGTCAAATCTTTGACCTTCGCCCAGCAGGAATCATCCAAATGCTTGACCTCAAACGTCCAATTTACCGTCAAACAGCGGCTTATGGCCATATGGGACGGACAGATATTGACCTTCCATGGGAACGTTTGGACAAGGTAGAAGCCTTGAAAGAAGCTGTAAAATAATTAGTTGAAATGGAAAAGTTAGGGTCAAGTTGATCCTAGCTTTTTTTCGTTTTGAAAATTCCTACAGATGGAAAAATAGGTCGATCTGTGGTATAATAGATGCAGTATTTTGAATACGTTGTCCCTTTTATTTCCGTTACAAAAAACGATAGTAAAAGGAAAAAGACTTGAAAGAGCTAATAAATTATTAAGATGAAAAAAATTGTAATAAATGGTGGTCGCCCTCTAAAAGGAGAGGTGACCATTAGTGGTGCAAAAAATAGTGTAGTAGCCCTGATTCCGGCGACCATTCTGGCGGATGATATCGTGACCCTTGATGGGGTACCGGATATCTCCGACGTGGCGAGTCTGATTGAAATCATGACCATCATGGGGGCTAAGATCGAGCGCAAAGAAGACAGTTTGATCATTGATCCACGTGGGGTGAAGAATATGCCCATGCCATTTGGAAAGATCAACAGTTTACGAGCTTCCTATTATTTCTATGGCAGCTTATTAGGACGCTATGGTCAAGCAACGGTTGGGCTTCCTGGTGGGTGTGACCTTGGACCACGTCCTATCGATTTGCATTTGAAGGCCTTTGAAGCGATGGGAGCCGCTATGACCATGGATGGCTCTAGTATGAAACTTGCGACTGATGGCAAGCCTCTTCAAGGAGCAAACATCTACATGGATACTGTTAGTGTCGGTGCAACGATCAATACGATTTTGGCAGCGGTCAAAGCTAAAGGTCGGACAGTGATCGAAAATGCTGCGCGGGAACCTGAGATTATCGATGTGGTGACCTTGCTCAACAACATGGGAGCCCATATTCGGGGAGCAGGTACGGATATCATAATCATTGATGGTGTTCCAGAATTGCATGGAACGAGACATCAGGTGATTCCAGATCGCATAGAAGCAGGAACCTATATTGCCCTTGCAGCTGCTATTGGAGAAGGTATCCAGATCAATAATGTCCTGTATGAGCATTTAGAGAGCTATATTGCCAAGTTAGAGGAAATGGGTGTGCGCATGACCATTTCTGAAGATAGTATCTTTGTAGAAAAGCAGACGGGCTTGAAGGCCATCCAGATCAAAACGTCTCCTTATCCTGGTTTTGCGACTGATTTGCAACAACCGATCACACCTTTGCTCTTAACAGCAGCAGGACGTGGACGCATTGTTGATACGATTTATGAAAAACGGGTCAACCATGTACCAGAATTAGCTAAAATGGGGGCCACCATTTCGACCTTGAATGACCACATTATCTATGAAGGGCCAAATCAATTGGCAGGATCCAGTGTGAAAGCGACGGATCTTCGAGCTGGTGATTTCTCCTATATGAATGTCGTTTTTGTTTACAGGGCGGATGTTCCGGTCCGCGAGTTATTTGAAAGGTTCCGGGGCCTTACAAATGGGGTAAACAATACCGCCTACTATTGTATCAAAATTCTAAGATAAAAGTCAACCGATTTAGAAAATTATTTACGATTTTCTTTTCCAATGACAAATCCGATCAAGGAATTTGGGCCGACGTGGGCAGAAATGACTGGCCCAAGGGGCATCACAAGAACTTCATCAATGCCATCAAGCGCAAGCATTTCTGCCTTCAACGCTTCGGCTCCTTCTAGATCGTTTGTATAAGAGACCAGGGCTGTGCTTTCACCGATATCGGCTTTGATCAGCTCCAATAACTCTCGGACGGCTTTTTTGCGTCCCCGAACCTTGCTAATAGGGACTAATTTCCCTTCCGCATCTATCCAAAGAATAGGCTTGATGCTGGCTAGACTCCCCATGATCGCCGCACTCTTTGAGAGGCGACCGCCACGCATGAGGTGGTAGAGATCATCGACAAGGAAATAGGTCCGCAATTTTGGAGCTAAATCCATGATCTCTTCTTTGGCTTCTGCTAATGAGCGTCCTGCATCACGCGCAGCTACTGCCCGCATGACTAGGTAGCCCTCTCCAATCCCCGCAGCCTTCGGATCGACAATCTCGATCACGGCTTCCGGGTAGTCTTCTAAAACCAGGTCTCGTGCCATGACTGCACTCTGGTAAGTCCCAGATAAGACCGATGAAAAGGCCACATAAAGCAGGGATGTTCCTTCTTTGGCAAATTGTTCAAAGGTTTCCTGAAATTGGCCCACATTGACCTGACTGGTTGTCGGTTTAGCACCATTTTTCATGGCTTCTAACAGCTCAGGGCTGGTCAATTGACCTTCGCCTACTGTCTGGTAAACTGTCCCATCTAACTCAATGGTCAAGCCAAGAATGGTCACTTGGTGTTCCTTAGCCCAGTTTTGGTCTAAATCTGCTGTCGAATCTGTCAAAATAGCAAATGTCATTACTTGTCTCCCATCATTTCTTGTAATTGTCGCAATACTTCGTGATCGAGCGGTCGCATGGGTGGTTTTTGATCGTTGACCACTCGCTGCGCTTGATTGAGGTTTCCTTTGACGACTGCGACCCGTTTTTCTAACTCTCTCGCGGATACCCGAAGGGCTCCTTGAGCAAAGACAGTCCATTGCTCATTTAAGTCACTGGTCGCTACCGATACTTGGTGGAGGGGCGTATTGAGCTCTGCCGCCAAGCGCTCGATATAATCATCTGCCGTCTCATCTTCACCCGTAAAGACCACCTGAACATTGAACTCTTCATAGGTCTGCCGCACTCCTGGCATATACTGGGCATCAAAGACACAGATGACTTCGATCCCTTCAAAGCTAGCATAGTGACTCAGTTTTTGCAGGAGGATATTGCGGGCTGCATCGAGCTCACTTTTTTGAAAGAGTTGGCGGGTCTCCTGCCAAAAGGCAATCATATTATAGCCGTCAACCAATAAGATTTTTCGTTTCATATCATTGCCTTTCTCGGTTTATAGTCGGTTGCGAAAGACCTCATACATAAGAATGGCTGCTGCCACACTGGCATTGAGGCTTTGCACATGACCATTCATGGGAATGGTGATCATCTCATCGACTTGCTTTTTGATATTAGCTGAGATCCCTTTTCCTTCATTGCCAATGATCAAGGCTAACTTACCAGCCGTATTCCATTGATGAGATGGCGTGCCATTCATGTCGGTGCCAAAGATCCAGAAGCCCTCTTCCTTTAACTTGTCTAGAGTTTGGCTGAGATTGGTCACACGCGCAATGGGAATGTGTTCCACTGCTCCGGTAGAAGTTTTTGAAACCACTGGGGTTACCCCGACTGCCCGGTGCTTAGGAATGATGACCCCTGAGACATTGGTCGCATCAGCTGTCCGCAAGATAGATCCAAGATTGTGCGGATCGGTCAAGCCATCGAGAATCAACAAAAGCGGGTTCTCTTCTTGGGCTGTCTGTTTCAGAATCACTGCCAAGTCTGTGTAAGCAAAGGCTGCCACTCGAAGAACGAAACCTTGGTGAACAGCTCCTTCCGTCATTTCCTGCAGAGTTTTCTTTGGCGTCCAAGAAATCGACACTTTTTTCTCAGCTGCTAAGGCCTTGATCTTGTCGACATTTTTCCCTCGGAGATCTTCTTGAATATATAATTTATTGCCTGTATTGGCTTGTAATGCCTCGGTGACTGCGTGGACACCGTATACGATATCGTTATTTTCCATAGAACTAGTATACCATAAGAAAGGAGGATGAGGCCAATTCATGATATAATGAAATGAAAACTATCTCATCGAAACCAGCAAAATAGAAAGGAAGCCATGCCTCTTTTTCAACGAACCATCAAGCTCACCTTGGCCACCTGTTTAGCGGCGGCCCTTGCTTATGCTCTGGGCTTGACCTATGCCATCTCAGCTGGCGTCATTGCCATCTTGAGTATCTCTGATACGCGGCGCAGCACCATCAAGCAGGCCTACCAGCGCTTTATGTCGACCTTGCTAGCCCTTGCGATCGGAAGTCTCGCTTTTTCCTTTTTGGGATTCAACCTTTGGGCACTGGGCGTCTTTATCGCTCTCTATGCTCCTTGTGCCTTTCTATTGGGTTGGCAGATCGGCATCACCCCTAGTACGGTCCTCGTCACCCATCTCTTGATTGAGCAGTCTACTTCCTGGGGGCTCTTGCTCAATGAACTTGCCCTCTTTTTAATTGGGACCAGCTTTGCCTTACTGGCCAATCTCTATATGCCCTCGAACCAGGCAGCGATCGATCACTATCATGATGTTGTCGAAGACCAACTAAAGAAGATCCTTGGTCGTTTTGCGGAATTACTTGGTAAAGGGGATGGTCGCAACGATGCCCGCTTGATCAAGGAATTGGATGGTATCCTAAAGGACGCTTTAAATCTTGTCTATCTGGATCATTCCAACCACCTTTTTCATCAAACCAACTACCACATTCACTACTTCGAAATGCGCAAGCGTCAAAACGACATCCTGCGGGATATGGCAGAAAACGTCAACCGCTGTCAGTTAGCAGCAAGTGAAAGTATGATCCTGGCTCAACTTTTTAAGAAAACGGCCCAACAGTTAAGTCAGGAAAATCCTGCCCAAGATCTTCTAGATGATATTACTCAGTATTTGGCGATCTTCCGCGAACGGCCCTTGCCCAAGACCCGGGAAGAATTCGAAACACGCGCCACCTTGCTCCAACTCTTAAGAGATTTAGAAACCTTCATTCAGGTCAAGGTTGATTTTTACCAACAATTCCATGAGGAAACAGAATAGACAAAGAAGCCCTTGCAAGATGCAAAGGCTTTTTTATTCAGGCAGTTGTTGTAAACGCTTTCCTAAAATGGTATACTAGAACAAGAAAATAACTTTTTAAGGAGGGTCTTCTATATGAAGTCTTCGTATAAGAAACATTTGTACACTACGACACTCAGTCTCTCAGCGGCTGTCTTGCTTTCCGTTATCGGTCATGGCCAAGCTTCAGCCGATAGCTTAGAAGCGCCTCAAGCGGAACCAAGCACGGTCCTTGAAGTGACACCTGCTACTGAGCAACCTGTGACCGCCGAGACGACTAGTCCCGCTACAGCCACAGACGTAACTCCTGCTAGTCCTGCAGAAAGAGCAGCGACTTCTGATGTGGCTTCTACTACAGAAGTTGCTCCAGCCGCTAGTCCAGTCACTAACCGTGCGACAACAACCGCTGACCAAGCGACTCGATTGGAGAATAGCACCATTTATTTCTCTGAAAAGAGCACGATTGATGACAAAGTCCAAGAAAAAGCTCAAGCTGCTGGCAAAATCAGCTGGACCTTGGACAACAAGCCTCTCTCGGAGTGGAAAACCTGGGATATGGAGACTGGAACCCTGAGCAAGGATCCATTCCTTACTATCACAGAGACTGCAAACGGCAATGATTTGGATCTCCATATGGAAGTGAAAGATCTCTTTGGTGAAGATCTTAGCCTTCGTAGCCCAAATAATATCCGCCGGACTTACCGCAACTACATCGGCAATCATGAGCTGGTCGGAACCAATGCAGACTTGGGTGTGACCATCAATAAAACTCTTGTTTTTCGACCTTACCAAGACTACCATACACATGAAGAGATGCTCGCTGCTATCGAAAAATCCAAGGAAGAAGCGAAACCCGATCGTTTAGTGCAGCTGGAAACTCTTGGAAAGAGTGCCCAAGGACGGGATATGAAGATGGGGATCGTGAGTAAGGACCAAGCCAGCATCGATCACTACCTGTCTAGTACCAACCCTACAGCTTTGACTAAGCCAAGCGAAATGCTGGCCGCACTAAAAGACAAGACCTTGGATTACAAATTACCTGTCTTAGTCCATAACACCCACGCGGATGAACAACCTGGTATTGATATCATCACTGGTCTCTTCCGTACCTTTGCGACCAAGGAAAAGGTGACCTTTAACACCACAGATGAAGCTGGAAATGCTAAAACAGTCACGCTAGATATTCCAAGCTTGCTCAATAAATTCATTTTCTTATTTGACTTCACGGAAAACCCAGATGGGGATGCTCTCAACCTGCGGGCCCTAGCAAACGGGCTCGATCCAAACCGGGATGCCAGCTACCAAACCAACCCTGAAGTTCGCACGGTTATCCAAATGATCAACAAATGGAATCCGATCGCTCTCTACGACTTACACGGTTTTGTCAAAGAATTCTTGATCGAACCTGCAACGCCACCACATGATCCGAACTTCGAATACGATCTTCTGTCAGACCTGATGCTAGAAAATGCCCATCATATGGGACGGGCAGGAGTTGCCAATTCTAAATACAATAGTTACATCATTCCAAAACTGGATTGGGGCGATGGCTGGGATGACTCCTTCTCTGGCTATACAGGGGTTTATGCAGTCTACCATGGTATCTTAGGCCATACCATCGAAATTCCAGAAGGAAATGAAGAATCCTACAAAGCAGGTCGCAACGCTGTCCTAGGCGGAATTGACTTCCTCAACCAAGATCCGGACCGTCTCCTTGAGATGCGTCTCAACTTCTACCTACGTGGTCTCAATAAAACCGAAGATCCAAAAGCTGAAAATGAACTGGTCGGCCCAAATGGGGAAATCGTTGGACGTGTGAAAAATGGTCGTCCGAAATTCTTCCCAGACTACTACGTCATCCCAATGAGCCTCGACAAAGACAACGATGCCCAAGAAGCCTTCAATATGATCGACTACTTCAAACGCAATGGTGTCCTCGTTAAGGAACTCAAAGAAGATACAGGTCCCTACAAAAAAGGGGACTTGGTCATTGACATGGCCCAAGCCAAACGTGGCTACGCCAACCACATTCTCTACAAGGGCTCCAACGAATCTGCCTGGGCTGCTATGTACGCAGAGTTGCTGGTCAACTTCCCAGATATGAGAGGGTTCAAGTCCGAACCTGTCTTTGCGGATGGTCTTTTCAATGGAAAATTAGGCGAAGTCACCACCACCCGCGCGACTCGTACCTCTGAGATCGATCCAAAAGCTCCTTACTATGTGATTGCCAATACCTCAGCCAGTGCCGTTAAAGCTGTCAACCAGGCTATTGCACAAGGAAAATCTGTCTACCTAACAGATGATGGCTACATCGTTGACCGCGATACCTTTGCTTCGCTCCTACCAAACTATGCCATTTATGGTGATGCCCTCTACAAGGTACCAAGCGGCCCAACCTTGAAACCGATGAAGGTCTACTCTCCAAACTACCACTATAATTGGGCTGGAGTAGATGCTCCTGCTCATACCAGTCTGGTCCTTGAAAAATTAGGCTTCCAAATCGTCAATACGCCAGAAGAAGCGGATGTTGTTATTTTGGAAAGCAACCGCTTTGACGCTTCCATTTTTGGTAAAAAACCAACCCTTGTCATTGGCGGAGAAGCCATGCAAAAACTGGAAAAATTGGGAGTTCTTACAGGATTTGACGCTGAAAAACTAAAAGGCGGTAGTGACTACGAAGGCTTGATGAAAGCGATCATTGATGATCAGGATCCATTGACCAGCGGATACAAGAAGAATACCCTCTTCTACTCCAACTCAGGAAACTGGATTGAAAAGGTTCCAGAGCATTTCAAGACCTTGATGAGCATCGCTCCGAGCGATTATTATATTGCAGGATGGTGGCCACATAACGATGTTCTGGCTAACAAAGTCATGGCCATCTCTGGAGAACTGATGGGACAACCACTCTTTGTCTATGCAGGAAATCCAACCAACCGTCAACACCCTGTCCACTTCTTCCGCTGGGTAACCAATGCGATCTTTGGCAGCAAGTTGGCAAACTTGATGGATTACATTCCAGCTAAAGAACCAGATCAAGTAGTGGTTCCAATTCATAACCAAACAACCAATCCACAGCCAATCTTAGCCAAGAAGGACACTCCTAAAGTGCTCCTTCCACAAAAAGAAACGACAACTGAAAATGGAGAAAGCGTGCAAGCCTTGACTTACCAAGTAGGACAAAGCTTCCAAGAAAGTCCAGCTAAGGCACAATTGCCACAAACTGGAGAAGACACAACCGCACACTTCATTCTTTCAGGCTTCTTGTTAGCTGTAAGCGGAGGCTTCCTCCTCTTGAAAAAGAAAGAAGTTGAGTAAGTTCCAGCTTTAGACTTGGATGACATGAAAAGAACCTTCGCATCTGCGAAGGTTCTTTCTGGAGATAAAATATCTTTCAAAACTTTCCTTAGGTGAGTACGGACGTCAGCGAACTTCTTCGAA
>ERZ772805.2333-NODE-2333-length-12544-cov-3.025462_pt1 | contig 12544 bp, 15 predicted proteins | sample MGYA00511344_ERZ772805 | MGnify/ENA primary metagenome ERZ772805 (study PRJEB29015, sample SAMEA2737730) | human gut metagenome | biome: human gut; feature: human-associated habitat; material: faeces | place: China | collected 2012 ...
ACAGTGTGGCCAGCAGCATCTTGCGGCGCAGATCCGGGACGTAATGGAGCAGGGCGCTCACTTCAGGGGCCAGCAGGTATTTGGGCAGTTCATCATGAACCATCGACATCTGGCGGAGTGCCAGCGCTGCCGGATAATCGATGGCAACAGGAAGCTGAGCGGCATCCCGGGCATGGTGGATCGGTGCCGGCAGGTGCTGCATATCAGTGTTCACTCCACGGGGAAACGTCGGGCAGGTTTTCCACAACCCGGTACTTTCCCGGATAACGGAGCTGGTTACCGCCACGTGTCCAGACGGTGACAACAAAACCCCCTCCCTGGTTGTTTTCGGGGAGCAGGCGATCGCACTGCTCACTCAGCATGTGGATCACGAACGGCGCATCGCTGCCGTCTTCAAATACCAGTTCCAGCGCATCGCGGCCATGGAGCGTTCCCTTACTGATGATGACGTACTCAGCTCCCCGCATCTCCCTGAGTAAATGTTTTGCCGCATCCGGGACAAGCAGCCTGGCTGCGCCGGCATTCCAGCTGAGGTAGACATATCCGGCCTGCGCCTGTACAGACTGCCAGTAATCCGTTCTGGCGACAGCCTGACCTTCATTCTCAATAAAAAACATGGGTGACTCCTTTTTTCTTTTCCGGGCAGGGACGGTCATGCGATAACGTCATCCATCATCACCGCCCTGACCGTCACGCCACATGATAATATCAGACTGTTATCATCACCATCATGATAACAAGCATCCATATAACCACGCCGTTAAATTACCGGAGAGCCGTTTCCGTCAGATCCGACTTTCCTGAATATCACAACTTTCCGGAAGTGTATCACGGTGAGGGAATAAGCAAAGCGGCAATATCTGCTGCCGGGCAGCAGGCGACGATCAGGAGATCCGTGACTGAAAAGTATTATCTTGCCAGTGCACTGCACATCGGTGCGGGTAAAGTCAGCTACATTGGTGGAGACAGTAAAGATTCATCCTTATTTATCAGACTGTTAAAACATCTGAAAACGACATACCGGCAGGCAAAGACGATTACGCTCATTGTCGATAACTACATCATCCACAAAAGCCGTAAAAAGAACGTTGTATTGACGCTCATTTATTGGTGATAACTACGTTCCATAGCTGGAGAGCATCAACACAGTTGAAGGGCCATTCCCGCAGCACTCTCAGTATATAATGCAGACACGCTTCCGAATCGATACCGTTCAGGTGCCGATCAGCCCATACAGTAGCGCACCACGCTTTTCACCGTAATCGTTGTCGAAGAACATGTAGATGATATGATCTTTATATACAAACTATAGCATTGGGTGAATATTCCAGAGAAGGTCATCATGCCTTCGAAAAATATTGCGGCTTACGTCGAGCAAGATGTGCATAAAGAAACGTTAGCGGTTCCTATTGTTGCACCCGAACGACTTGACGAAGTTCGTTATTATGATTCGATTAACAATGAAGCCCAGGCTGTACTTCGATTATTTCAGAAATTGCAGTGACTTTACGGAAAAATTCTTTCCTGTTATGAGACTGGCCCTGTGGGTTTGGGCCATACCATCAACGCACAGCGATGAATATAAAATGCCAGGTTATTGCCCATTCCTGTATTCCCAAATAACAAAAGACAGGAGCAAAAATAACTATCGGAACACAATTTATCTCACAAGATTACTGAGGGCCGGTGAGCTTACTCCGGTCAGGATCCCTGATCTGACTCATGAGGCTATGCGGGATTTAATCAGAGCCCGTGCAGCTGCAAAACGTGACTGCAGAGTTTTGTCCGACAGCCTGATCGGTAGCTGCAAACTATAACTCTGTAGAGTCAGAAACGTAACTGCGCCACGTGATCAGTGCCATCAACACTTGACCTGCCAACCGCGTGAAAAAGGTGTTGTCCTGAAACATCACACTCTCTGTAAACGAATTTCTACCCCACGTTCTTCACGGTAGTGCATTTACAGTGATATTGATTGTCTGTATATTCGGTAACCAGCTTGTAAGGGACCAGTCTACATATATTCAGGTCTATCTCTTATTTTAATATACATCTACTGTTTAGTGTCTCTTGGAACTGAAACGGAACAGTTCATCATTTAACGATTTGCTTATCTGTCACATCGTAAATAAGACAGCATTTGCCTGGGTGTAACACCAAACTTATATTTAAACATGTTAGATAGATATGATGAACTTGATATTCCTACATATTGGGCAATTTGTGTCAGAGAACAGTTACCATCAAGCAACAACATTAATGCTTTACTCATTCTGGCATCTACTAGGATCTTATTAAATGATATATTCTCTCCCTCAAGTCTCTTACGGACAGCTATTTCTGATATATTAAAGACATCAGCAACCATACTCAACCTCCATTTCTTGGATAAATCAGCTTCGAGCAATTCTCTGACTTTATCAGCAAATGTCATGACCGTTGACGCATAGATGGACATCATCAATTCATCTCTGGATTCCATTATAGAGATCAAATATGCTACTTTTAATATTCTAATATTGCAGTTGACTTCAGAAAGTATACTGTCAAATATCTTTTCAATTTCGACATTTACATCTTGCCTAATCACTCTATGTTTTGCACGTTTATATAATTGCTTGTCATCTAGCACAGGCTGATACACAGCGTATAATATGTTCCGCAGCTTAACTAATTCCTCCCTATTCATTTCTATTATTCTATATGGCATGACGGAGTCTCTCATCTCCCGTATTCTACAAGATACAGACACGCCTCTTTCAATAAAAACAATGTTCCTCTCACCCACGTTAGCCTTAACGTTATCATTCTTAAAAATAGCATTATAACCAGCTGTGAATAATATTAAGTAATTATCCCTCGATACATTTTTTACAGAGAAATCACGTGTGCTGTTCGGCATCGAAACCCCATTACTATCTATCATATGATCCTACAACAGAAATATGCATATATATGAGCCTGAATGTCCAGACAGAAACCTCACAACTATCTGAATTGTATAATTGTGATAATAAGCAGCTCCATATATCTCACAACCCCAAGGGGAATAAGGGTTATATATTGATGGTTAAAAGTGGAGGCTGAAGGTCTCAACAACCAATTCTATTAAAGTTTTCTGTTAACATAAAGTTGCCCACATGTACATATTATATTCGAGATCTTAAACATTGATCACTCAGCTATAATTTGAAATGTGCATTATTTTACTACCATCTGGTATTATATTCACATCATGGGTAACGAGAATTACACAGCCGCCATCATCAGAGTATGTTCTGAGTATTTTTATAATGTTCTTTTTGTTTTTCAGATCTAAACTTGCTGTAGGTTCGTCAGCTAATATTATTTTAGGTTTCTTGATCAATGCTCGAGCTAACGAGATTCTCTGTTTTTCTCCGCCTGATAAAACAGACACTGGTTGCTTTACATTGAGATAGTCCAAACCAACGATATTTAAGACGTCAATAATATCTTTTTTGTAAACAGATTGTTCAAAGATATCAAGAGAACTGAGAACATTTCTCATTACATTTTGTCGCTCGTATCAATGCATCTTGAAATACATAACCAAAGAAATCTTTCCTTAATGCGGATATAGCGAAGGAATTATTCAGATCCAACATATTTTTATTAAAAGAATATTCTCCGTAAAAATCATTATCAAGTAAACCAATTATATGTAATAGAGTACTCTTTCCACAACCAGAAGGCCCTGTAATAACCAGAAAATCGCCTCCATGAAGTTCTATTCTCTGATCTTTAATTATGCATCTATTACCAAACATCTTTTCCAGAATAGTAATATCAATCATCAATGCTTATCTCAAAGGCCGTGTCCAATAACTCGTGAGATACCCTATTGCCATCATCGATTTGTAGTACCGCTGTTTAAATAACAAAAAAAAGACGTGAATCACATATTATCTATTGGATAGCTCTTACCAAGTTGTAAATACATGCATTCACAGACAATCCGCGTTGATATATCCTCACCTTTAAATAGAGAATAGTCAAATACAATTCAAACCTTACGTCTCCTTATATCGTGATAATCAGTAAAAATAATTGTGAGTTCAGAAAGAGCAAAGAATGAAAGAGGTTGTGCCATCACGTATCTCCATAATCTTTACGTTCAAAACTATTGCTGAGATATTTATGATTATCTCCTCTTCATGCATGCTACCGCCCTTGCACAAACATGTACGAGAGTAAGATAATTAATTCCACATTCTGAATGAACCATCTATAGACGGAGAAATCTCAGAAGACATAATCTCCGATAATATCGGCAGCACAATTCATCTATTTCAGAAGTACATTATTATCGGAATAAGGTTTCCTTGCCAATGTTTTACTGGTTCTTCAGCACCAGGGAAATTGACCCGTACATCGCTCAGAGATGTCACCCAGGCGCCGACAATATGCTGCCTGCCATTCTCCTGTGACAGCAGCGACTCAGCTCCTGAAATAAACGCATCAGGACGCGCGGTTAACCCGGCATAGTCCGGGGTCCATTCATAGCCGTTCACCTGCCATAACTGGCGTTTCACCTGTTTTTCGGCCTCCGGCGTCACCTCTCCGCTGACCACGCTCCAGCCCTGACCGCCAGTAATATTGTCCTGCCATGCCAGAAGATGGCGCATCGTGAACGTGATTTCCCCGTAACGCACCTGTCCCCGGGCGAGTTCTCCCCGGGCTACAATACGGGGGGATGACGGTGTCACCTGAAGCAATGTCACCGACGGCTGCAGCCCCGGACGGGCGGTTGTCAGTGATGTGGTATGTCCGCCAAGAATATAAAAATCCTGCCCTCTCCGGCTTTCACTGACCATGCCGCTTTTACCCGTTGTCAGGCCGACCTGCACGGCATCTGGTGTACTCATCCGCACAGCACGGGGCTGCCACTGCCAGGAGACTTCAGGAACATACAGCGTGCCGCTGAATTCCGTCACGCCCACAGCCATTCCCTCCTGCCAGTGGCTCGGCGGAATAGTCAGGGGTTGCGCCAGCACACTGGCTGAAGTCAGAAAAAACAGAGCCGGAAACATACCGGACCTCAGACGATGAATAATATTCAGCACCGGATTGTCCTCCTGCTTACTGGTACTCAATACTTACCGGCAGTGACACCCGCCAGCGCTCCGGCATCATGCCGTTCAGACGTAATTTACCACTGCCTGCCACAGTCTGTGCACCATACGCACCTTCAACCTGGCGCAGGGAGGCATCACTGAAATGACTCACTCCCGAATAACCACTGATGGTCATTGTCTGCAGCCAGCCGGGGCCTTCGCCACTGAACATCTTCTGCAGAACACCCGGAATATCAGAAGTCTTCATGGCTGCGCTTTCACCAGGCAGACCATTCACATTCAGGTCGTCATACACACCGGCATACGCCGGCTGTCCGTCCTTCACATGGCGCAACACCCCCGCGGCCTGCATTCTGAAAACAAATGTGCCTGCCCGGACGTTATTATCTCCGGTGACAGGCAGCGTCACCTCCGCCACGCCTGGTGCTGTCCATTCAAGCGAAAATCCCTCAGCACCCTTTCCGTAACTGACACGGGGAGAAAGCCCCTCACGTCCTGCCGGTGTGGTCAGGGTGGTTTTTCCCAGTAAAACGGTCATCGACGGCAGTGCGACCGAAATTGCCTGCTCACCGTCACGAACACCGCGGCTCTGTTTAACCTCCAGGCCTTCATTTCCCTGTCCGACTTTCCACACCCACGGATTACGGGTGCTGGTCACTGTCCCTTCCAGCTTAAGCTCTCCGCTGAAATCTTCTCCCGGCGTGTTCCAGGCCAGTACACAGGAAGGCAGGAGGCTGGCAGCAAACAGAAACAACGTCACCTTTTTCATTTCCCTTCTCTCCTTATATCCCTGCAACCATCACTGTACCGTAACCGTCACATTCAGCCCCGCCTGCCATACTGCAGGTGTACTCTCTGCTGGCAACCGCAGTTCAAAATCCGATACCGCTGAAGCATAGGCCGCAGCCAGATTCATCACCCGACCGTCAGCCAGTACCCCCTGGCTGATAACCTGTCCGTTATCCACCGCATTCATTTCATTGCCAAAATTTTGGTTCATCAGTAACAAGGTGGAGAGTCGGGCTTTCAGCCCCTGTGGCAGCTTTCCTGACTGTACATCCGTCACGCTCTGTCCGCTGACCAGCGACATACCGGTTGGTATAGATATTCCATCATCCTGATGACCGACACTGACCGCTATCCCCTGATTCAAAGTAAAAGAAAGCTGTCCCGACACATTTCCCGTTTCCGGGTCACGCACCGGGACAGAGGCACGAAAACATTGTGCCATAGTGCCACTGCCCTCCTTTACGGCGAAAGGCTGTCCGTTACTACTGAAGGTAATAAGGGGTGTGAATCCGGGACCTCCGCGCTCAGCCACCTCATGCAGATGCCCTTCCAGAAACGGTAGCGCCCCTTTGTCGCGCAAATCAAAAACAAACTGCCCGCTTACTCTTCGCGCATCGGCAATATCCACTGCCCATGTATAATTGGGTGAATTTATCTGCCATGTCCATTTTGGTATTTCATCTGTAATCTCTCCCTGAAACAAAATTTCACCACCATCCAGAATATCTGCCCCTGCGAAAGATGAATAAAGTAGCCCCCAAGCAAAAAATATAGATAAAACATAATTCTTATTTTTCATATTTATATAATACCTATTATGCATGAAGTCATAGCAAATATATATACATAGTCCAACACTCGTTGAGACATTGGACTATGATATAAATGGGAGGCCAGGGTATTATGTAATACCCGACCTAATTACTGATAGGTAACAGTAATTGGTAGAGATGCTTTCCAAGTTACCGCAGATGTTAACGGATTCTTCAACTGAATAGATACTGTTTCTGAAGACTCTAGAGCAGAAACATAGTAAGAGTTATATTGGGCAGTCGTATCATGGAAACGACTCGGGAATCCGCCAAGATAACGACCAGGTCCCTCCCAGTTTTCAGTAATAGTGCTATCAATTCGTTGTGCAAATGCAACGCTATCCCCCATAGCCTTATCCACTGAGTCGGCCAAACCGCCGGCATAAGCTGAATTAGCACCATCTGCCCACATAAAATAATGACCTTCAGCAGAAGATGTTTTAGTCGCGCCCATAGCAGCAGTAGTCATTTTAGTGGTTAGTGTACCAATTGATTGACCTGCATCATCTGTGACATCCAGCGTCAGACTTACTTTACCATTCTGGAAGTCGTTCCCCATATGACCGGAGTAGTCAATCTTCGGTGCAAGGTTAGGTCCCCCTTGAAAGAAACCATCAGAGCGAATGCCAAGAATAAGAGCATCTGTGGGCATATTCATGCTTACAGAATCAACACCAGAATCAACCTGAGAATCTAAATTATTTACACCAGAACCCAGTTTCACTTTCCAAGGAGATTGAACCACGTTAGGAGTAATCGTTCCACCAAACCCCACTTCTCCATTGGCGGTCCCTGGCTGCCATTCTAACGCAAACGCAGATGTACTAAGTGTTGCACCTGCAGCGATAGCAATAGCAATAATTGTTTTCTTCATGATAAAATACCTTTTATATTAGATAACAACAAAGAAACATGCTGGTAATTCTCCTAAACGAGTTTACCGCAAAGATATTCGACACAGGGATTACATATGGCATACACAATCACCTGCCATTAGAATATCTTTAAGTTACCCTCGCAAAGGGTGACAATATATTTAGCTCATCGCTTCATATCCGAAAATAATATAATGCAATCAGATTGTATTCATATAAATATGATGAGATTATCTTTCAAGATTCTACCTGTAGTGCGATCTGCAAATTACCTCGATAATTGACTGGCACTTCCAGTTCTATAGGCGCATCTGTTCTCAACTCAATCGAGTCGCGTGCTTTCGGTACACTAATCACTATATCCTCCCCCTGTTGTCTGGTGTTGAGTGCAACTTTCTTTCCGTCAATCATCAGAGTTGTTTTCAGTGTGATGCGAGCATATCTGTTATCCGGCAGCATCTGCTTCACCGTGAGATATGCCAATCCATCAGATGCTCCCCTAGACTCTGCATTACGGACAATCAGGCTGTCGGAAAGAAGCGTCGAGTCGCCATTTCGGTACAGCACCGGGTCTGTCGGTGTGCGAGTTATCTTCACCACACTGTTACCTGACACCTGACCGTTCACCACCCCCAAATACTGCGTTTTCTCGCTGTATTCAGCAGCCAGTACAGCTTGAATACTGAGAGCACTCAGGGCCAAGGTGACTGCTATCATCGTTTTCTTCATTTATTATCCCTCGATTCCAAGTTCTGGAGGGTGCTTATTTCTGCTCTGCGGTATCTACTTTCTCAGATCTTGCTGCTTCCGATTCTATTATTTTTTCTTATTAATCGTCCAAGTCTGCAGGCTTCCCCAGTCATCCAAAGAGTCCACTTCCACTACTTTTTTATTCACCTTTACCTCATCCCCCGGCATAAACATCAACAGTTTCTGCGCCGTCTCGTTATCCATTGCAATTTTCTCTCCGTTTTCGTCCAGCAGGCTGCCAATCGCAAAAATGTATGGCGTGGTGTTCACCAGCATGGTCCTGCCATCCGGGCGACTCTGCAGACTGATGCCTTCTTCTGCCCCCTTGCGGCCTTCAAGCAGTGCCTTCGGACGATAGAACAACTTCAGCTTCGTACGCAGTGCCACTGCAATACCACTTCCCTCCAGAGCCGGTGGAATATCCTGCAGGTTCAGCCAGTACACCGACTCTTTATCCTTCGGCAGATGGTCCGAGGCCATGATGATACGCAGTGTCTGCTGACCATTCGGCTTCACCTTGAAGAAGGATGGCGTCACCACAAAGGTCGGACGGGTGTCCTTCTCCACGATATTGTCCACCCAGGCCTGTCCACCAAAGGTACGTTCCTTATCATTGTTGGAGACAGTGATGGTCAGTGCATCCTTGTCCCCGCGAAAGATATAACGGGTCTGATCTGCTGCCAGAGAGGCCACCGCGCTCTGACAGGTCATCATCAGCGCCAGAGTCATTCCCAGTGCTTTTGTCACCCGGTTAGTGAAAAACGTCGTTACTGCGTTACGTTTACTCACACGTAATCTCCTGTAGTTTCTCAGTATCCTGTAGTTTCGCCGCAGATATCCGGCACTGGCCCAGGGTGATATCACCCGGCGCATCCACCGTGTTAATCATCAGCACACCATGACCGGACACGAAGCCCAGCGGCGTGTTCCTGCTGTCACGTGCCCAGGTTCCCCCCGGCACAAACTCACCGTCACGCTGCTTCACCTGCAGCAGGTAACGCTTAACTTTCAGGACATCAAACGGCATCCACAGCACCGCCTTGTCCGTCGGCACCACCTTCTGACTGGTGTTCGTCAGTTCGGTGCTCAGCGGCAGTGTGCCCGCATTAATCGTCACCGTGTTCCAGTCATAGCTGTTCAGCGGTACCACCAGGTTGCCGTCGCTGTCAGTCTGTCCGTCACCGGACGTCACCTTCACTCCGGGGGTATCCTTCACGTTCACTACCGCCACGGTGTCCCCGGTCGTGCGGCTGAACATAATGTCTTTCGCCGCCGGAACGGCCAGTACCGAACCGCTGACCGAGACAGAGCCACTGGTTCCGCCGGACTGCGAGTGGTTCAGGGCACCATTCAGATAAGCCCGGTCACCACTGTACGACGCATTCAGATAACTACTCACACCACCACCGCTGTCACGCCCACCGCCCAGACCATAACTGAAACGGTCATTCAGCGAGCCTGACACGCCGGTGCTGAAGCCTGTGCCACCGTCTTTACTCGTACTCACCGACGTATTGCTGCTGTAGCGACGGTCAAACAGTGTGAACGGTACCGACACTGACGCCGATGCAGACCAGTTGTTTTCTCCCCGGGTGTTCCGCGAACCGGACCAGCCCAGGTTAAGACTGACGCCCTTAATCTGTGTGTTCAGGGTGCCGGTAATACCTGTGTCCTTACCATTGTCATCGCTGTACCGGTAATTCCTGGTCGTGGATGCGGGGTAATAGCTCCGCTGCCAGCCGGACACCGACAGACTAAACAGTCCACCCACAGGCTGACTGATACCGCCATTCCATTCATCCTTCGTCCGGCGACCATGATTTGACTGCGACCACAACTCTGTCGGGTCAAAGGAGGACATGTCCTCATACTCCTCACTCTGCCGTGACCAGCTCACCCGCAGTCCGGTGTTCGTCATCTCCAGTTGTTTACTCCAGGATAACTGCACCTTATTTCCGCTGCGGCTGCCGTCACGGTATTTTGCCGTGGCATAAGCCCCGTCAGCAGACACCGCCCCCAGGTAACTCAGCCCCAGAACAGCCCCGGCGCTGACGCCCTGCCAGTCCTGGTTAAACACCCCCCCGGTGCGCAGCGTCAGCCCGTCCAGACCGTAACCGTATGACGCTGCAAACACACCGCCTTTCAGGTCACTGTCATCGTCAGGCAAACCGGTTGCCACACTGAACTCGTGCTGCCCCGGGCTTAACTGCCCGGCCATCACCGACAGCGGGAAATTCTGCACCTGTTCGCGCCCGTCTTCGCCGGTGATTTTCATAACCACATCACCACTGGTATACAGCGGCACACCCGTGATGGAGAACGGGCCTGCCGGCACCATCTCCGAATGCAGCAACCGCCCGTTCTGTGTCAGCGTCACCCTCGACGGTCCGTTCGCAATGCCGTTGAACACCGGGGTATACCCCAGATTGCCCGGCTTCATGCTGTTGTTCCGGCTCAGCGACACTCCGTACGTTCCCGTGCTGCCCAGCAGACTGTCCCCGGTGGACGTTTTCCCGACCGCCAGGTCCGCACTCAGTGGGCGGATGGCCCGGGTGGCCGTAAACATGTTTATCGTGGCGGAGTTATCCCCGCTGTCACCGCCGCTGGCCGTGACAGAAGAGCTCACCACCCAGCGCCCGATATTGGCTTTCAGGTCCGCTGAGCCAAAGGCCGAGGTGTTATTACGACCGGTGTTGGCGTTCGCGTTATAGTTCACGCGAAAAGCACTGGTCCCGTAATCCCAGTCCACATTCTCCGGCATCTTCACCAGCCCCTTCTGGGGAATGGACAGCGCCAGACTCTGGGTGGAAACATCAAAATCCACCTTCACTGACGGGGCTTTTGTCAGCACATAGCACTGTCGTGTGGCGTCATATCCCTCACGAAAGTAATCTGCACCGACGTAAATCCCGGCCTTCGTCAGCCATGCCTCTGTCAGACACAGTTCATTACTGTCCTGTGGTGTCACATCCAGTATCTGTTTCCCGGCCTCTTTCCCGTTCAGGGACAGGTCAACCAGATAACGCCCCGGCGCATAGCTGCCGTTCAGGGCTGCCCAGACTTCCGGATTAACTCCTGCCCCCCCCTGGATAAAGGACATATCCAGTTTTTCACCTGCAACACCTGTGGCACTGGCGAAAGCAGCTGATACGGCAAGCGCAAGTGCGGCCCGACGGAAAAACACGGACGAAACCGGCTCTGCGACTGCCTTCTTTCCTGCACACACAATCCTTTTCTCCGTTACTGATACGTGACCACAAAGGTCAGTGCACCCGTGTATTCCCCCGCCTTCACGTTCGCCGGAAACACCGGCTGCGCACGAAAACGGAACTGTCCCTTAGCAGCAAACTCCACCGGGTAATTCACCGAATGACTGTCCTGAGTCAGACGTTCGCGATAATCTGCCTGCGCATCCACCGCCCGCACATCCACGCGAATACCATCACCGGCACCGCGGGTGACCACGCCCCCGGCGTCCAGCTGGCCCGGGTTACCAAAATCCAGGGTGGCGATCTGCCCTGCCTTAAAGGCTGAGCAGCCCTGAACCGTGGCACCGGACTCATACAGACGCACAGTGAAATCACGCGGCGGCACAGACGCCCCTGTGGACTTGCGGTAAGTTCCGAATGTCAGCCGGCTACTGTTGCCGGTATTGTCCGCATCCACCACAACATGACAGGCGGAGGCCACCACGTCAGCGCTGAATACGGTTTTCTGAACAGCGGCGTGAGAAATCCCTTCCCCTGCCAGAAGCAGTAGTACTGAAAGCGATAAATTTTTCATGCAACTGTTATCCCGTATATGGAACACCGGCTTCGGATGTGTAAAAAGGAATCAGTTTGCTTACGGCCTGATGAGTACGTTGAATACGTCCAAGTGCTCCAGAAAAATAACCTTGTGAAACATCATTCCTTTCGCATGCTTCCTTTCTGGTATAACCCAGAACAAGAAAATCTCGCAGCGCATGAATAACTTTTTCACTATGAACTGGAGATATTTCGGCTAACAGCCAGAATTGGCCGTCTGACATTTTTCCTGGCGACAAAACACGCCCACTCATTTTGCTCAAATACAAATCGTTGATATTAATCATATCGATTCCATAAGCACAATCAGAAAAAACAATATAAATCCGTTTCTCCCGATCAATTCTCCACAACAACCTTTCTGCCCCTGTGCGCTGGTGTCGATGCGCACATCGGTTTCGCCTACATAGCCGATT
>ERZ772805.2339-NODE-2339-length-12525-cov-11.724379_pt1 | contig 12525 bp, 10 predicted proteins | sample MGYA00511344_ERZ772805 | MGnify/ENA primary metagenome ERZ772805 (study PRJEB29015, sample SAMEA2737730) | human gut metagenome | biome: human gut; feature: human-associated habitat; material: faeces | place: China | collected 2012 ...
TGAACTCCTTGCCGCAGCCGATGGGCCAGTTCATGGGGTAGGTCTTGATGCCCAGGATCTCCTCGATGTTCTCCATCAGCTCAAAGGGGTCGCGAGCTTCGCGGTCCATCTTATTGATGAAGGTGAAGATGGGGATGTGACGCAGGGTGCAGACCTTGAACAGCTTGATGGTCTGGGCCTCAACGCCCTTTGCCGCATCGATGACCATGACAGCGGAGTCCGCTGCCATCAGGGTACGGTAGGTATCCTCCGAGAAGTCCTGATGGCCCGGGGTATCCAGAATGTTCACGCACTTGCCTGCATAGTTGAACTGCAGGACAGAGGAAGTGACAGAAATACCGCGCTGCTTTTCGATGTCCATCCAGTCGGACACAGCGTGCTTGGCGCTCTGCTTGCCCTTGACGGAACCGGCCTGATTGATGGCTCCACCGTACAGCAGCAGCTTTTCGGTCAGGGTCGTTTTGCCGGCATCGGGGTGGCTGATGATCGCAAACGTCCGGCGGCGCTCGATCTCTTCACGATTTGTCATATATTGATTTCTCCTGAATCAGAATGGCTCTTTATTCGGTCAATCTCACGTTACATTGGTGATTCTCCGTAAACTGGCTTGCCCTCTCAGTCTGCTTCGCAGCCAGCTCTCCCAAAGGGAGAGCCGGTTGCTGCTCCAGGTACAGGCCCTGCAGATCTGCAGCACTTCTCCTTCCAGATGCGTTGGCTCCCCCTTTGGGGGAGCTGGCAAAGCCGACAGGCTTTGGCTGAGAGGGCAAGGATGCCAAAATTACACACAACTTATATTTTACCAGCAATTCCACCTAGATGCAAGAGTTTTTGTTATTTTTTCAGGAGGAAGCAGGGCAAGGGGGCGGTATCGGCCCAATTGGCAAAGCCGCAGACAAGGGCGGTGCACTGTTTCAGGGGCCGGGAGCGCATCCACTGGAGGATCTCGGTCTTTTCGTCGGAGCCGATGACCTTGCCGCTGTACAGGATGGCGCTGAGCACTCCGCCGGGCCGCAGGGCCTCGAGGGCGGCCTCCAGCGCCGGGATGCTGCTTTGGGCGTGGGAGAACACCCCGTGGTCGGCACCGGGCAGCCAGCCGAAGTTGAACATCACGGCATCGACAGTGCCGGGCTGTACATATTGTAAGAGGTTGGCGTGGCTGTCGCAGTGAAGCTCTGCCGCAAGGCCCTTCCGTGCAAGGTTCTGCCGGGTGGAGGCAATGGCTTCCGGCTGGATGTCAAAGCCCAGCACCCGGCCCTCTTTGCCCGCAAGGCGGCAGAGAAAGGCCGTGTCGCCCCCGTTGCCGCAGGTGGCATCGATGCAGAGCCTGGGGTCAGCCAGCCGCGCGGCGAGGAAATCCTGCACAAGCTTCACGGCCGTCAGGTCGGGGGTGCGGCGGCGGCACAGCCCGCTGCCCTCTGCCGCAAAGCCGAACTTTGCCCAGAAGGCCAGCTCCCCCGCATCGGCAGGCAGAGGAGCCGTGAACACCGTGGCCATCTCTTTGTCATAGCCGCCCAGGCTGCGCAATACCTCTTTTAACAGGTAGGAACCGTAGCCCTTGCGCCGCCATTCCGGCACAATGGTCAGGGCAGCGATGTCCGCACCCTGCTCCGTGGGCCGGGCCTGGCAGGTGCCAATGATGGTTTTCTCTTTATACAGGGCATAACCGCCCGGGGTCTTTTCCAGTTTCATAATTTGCTCCTTTCGCGAGCTTGCCCTGCTGGGCTAACCTCTCCGTCATCATCGCTTCGCTCCTGTTTGCCCTGCGGCAGGCATTGGTTTTGGAGCGCCAGCGATCATTGCGAAAAACAAATCCCCTGCCAAGGGCTCCCCTATTAGGGGAGCTGTCGCGGCAGCGCCCGCGACTGAGAGGTTTCACAAAGCGAAGATGACGGAGAGGTTTCGCAACGTTGCCGGCTTCTGCGCTGCACCCTTAAAATACCAAGCCCCCGCGCCGCTGTCAAGGCTTCCCGCTGCGACCTTATTTCACATATTCTTCACCCGGTCAGCGATTCCTTTTCACAATTACCGGATACAATAGAAACAGTTCCAAGGAGGTGCGGCAGAGCGCCCCCTCCGAACCATTCCCTTTGAGAAAGGAAGTAACCAGTATGGATAACGAGAACAAGTGGGAATACGATTATTCCTCTGAACATAGCCAGACCGGCGAGACCGGCTACCCCAACGTCGGCTCCTCCGGCATGAACACCGCCAACACGGCAGGCACCTACGGCGAGGCCGCACAGGCCGCCCCCCAAGCCGAGCCGAACAGCGGCAGCGATGGCGGCGCGGTGCCGCCTCCGGAAGGCCCCCGGTATCAGGCCGCACAGGGAAGCCCCAAGCAGCCTCCCAAAAAGCGCCGCCGGAAAAATGGCAATATCGCCCGCAGTGCAGTCGCACTGGTGCTGGCAGCAGCCATGGGCTTTGTCGGCGGCTTTGTGGGGGCCCGGGTGGGCAACACAGGCGGCAAGGTAGTCATCCAGCAGGCGGCACCTTCCTCCACGTCCAGCAGTGATTCCGGCTCTGCCTCCGCGGTGAACACCGCTTCCGGCATGACCACCGCTCAGGTCTCTGAGATGGTCAGCCCCAGCGTTGTGGTCATCACCACCGAGCAGGTGGTCTACTCCCAGTGGTCCTGGTACGGCCAGAACCAGGTGGAGAGCGGTGCTGGCAGCGGTGTCGTGATCAGCTCCGACGGCTATATCCTGACCTGTGCGCACGTTGTGTCCGGCGCGTCCAACATCACCGTGACCATCGGCGATACCGATTACCCCGCCACCGTGGTGGGCGAGGATGACACCAGCGACGTGGCTGTCCTCAAGATCGATGCCACCGACCTGACCCCCGCCACCGTTGGCAACAGCGACAGCCTTGCCGTGGGCGAGAGCGTGCTGGCCGTGGGCAACCCGCTGGGTGAGCTGGGCGGCACCGTGACCAGCGGCATCGTCAGCGCCCTGAACCGCAGCGTGACCATCCAGGGCACCAGCTCCACCAACACCATGTCCCTGATCCAGATGGATGCCTCTGTCAGCCCCGGCAACTCCGGCGGCGGCCTGTTCAACATGAACGGTGAGCTCATCGGTCTGGTCAACGCAAAGTCCTCCTCCAGCGATGCGGAGGGTCTGGGCTTCGCCATTCCCATCAACGATGCCATCAAGGTGGCACAGGATCTGCTGGAGAACGGCTATGTCTCCGGCCGCCCCTACATGGGCATCACCTATCTGGCTGTGACCGATGCCCAGACCGCCGCACAGCTCAACGTCAATGCCTATGGTGTTTACGTTGTGGATGTTGTGCAGGGCGGCCCCGCCGACAAGGCCGGTCTGAAGACCGGTGACCGCATCGTGAGCATCGACGGCACCGAGATCGCCCAAAAGGACGACCTTGGCACCCTGATCCAGCAGCATGCCGCCGGTGATACCCTTTCCATCACCGTGGCCCGGGAAGGCCAGATGCAGACTGTCAGCCTGACTCTGGGCGAAAAGAACGCCCAGACCCAGCAGGCACAGAAAAACTCCTGATCCTCCCAAATCTTTTTCCTGATCCATAAATCAAAAATCCCCTGACCGGCGTTGAACTGGTCAGGGGATTTTTATACCTGTCCGAACACGGTGGCGCTCAGGGGCAGGAGGACGGTCTGGCCGGTGCAGATGCGGCTGCTCCCCCGCCACAGGCTGGAGGAGATGCCGTCGCTCAGCAGCTTCCAGCTGCCGCCGGGCAGGGTGACGACCTGCGCCGTCTCGGTGGGGTTATAGTAGACGCACAGGGCGCTCCACGCTGCGCCGTCGCCCCACTGGGCGGGGAGCCGCCAGCCCACAAGAGGCTGTTCCAGCGGGAAGAACTCGATGGCGGCAGGGCCGGCCTTGTCCAGCGCGCCCAGCCGGGGGAACGCCGCCCGCAGACCAATGAGCCCGCGGTAGTAATCCACAAGGCTGTGGAACTGTTCGGCCCGGTGCCAGTCCAGCCGGTTGAGGGCCGGGCTGGAGTGGTAGCTGTTGCCCTGCCCCTTCTTGGTGCGGGCAAACTCCTCGCCCGCCTGCCAGAAAGGCAGGCCCATGCTGGTCAGATAGATGCCCGCCGCCAGCCGGTTCTGGGCCAGGGCGGTCTTGTCCACAGCGGCAAACTCCGGGCGGGCGTAGCGCACCATCAGGAGCTTATCCCACAGGGTGAAGTTGTCGTGGGCCGAAACGTAGCTGATGATCTGCCCCGGGGCGTGAGGCGGCAGCTTTTCACTGCGGCACCACGCCGCCACCGAAGCACCGATATCCCAGAAACTCCCGGGCTTGCCCTCCACATAGCCCGGCTCCCGGGCATCGAAGCAGCCGCCCTTGATGGCATCCCGGGTGTTGTCGCAAAAGATGCCGATGCGCTCGTTCAGCATATTCAGGTTGTTCTTGTTGGCCTCGTACCGGTGCAGGGCGCTGCAGCCGCCCTGCCACGGCTCGCCGTACATCAGGATATCCCGCCCGCCGGGCAGCTTGTCCAGTTCAGCCCGGAGGAGGTTCATGGTCTCCACGTCATACAGGCCCATCAGGTCAAACCGGAAGCCGTCGATGTGATATTCCCGCGCCCAATAGAGCACCGAATCAATGAGATAGCGCCGGGCCATGGGCCGCTCGGAGGCAAACTCGTTGCCGCAGCCGCTGCCGTTGGAGAGGGAGCCGTCGTCGTTCTGGCGGAAGTAGTAGAGGGGCACCACCCGGTTCAGCACATTATCGGAACGATACATGTGGTTATACACCACGTCCATTACAACGCCGATGCCCGCCCCATGGAGGGCCGCGATCATCTGCTTGCACTCCCGCACCCGCACCTCACCCCGGGTGGGGTCGGTGGAGTAGCTGCCCTCGGGCACATTGAAGTTGGTGGGGTCGTAGCCCCAGTTATACTGCCGGGTCAGGGGGCGGCTCTCGTCCACGCTGCCAAAATCGAAGATGGGCATGAGCTGGACATAGCTCACCCCCAGCCGCTTGAGGTAATTCAGGCAGGTGGGGTGGATGCCGTCGCTGCTCAGGGTCGTGCCCTGCTGGGTAAAGGCCAAGAATTTGCCCCGCCAGGCTGTGTGCACGCCGCTGGCCGGGTCCTGCGAGAAATCCCGGACGCTGACCTCCCACACGCTGCGGCGGGCCGGCGGGATCACCGGCCGCACATCCCGTTCCCAGCCCTGCGGGTCTACCCGGGCCGGGTCAAAGATCATGCTGCGCACCCCGTTCACCCCGGCCGAGCGGGCGTAAGGGTCAGCTGCATTGCAGGTGCCAAACGGGGTGGTAAGGGTGAAATCGTAGTATTTCCCGTGCTGGTCGCCGGGCAGATAGATGCTCCACACACCCTTGTCCTGCTGCTGCAGGGGCAGGGTGCCCACACAGGCCCCGCCGGTGCCCCGGCGGTACAGGTTCACTGCTGCCTGTTTTGCCGTGGGAGCCCACAGGCGCAGGTGCGTCCCGGCGGGGGTATACTCCGCCCCCAGCGGGCCGTAGTACTCCGTCTGGCGGGCAAAGGCTTCGCTCTCAAACAACGTCTTCCATTCAGCAGGTGTTCTTGGCTCCATGGCAATTCATCCTTTCATTTGACAATAGTGTAACGAACTTTGTCCTTTATTTCAACCCTTTCCTTGCAAAACGTACCAGACTCCACTATACTGAAAGAAAAAACACTGCACGGAGGGAAGTTTTATGGCATACACCGATGATTGGGAAAGTCTGATGAACGGCGTGTTCGGCCCGGGGGGCAGATTCAAGGCCGCCCCCGGCGCTTCTGCACCCAAAACAGGCGGCAGCGCCGCCCTGCCCGACCTGAACGCGGCGCTTCTGGAACAGCAGAAACGGCTGGACGAGCTGTTGAAGCAGCAGAACGCCCAGCTCAAAACCCAGAGCGATGCCACCGCCGCCGCGCTGGAAAGCAGCCGCCAGATGCTGCGGGACATGGAGGACGAAGGCCTGCTGGCCAGGGGCACCACCGACGTGAAGCCGGAGCACCTGGGCAGCTTTGAAGGCCTTGCCGCCGAGGTCAGGCAGACGGTGCTGGGGCAGGATGCTTTTGTAGACAGCGTGGTGCGGGCCATGCGCCGCCCCTTTGTGCTGGGCACCGAAGCTCCCGCCGCCCGCAACGTCATCCTGCTCACAGGCGGGGCAGGCACAGGCCGGCATTTTGCGCTGGAAGAAACTGCCCGCTGCATGGCGGCCCGGGGGCTTTTGCAGAGCGACAGGATCGCCACGCTGGATCTGGCCCTTTACCCCAATTCCGGAGCCGAAAAGCTCTTCCTGCAGGATCTCTACGCCGCCCTGCACGCGCCCGGGGAGATCCTTGCCTTTGAGCACTATGAGAGCTGCTATCCCGGCTTTCTGAAGACCCTGTCTGATCTGGCCGTCAAGGGCAGCGCCCCCCTGTCCAGCCGGTATCTCGTAAACAAAGAGGGCATCCTTGTGGATGCCGGCACGGCGCTTGCCCCGGGAGCTGTCAGCCGCATCGACCCCTGCGGCAAATACCTCATCTTCTACTCCCACAAGGGCCGGGAGGCACTGGCCGACAAATTCGGCGCGGCGCTGGTGTCGGCGCTGGGGGATGTCTGCGAAACGGCCTCCTACACCCGGGAGGACCTAGCCGCCCTTGCCGCGCAGCAGCTCAACGCACTGGCCCAGAAGATCCGCGCCCGGCTGGGGCTGACCCTTTCCGCCGGGGCCGACGTGCGGGACTATGTCGCAGCCCAGTGCACCGCGCAGAAGGGTGCCGCCGGGCTGGCCGAATGCTGTGACCGTATCTTCCGTGCCCTGAGCGAATACTGCCTGCAGACCGATGAAACCCTTACCGGCACCGTGACCTTGACCGCCGGGCCGGAAGGGGTGCTGTTCCGTCTGAACGACGGCGCAGACCAGCCCCTGTTCGACCTGCTGCCTGCCGCCTACACCGGCGCACTGGATGCCATCCGGGCCGAGATCAACGAACTGGTGGGCCTTGCTCCCGTGAAAGAGTATGTGTTCGGTCTGGCCGACAACCTGCAGGTGCAGCAGCGCCGGGCCGCTGCCGGGCTGAAAACGGCCAGCCTGTCCATGCACATGATCTTCACCGGAAACCCCGGCACCGGCAAGACCACCATTGCCCGGCTGGTGGCGAAATACCTGAAAGCCATCGGTGCCCTCAAGGGCGGGCAGCTGGTGGAGGTGACCCGTGCCGACCTGGTGGGCCGCTACACCGGCCACACCGCCCCCCTGACCAACAGCGTCATCGAGAGCGCGCTGGGCGGGGTCCTCTTCATTGACGAGGCCTACAGCCTCTACCGGGGCGAGCAGGACAGCTTTGGTCTGGAGGCCATCGACACCCTTGTCAAGGGGATGGAGGACCACCGGGACGAGCTGGTGGTTATTCTGGCGGGTTACACCAAGGAGATGGAGACATTTCTCACCGCTAACAGCGGCCTTGCCAGCCGCTTTCCAAACAAGATCGAGTTCCCGGATTACACCGCCGACGAGCTGTTGGACATCACCACGGTGCTGGCCAAAGGCAAGGGCTACCGTCTGGCCGAGAGCTGCACGTTCCCGCTGCTGGGCTACTACAAGCGCCGTCAGGCGCTGGACAGCCGCACCGCCGGCAATGGCCGCCTGGCCCGCAACACGCTGGAAAAGGCCATCTTCAACCAGAGCCGCCGCCTTGTGGCCGAGCCCGCTGCCGAGCTGGATCTGATTCTGCCCGGCGATTTGGAGTTTGAGGAATAAATTTAGAAGCGATACAACGGCTATTTTCTTGACTTTCTTCAACTATATAATTATAATATAATTATGGAATGCATACAATTTGAGTGGGACGAAAACAAGAACCATATCAACCAAAACAAACATAACATATCGTTTGAAGAAGCCAAAACGGTATTTTATGACGATGAAGCCCTGGTAATCGACGATCCTGATCATTCCGAGGCAGAAGAGAGGTTTATCATCCTCGGTCTTAGCAACAAGGCAAATCTGCTCATCGTCTGTCATTGCTATCGCGCTTCTGACACGGTCATCCGGATCATCTCGGCCCGGAGAGCGACCAAAACGGAAAGTAAATTCTATCGAAAGTGAGGTTTATGATTATGCGTGCAGAATATGATTTTTCTGATGCCCGGAAGAACCCTTACGCCAAGATTTTGAAAAGGCAAATCACCATCAACATTGATAACAACACCATCGACTACTTCAAAGCGCAGTCCGAACAGGTAGGCATTCCCTACCAGACGCTTATCAATCTGTATCTGCGTGATTGTGCCTCCAACAAGCGGAAAATTCAGATTTTGTGGAGCAGTGAATCGGAAAAAGCGGGTGCATAAAGGAGAGTCTCTTTAGGGATATTCCAAAATTAAAAAAGACTTCACGCGCAAGGGAGTATAACACTTATACTGACACACAACGAGCCGCCATCGTTAAGCAGTATCTTTTTGATGGAAAATCTCATCGGCGGCTTGACGAAGATGTTTTGCATCTCAATAGCATTGAAAGTCGTGGATGGCAGTCTATGGGGGTTCTCCACTATCTTGGTTTAACAAACTCGTTTAAAGCGCTGTTTGAAGATATGACTATTTCTTCTGCCATTTATGAACGAAAATCCTCCAATACAGATGACTATTGTGTAGTTATCGCACTTCTTGAGTCATTGCTGTAAGTTGCAGTTATGACTTTTTACAAAAGAATAGGCGATACAAAGTTGACTGCTGCAAATTTGCGGTTGAATTTTACAGCAGCTATATTGAAACCGAATAAACACAAAAAGGGACAGCCATTGGCTGTCCTTTTTTGTTAAACAGGTTGGTGTGCCTGTGCGATGCGGCTCGTCATCTCCTGCAGGCCGCTGCGGACGGCAGCGGGGGCGGTGATCTCCACCTTGCCGCCAAAGCCGCAGACCCAGCCGTAAAACTGGTCGCTGACGCAGATGGGCACGGTGAAGTGGAAATGCGTCTCTCCCTCCGGGATGAGGATGGGCGAGGTGCCAAAGCGTTCCCGCATGGCGGGTTCAAGATCGGCGGTGCAGCGCAGGGTGACGGAGTGCTCCGGCCCGCCGTACATGTTGAAATGCTTTTTGAGGTAGCTGGGCAGGTCAAACCCGGCAAACTGCGCCTTGCCCCGGCGGGGAGCGTCCAGCACCAGAACGCCTGCCATTTTGTCCACCCGGTAGTGGCGGATGCCGGCAGGGGATTTCTCATCCTGATAGGCAATGAGGTAGTAGCAGCCGTTTTCCCAGACCATCTGCCAGGGGCTGATGGTGCGCGTCTCGGGGCGGCCTACTTTTTTGTAGCGGAACTGTACCATCCGGCCCTTGTTGATGGCCGAGAACAGGGCATCCACGCTGTAAGGCAGCTCCTTGTTGGCGCTCTTGGGGCGGCCATCGACATAGACCTGGCGCTGGAGCTGGCTGCCCTCGTAATGGGAGGTGAGGCCCTCCAGCTTTTTGATGAGCTTGTCACTGGTGGATTTGGAGATGACCCGGCTGGACTGCACGGCGTCCACCAGCAGCTTGAGCTCGGCCAGATCAAAGGTGCGGCTGGCCATCCAGTAGCCGCCGTGCCGCCCCCGCTTGAGCTGGATATCGTAGCCCAGCGCGTTGAGGGCTTCGATGTCGCTGTAAACGCTCTTGCGCTCACACAAAATGCCCTGCCGGGCCAGCATCTCCACCAGCTGCGGGACGTTGAGCAGATGGTTTTCGTCGGTCTGCTGCTCAAAGATGCGCAGCAGCGCCAAAAGCTTAGATTTCTGTCCTTCCTGCTTAGGCATAGATCCTCCTAACAGAACACAGCAGGGCCCACTCTTTTACAACAGAACAAACCCATGCGTTTTGAGCAAACTTTCCCGGCCTGCCAAGGGCCATCCTCCCTCTGTCGCTTGCAGCGCCATCTCCCCCCGGCCGGGGGAGGTGGCACGCAAGTGCCGAAAGGGGAACGGCTGGCACCGCGAAGCGGTGACTGAGAGATTTACGGAGCCTTTTTGTCGAACGCGGCGCGGCGCTGGGTGGAAAGACGGAACATCTCTTCCAGTTTGTCCCGGTCGCTGGCCACCAGCGCGTTCCGCATCTGGGACAGCGCGGCGTCAAACTGGTCGATCTCCGCGATCAGATTCTCCTTGTTCCAGAGGAAGAGCTCCGCCCACATTTTATCGTTGATCCGGGCAATGCGGGTCAGGTCGCGGAACGAGTCGCCGGTGTACTCACACAGGGAAGTGTTGTCGTTGGCGCACATCAAGCTGACGGCGATGGCGTGGCACAGCTGGCTCACATAGCCGATCATCTTGTCGTGCTCCTGCACCGTCAGGGTGCAGATGTGCTTGAAGCCCAGCACCTCCGCCAGCTCTCTGGCCCACTGGACGGCCTCCGGGGTGTTCTTTTCCGTCGGGGTAATGATGAAGTTGGCCGGGGCAAAATTGACCTCGGCGGCATGCTCCACGCTGGAAGTTTCCCGGCCCGCCATGGGGTGGCTGGCGATGAATTCCACGCCGTCCGGGCACAGGGCCTGGATGGGCTCCACCAGCCCGGTTTTGACGCCCGAGACATCGGTGAAGATGCAGCCGGGTTTGAGCAGGGAGCCGTAAGTTTTGAACCACTCGATCATGGCGGTGGGGTAAAGCGCGAAAATGATGTGGTCAGCGCTTTGCACCAGGTCCTCAAAATCGTGGGTCTTGCCGCTGCGGATATAGCCGTGGTCAAGGGCAAACTGCAAGTGCCCCTCGCTGCGGTTGATGCCGTCCACGGTGTAGCCTGCCCGGGTGAGCTCCAGGGCGTACTTGCCGCCCAGCAGGCCCAGGCCTACGATGAGATAGCGTTTGGATTTATCCAGCATAGTGTACCTCCACGCCCAGCGGTTTGAGGGCGTCAAAGAAATGGGGCCAGCTCTTCTGCACGGCTTCGGCCTCGCTGATGGCCAGCGGGATGTCCGCCGCCAGCGCCAGCACCGTCAGGCTCATGACCACCCGGTGGTCGTTGTGGCCGCTGAGGGGGGCCTCCGGGGCATGGAGCCGCGGTTTGCAGCCCTGCACCGTGATCGTACCGCCCTCGCTGGAAAGAACGCCGCCGCAGGCCCGCAGCTCGGCCTCCATGGCCGCGATGCGGTCGCTCTCTTTGATGCGGAGCCGCTCGGCGTTCCGGATCACGGTCGTCCCCTCACACAGCAGGCCCAGCACCATCAGCACAGGGCCCAGGTCGGGGCAGTCGGCCAGGTCGATGTCCACGCCGTGGAGCGAGGCCTGCTCGAACACAAGCCCTGCCTCGGTCCGCGTGAACTTTGCCCCGCAGCGGCGCAGGATGTCCAGAATGGCCGCGTCGCCCTGCAGGGTCTCGGCGGCCAGCCCGGTAAGGGTGATGCCGCCCTTGACGGCCCCCAGCACGGCGAGGAACGCTGCCTGGCTGTAATCGCCCTCCACGATGTAATCGCGGGGGTGGTACTGCTGCCCGCCCGGGATGCAGAGGGTGGTGTCGTCCAGCCAATGGCTGGTGACGCCGAATGCCGCCTGCGCGGCCCGGGTCATCTCAATGTAGCTGCGGCTCTCCACCGGCGGGATGAGGTGCAGGGTGCTGTCCCCGGCCAGCAGGGGCAGGGCGAACAGCAGCCCGCTGATGAACTGGCTGGACACATTGCCCGCCAGCGTGTACTCCCCGCTGCGCAGGCTTCCGGCCACGGTCAGCTGCCCATTTGCCTGCTCGAAATGGAGATTCTGCTCTCGATATAACGTTTCGTATACAGATTGAGGCCGTTCCATCAGCCGCCCGCGGCCCACAAAGGTGATGGACTGCCCGGTAAGGCTTGCCAGAGGGATGAGGAACCGCAGGGTACTGCCGCTCTCGCAGCAGTCCACCGGGCCGAACACGGGGCGGAAATGCCCCAGTCCCTCCACAAGGGCGTCGGCGGGACCGGATTCCACCCGGGCGCAGAGCTGCCCGGCAGCGGCCAGCGTGGCCGAGATATCCTTGCTGAACTCGAGATTTTCAATGTGAGAGGTGCCCTTGGCCAGTGCGGAGCAGAGCACGGCCCGGTGGGCCATGCTCTTGCTGGGAGGTGCGGACACCGTGCCGCCGATGCGGGCGGGGGGCTGAATCTGAACGATCATAAAAATTACATCTCCCGGCCAATGGCCCATGCCACCTGGCGGCACTTTGCCATGGCCTGCGCAAAGGCGTCCGGAGTCAGGCACTGGGCACCGTCACTCCATGCGTGGGCGGGGTCGTAGTGGACTTCCACTTCCAGGCCGTCGGCACCGGCGGCCACGGCCGCAATCATCATGGGCTCCACCAGGTTGGATTTGCCGGTGGCGTGGCTGGGGTCTACGATGACAGGCAGGTGGGTCTTCTCGTGGATGATGGGCACAGCGGAGAGGTCCAGCGTGTTGCGGGTGTACTTCTCAAAGGTGCGGATGCCGCGCTCGCAGAGGATGACGTTCTCGTTGCCGCCGGCCATGATGTACTCAGCGGACATGATCCACTCCTCGATGGTGTTGCACAGGCCGCGCTTGAGCAGCACGGGCTTGTGCATCTTGCCAACGGCCTTGAGCAGCTGGAAGTTCTGCATGTTGCGGG
>ERZ772805.2345-NODE-2345-length-12503-cov-15.215697_pt1 | contig 12503 bp, 7 predicted proteins | sample MGYA00511344_ERZ772805 | MGnify/ENA primary metagenome ERZ772805 (study PRJEB29015, sample SAMEA2737730) | human gut metagenome | biome: human gut; feature: human-associated habitat; material: faeces | place: China | collected 2012 ...
GTTTGGCTGATGAATTCTCCAACGAATTGAACAACTTGGGCGTTCGTGTAGCTCGCTTGGAAGACCGCGTAGGTAACGTAAAAGTTACTGGTGATGCTCGTCTTCGTTACCGTGATGCTGAACATGAAAAATCCAAATTCGACGCTCGTGCACGTGTACAATTCAATGCAAAAGTAAACGATCGTACTGACGCAGTTGTTCGTTTGACTTCTGGCAACTTCGAATTGGGTAACTCCCAAAACGGTGGTAATGCAAACGCTACAATCGACCGCGCTTATGTAAACCATAAATTCGGCGAACGCGTATCCTTGAAAGCTGGTCGTTTCGGCCAAGTTATCGGTGGCGGCTTAGCATTTGATGGTACTTTCGACGGTGCTCAATTGAACGCTGGCAACGACAAAATTATGGCTCAAGCAGCTTACGGTTACATGGTATCCGGTGAAGCAGCTGGCTTAACTAAAGACCAAAACGTAACTAACACTTACCTTGGCTTAAAAGGTAAAGTAGGTAAACACACTATGGTTGGTGGTTTCTACGATCGTGTAAACCAAGATAGCACTAATGGTTACAAAAACATCTACGGCTTCAACGCTGATGCTAACTTCGACAAAGTTTGGGTTGGTGGCGAATGGTTGAAAGACTCCCACGTTGATGAATCTCAAGCTTGGACTGCAGGTCTTGGCTATGGCGACTACAACATCGCTAAAAAAGGTTCTTGGGATGTTAAAGGTCAATACTTCAACGCTAAAGCTAACGCTCCTATCGTTGATACTACTTACAACCACCTTTACACTACAAATGCTAAAGGTTGGATGGCTTCCGTTAACTATGCATTGCAAAACAACGTTGGCTTGTCCGCTAACTACGGTTTCGACTGGAAAACTCAAGACGGTGCTGATCTTAACGACTTCTACCGTGCAGACCTTAACTACAAATTCTAATTTGATAGTTAACCATATAAAAGGGACTCCTTCGGGAGTCTCTTTTTTTATGGTTAATATATAAAATTCTATAACAAATTGATATAGAATGCCTTTTATTATGCAATTTTGATAATTATAGATCGATTTATATACAAATTATACTTATCTTTAATTTGGTCATTTATTAGCTTTATTACTGGGAGGCGTAAAATATTTTTGATAGAGGATTACTGTATATTTCTATCTATATAAGTATTATAAATGGTATAATAAAGAGTATTAGATTTTCTTGTGAAGGAGGTAAGAATGAATCCTTCTTTTTCTCATATAAAAATGGTAGCCATCGATTGTGATGAGACGTTAGTTCGAAGTGATAATACAGTTTCTGCGTATACAGTTGATGTATTGCATCGCTTGCAGCAGAAGGGAATTGGTATAACAATTGCAACTGGACGCATGTATCAAACGGCAAAACCAATTGGATTAGCATTACAACTTGGTAATGTTCCTATGATACTGTTCTCTGGTGGTTTAATCCAGGAGTTAGAAACGGGATATAAGCTATTTGAACAAACTGTTCCTATAGATGTAGTACATCGTGTTTTTCAACTCGGCCAACAATATAGTTGGCATATACAATCGTATGTAGATGATCATTTACTATGTCATCATAAAAATTGGCAATCCGATCATTATGAACAGCAAACAGGGGCTGTAGCTGAGTTTTTAGGTGATACAATTTATACACTTTCTTCAGAACCTAATAAGCTCATTGCTATCGATACAAAGGAAGGAATCGATATAATTATTGATATCTTGACCCCATTAGTTGGTAATCAAGTTACATTAGTGCGTAGTCAACGAGATTTTCTCGAAATCACTGCACCGAATGTATCAAAAGGGCGTGCATTAGCTCAATTAGCTCTAGATAATAATCTTAGCCTTGAAAATATAGTTTCCTTTGGAAATGCAGAGAACGATATTTCTATGTTAAGTGAAACGGGATATTCGGTAGCCGTTTCAAATGCAACAGAACATGTAAAATCTGTGGCTAATGAAGTATGTGGTCATCATAATGAAGATGGTGTAGCTCACTGGATAGAAAAGAATCTTTTATAATGGAGTAAAACTATGGAAGCATTTCGTTTATTAATTGTTACAGGCATGTCTGGTGCCGGCAAAACTCAGGTTCTACAAGCATTAGAGGATATGGGCTATCTATGTATTGATAATATTCCTCCTATACTGATTCCTAAGCTAAGTGAAATTTGTCGACAAGGTGGGGAACGTACAAACCGTGTAGCTTTAGTTGTAGATATTCGCGGTGGTGAATTCTTTGAAGCCCTTTCATCATCTCTTGAAACATTAAGAGAAATGAAGGTAGATTATGAAATTGTCTTTATGGATGCCACAGATGAGACGTTAATTAGACGATATAAAGAAACTCGTCGCAGCCATCCACTGGCTCCAGATGGGATGATCACTACAGGTTTGAAAGAGGAACGTCAGATATTAAATTCTGTACGACATAAAGCAGACTTCATTATTGATACAACGAATATGAAAACTGCGAGCCTCAAAGAGTATTTAAAAACTCGATTTACTCAAGTTGATGAAGGCCATGGCATGTCTATTACAGTTGTAAGCTTTGGCTTTAAATATGGATTACCATTGGATGCGGATATGGTTTGGGATGTTCGATTCTTACCAAACCCATTCTACATTCCAGAATTCCGTCATAAAACAGGTCGTGTGAAAGCTGTAAATGAATATATTCATTCTTTTGAAGTTACAGAGAAATTTAAAAAGCGTTATTTTGATACTATTGATTTTCTTGTGCCTAATTATGAACAAGAAGGGAAGTCTCAATTTATCGTTGCTGTAGGCTGTACAGGTGGTATGCATCGATCTGTGGCTATGGCAGAAGCATTATATTCTCATCTATTAGAAAACGGCTATCGCGTTTCTGTAGAACATCGAGATATGATGAAAAATAATGTAGAAGAAGATTATAATCCTCATGAAGTTAAAACATTTGGTAACTAGATAGGGGTTCATATGTTGCGAAAAAGATGGTTTCGGTGGCTTATTCCGGGCCTAAATATAAAACGTTGGCTTGCCCTTTTTAGTTGTGGTGTAGGTCTTTTAATTATTGGTATTTCATTGATGTTTAACTATCAATGGCTTGCCGTTCTTGAAGATATTGTATTAGCCTTTTCTTATAATATGACGGGCTTTTACAATTATAATGTGCTTATTGCTGTAGGCGTTGTTGTACTATCGATTGGCGCTGTTTTAATGTTAATCGGTACGAGTAAGGTTATTAAAACGATTATTCGTGCTGTATTACCTAATCCTGATAGTAAGGTGTCGGATATTATTTTCCAAAATATACGCCTCGATAAAGGTCCTAAGATCGTTGTTATCGGCGGTGGTACAGGGCTATCAAATTTATTACGTGGATTAAAAATACACACCTCTAATTTGTCTGCTATTGTAACCGTAGCTGACGATGGTGGTTCCTCGGGACGCTTGCGTAAAGATTTTAAAATGATTGCTCCTGGCGATTTACGAAACTGCTTGATTGCGTTAGCTGAACAAGAAGGGGTTATGGAAAATCTTTTCCGTTATCGCTTTGAAGGGGAAAATGAGCTATCTGGACATAGTTTTGGTAACCTCTTTATCACAGCACTTGCTCAAGTATATGATGGCGATGTGGAGGAAGCGCTTGAAGCGGCTAGTAAATTGTTGCGTGTACGAGGTCGTGTAATTCCGTCGTCTACAGAGTTCATTAAATTAGTAGCGGAGATGACTGATGGTACTATCGTAGAAGGTGAAAGTAATATTCCTAATTCTGGTAAACGCATTCGCCATATGTATAGTGAGCCAGCACAGCCAAAACCAGAAGGTGCTGCGTTACGTGCTATCGATGAAGCAGATGTTATCATCTTTGGACCGGGTAGCTTATATACAAGTATCATTCCGAATTTGTTAACTGATAAAATTGCATCTCATGTACGCGCTAGTAAGGCAAATAAAATTTACATTGCTAATGTTATGACTCAACCTGGTGAAACTACAGGTTATACCTTAAGTGATCATGTGGAGGCTCTCATTGCACATGGTGGTGAAGGCATTGTAGATACTGTACTTGCTAACGATGGACCTTTACCAATTCAAATGGTAGAACAATATAGTGCTGTAGGTTCAGAGCCTGTAGCATTAGATACTAAGAAGCTACAAGCCAAGGGAATACGTACGATTCGGGCTACATTGATAAGCCCTAAAAAGCCGGCTGTTCATGATCCTGAACGGTTAGGTAAAGTAATTATGGATATTGTGCATGCTATGCAATCAGATACTGAACCACATATCCTAGAGTATTATCTCCAACGAGATGATCATTAATGAGAAGGGATACCTATGTCATTTGCTGAAGATGTAAAAAATGAATTATGCCAATATGAATCCTCTAGTGATGCAGATGTGGCCATGAAAATTGAAGCGTCTTGCTTATTGCGCATGGGTGGATCTATCATTCTGGGGATGAAGGGTGCTGTTGGTATTAGATTGGCTACTGCAAATAATGCAGTAGCTCGTCGCTTGTTAGGCATATTAAAAAAACAATATGAATTACCTACCAATGTATTAGTACGACAAGGACTAAACTTGCGCAAGAAAAATATGTATACTTTATCTGTAGAGCCATCTATAGAAGGGCGACAGGCGTTAGAAGATCTTGCTTTATGGCCTGTAACTGAACAAATTCCTCGTAGTTGGCTTAAATCTATGGAGGCACGACGTGCCTTTTTACGAGGTGCCTTTTTAGGTGGTGGCTCTGTTAATAAGCCACAAAGTGACTATCATCTCGAGTTTATGACGGGGAATGAGAATTTTGCAAAGGAAATTATACATGTATTGCGGTTATTTCATATTCATGCAGGTTTGACTGAGCGTAAGGAAGAGTACGTAGTATATCTTAAAGAAGGGGACGCTGTAACGAATTGCTTGCAAATTATGGGTGCTCAATCAGCACTGATGGAATTTGAAAACGTGCGCATAATGAAAACTGTGCGAAATCAAATTAATCGACAAGTAAACTGTGAGACTGCAAATTTGCAAAAGGTTGTAGATGCTGCAGTACGCCAGGTAAAGGCTATTCGAATTATCGATAGAGAAATTGGTATTGATGAGTTGCCTGAAAAGTTGCGGATTGTAGCAAGATTGAGATGGGACAATCCAGAAGCGAGTCTGAAAGAACTTGAAGAATTGATGGATGGCGAATTATCTAAGTCGGGTATTGGACATCGTTTAAAGAAAATCGAAGCATTAGCACTTACGTATGACCCTATGGGGCTTGAAGAAATATAGAGGTATTAATATATGTTTTCTTATAAATCAAAATATTGTGTAGCCGCAGCGATGGCCGCCATGGCTGCTCTTACAGGCCATGTAGAGGCTCGTGATATAGATTTACAATCAATTGGATATTTTCAGTTTTCTCCGTTGCCACCAAGTTTAGTGTCTCAAACGGATACATTGCTACTATCAGATAGCCCTGAATATGTAGGTCCAGTAGGTGGTACGCTTAGTGCAGGTACAATTAATGGAAATGGTCGTATCTATTTTTACCATGTAAATGAAATGGATCAGCCCCATAAGATTGCTATCGTATTGGAGAATCAATCGGCGTATCCCAATACTGTTCAGGTGATGAGACAGTTAAAATCTGTGGCTACACCAGATTATTTCGCTGCTGGTCGTGATTTATCCCGGAAGGACTTAGAACATCCTTTAGATGAAAGTCCCAATGCGAGACCTTTATATTCGCTAAGTATTCCGCCACAAGGGCGCCAATTAATCTTTAGTGATTTGGAAAATACACCAGTATATCAAGATGCATTATTTACCGGTATTGTAGATATTAAAACAGAGGCACCAATCTTTGCTCGTGTTATGATGTTGCCTATGGGGATGGATGCTATTGATGCATCTCATTGGGCTAAAAATTTACCTATTGATGAAATTCAGTTGCGCGGTACCTATACTGGGTCTAAGCGTAATATGGAGGTTACTACACCATTTGATACGGCATTAGGTGGTGCTTTTGTAGAAATCGGTAATGACCGTGAAGATATGTTTATCAATGGTGTAGACGAAATGCAAAATAAAGCATTTGTTCGTGACCGTGGTAACTATGGTGTTTCATATACTTTAAAAATTCCTACAAAAGGTAATGAACCATTTAGATTGTATTTTAACCCTCTTGGTGGACCATATTCTGGTTCCTTTACGGTAAAAGCACTTCATCAACAAGGTGCCCGTAGAGGTCAAACCGATACGCGTACCTATCATATCGGTGGTGCTGATGGGATTACTGCACTAGGGGACGGTACTATATTAGACAGTCGTCTTATGGGCAATTATAATGCAGGGGATTTATTAACCTTGAATTTTATGCCTGCTGGAGCATCTAATTTGCCGATTCGATTCTTATTGATTCCTGAATCTCTTGCAAATCCACAAAAACATCAGACTATTGCGGTCAATGTACCAAAAGATGTAACTGACACTTTAGGGCACCCAACTCAAAGTGGCACACAAATCCCTGTGGGTCCTATAAACGGTAAAGATACAAATAAGGGAACTGTAGATAATTCTAAATCAGCTATGACTCCTGCCAAACAGGCGGAAACAATTGCTCATGAAGAAACAAAAAAATTGAGTGATAAAGCTGCGGCAGATGCTAAAAAAGAGGCACAACTCAAAAAAGCAAAAGATGCAGAAGAAGCATTAGCGCGTAAGAAGGCTGAAGAAGCTCGTATAGCAGCAGAAAAGGCCGAATTGGCGCGTAAAGCAGCAGAAGCAAAACATGCTGAAGTGGAGCGCAAACTAGCAGAGAAAGCTGAGGCGAATCGCAAAGCTGCTGAATTGAAGGCGGCTCAAGAAGCACAAGCTGCAAAAGAAAAAGCTGCCTTAGAAGCTAAAAAAGCTGAAGAAATGCGCCAAGCAGAAGAAGCTAAACGACTAGAAGCTGAAAGAAAAGCTGAGCTTGATCGAAAAGTAGCTGAAGCACGTAAGGCCGAAGAAGAACGTAAAGCTGAAATGGCTCGTATTGAAGCAGCACGAAAGGCTGAAGAAGCTAGACAAGCCGCAGAAGCCAAGGCTCGATTTGAAGCACAACGGGCAGCAGAAAAGGCTGCATTAGAGGCAAAAAAAGCTGAAGAAGAACGCTTAGCAGCTGAAGCGAAAGCGCGTTTAGAAGCACAGCGAAAAGCAGAACAAGAAGCATTAGAAGCACGCCGCGCAGAAGAAGCACGTAAAGCTGCAGAGGCGAAAGCGGCATTAGAAGCACAACGTGCAGCTGAACAGGCTGCGTTAGAAGCGAAACGTCAAGAAGATGCTCGTAAAGCGGCAGAAGCAAAAGCAGCCTTAGAAGCGCAACGTATTGAAGCGGCAAGAAAAGCTGAAGAAGCACGTCGTGCAGAAGAAGCGAGAAAGGCTGAGGAGGCAAGAATCGAAGCGGCCCGTAAAGCAGAGGAAGCTCGTGTTGCAGCAGAGGCTAAACGTGCAGAAGAAGCACGTAAGGCTGAAGAGGCAAGAATTGAAGCTGCCCGTAAAGCTGAAGAAGCTCGCGTTGCTGCTGAAGCAAAACGTCAGGAAGAATTGCGTAAAGCAGAGGAAGCTCGAATTGCAGCAGAAGCAAAACGTGCAGAAGAGGTTCGTAGAGCAGAGGAAGCACGCCGCATAGAAGAGGCTAGACGAGCAGAAGAAGCGCGAAAAGCCGAAGAAGTACGTATAGCTGCTGAGGCACGTAAAGCAGAGCAAGCTAGATTGGCTGCAGAACGTGCAGAGGCTGAACGCCAAGCAGCAGAGGCAAAACGCATTGCTGAAGAACGTTACCAAGCTCACTTAGAAGCGGAACGTAAAGCGGAAGAAGCACGTCAGCAAGCTCTTGCGCAAGCCGAAGTTGAACGTAAAGCAAAAGAGCGAGCTGAAGCGATTCAACGTGTCAAAGAACAACAAGAAAATGCTCGCCGTCGCGCAGAACTTGCACGTCAACAAATCGAAGCAGAGCGTAAGGCAGCACAAGCTACTAAAACAGGACCTTCCTTCAGTGAACTTGATGATGTACATGAGGATACACCAAGTGTAACTATTCCAAATGCTGTATCTATTGATGAGTTGACTAAACCTAGACCGACTGCATCTCAAAATACACGTCGTCGTGACCAACGGCAACCACAACAAAATCAACAATATGTACAGCAAAATCCAATGACTGATGGTCAGCAAGGTCAAGCTCCTTATAGTTCACAGCAAGGTCAACAAAATGATGATCAAAATCCACCAAAATTATATCCTATGGGTCAGTAATATTAGCTTATAATAATGAAAATTATTTGTATCTAATCATAGATTGATTATAAGGAATCAATTGGTGAAGTATAGAGAGGACAAGCCATTTTTGAGGGTTTGTCCTCTTTTTAAAATACTTATGAACTTTTGCTTTCACATTGACTTTCAAGAGGAGATTCAGTACAATAAATAAAGAAAATGCATCCATGGTACGAGAGACCATTGCATAGTACAAAACCTTTTAATTTAGTCCAGAGAGGCTGAGAAAGGAATATAGTTGAAGCGCCCCATAAGGGCTTCTTTGTGCAAACTATTTGACCTTTTGCCCTGGGCAAAAGGTCTTTTTTGTTACGTGAGTTAGGAGGAAATCATGGGACAAGTTAGCCTAAAAGGCAAACATTTATTAGGTTTGCAAAATGTGTCACCTGAAGAAATCAAATTGATTTTAAATGTGGCAAAAAAAATGAAGAAAATCGTTCTTTCTGATGACAAGAAGGTTCCAGTTTTAAAGGGGAAATCTATTATTAACCTCTTTATGGAGCCAAGTACTCGTACCCGTAGTTCCTTTGAATTAGCCGGCAAATATTTAGGGGCTGACGTTATCAATCTTTCTCCTAGCGGTTCTTCCATGGGTAAAGGTGAAAGCTTCCGTGATACTTTGCTAACATTATCCTATATGGGCACAGATGCTATCGTAATGCGTCATAGTGCAGAAGGGGCTCCTCTATATGCCACAAAAGCAGTAGATCCTATTATTATCAATGCTGGTGACGGCGCTCATGAACATCCAACACAAGCATTATTAGATATGTACTCCATTTTAGAGAAAAAAGAATCTATTGAAGGCTTAAAAGTTGTTATCTTAGGCGATATTATGCATAGCCGTGTAGCAAGATCTAACATTTATGGACTTACAAAAATGGGTGCTAAAGTCCATTTGGCTGGTCCTCGTACAATGGTATATCCAGAGCTCGAAAAATTAGGTGTTACCGTTCACCACGATATTCGTGAAGCAGTGGCTGATGCAGATGTAGTTAACGTACTTCGCATTCAATTAGAACGTATTCATTCTGCATTGTATCCTACAAATAGAGAGTATGCTCGTATCTTCGGTATTAATAATGATGTATTGAAATTGGCTAAAGATGATGTAATGGTAATGCATCCAGGTCCTATGAACCGGGGCCTTGAAATTGCACCAGATGTAGCATATTCTGATCAATCCGTAATTCAAGAACAGGTACGTAATGGCGTAGCTGTACGTATGGCTGTATTGTACTTAACTATTATCGGAGGTGACGGTAGTGAGCTTGCTTATTAAAAATGGTACGGTAGTTAATCCGGCAAAAAAACAAAACGAAGTAGCAGATGTTCTTGTAAAAGATGGTAAAATTGCAGCCATCGGACAAAACTTGAGTGCTGAAGGCGCTGAAGTATATGATGCAACAGGTCTTATCGTAGCACCTGGCCTTATCGATATTCACACACATTTACGTGAACCAGGCCAAGAGGCGAAAGAAGACTTCCACTCCGGTACACAAGCGGCTGCAGCAGGTGGTTTCACACGTGTTGTAACTATGGCTAATACAAATCCAGTTGTAGATAATGCTGCTCTTGTAAGAGGCTTACAAAAACAGGCTGAGCTTACAGGTGTTGTAAAAGTAGAATTTATTGGTGCCGTATCAAAAGGCCTTGAAGGTAAAGAACTTGCTGAAATGGGCGACATGGCGGAAGCCGGTGTAGTAGCCTTCTCCGATGATGGTCACTATGTAGAAAATGCTGCGTTTATGCGTCGTGCCTTAGAATACTCCTCCATGTTCAATAAAATGGTTATCGACCATGCAGAAGACATTACATTGACTAAAAATGGTCATATGCATGAAGGTATCGTTTCCTATGAATTAGGTGTTATTGGTCGTCCTGCAGTAGCTGAAGATTTGGCTGTTGCTCGTGATATCTTGCTATCTGAAATGACAGGTGGTCACATTCATATTGCTCACGTAAGTAGTAAAAATACTGTAGATATGGTTCGTCGTGCAAAAGCAAAAGGTCTTAATGTAACATGTGAAGTTACAAGCCAACATTTATCTTTCACAGATGAATATTTACGCGAATATAACCCAGCGTTCAAAATGGCTCCTCCAATTCGATCCGAAGATCATCGCCAAGCATTATTAGAAGGCTTGAAAGATGGCACAATCGATGCAATTATTACAGACCATGCACCACATGCGTATGAAGAAAAAGACCATGAGTTCTGCTGTGCACCAAATGGTTTCAGTGGTCTCGAAACATCTTTGGCAGCGGTTATTACTAATGCATATGGTCCAGATAAACTCAGTATTGACCAAGTTGTGTACTATATGAGTACACGTCCAGCTGAATTAATGCGCCTCGATGCAGGTGTTCTTGAGGTTGGTAAACCAGCAGATATTACTGTATTCTCTACAACAGAAGAGTGGACAGTAGATCGAAATAAATTCTATACAAAAGGCAAAGTCAGTCCATTTGATGGTATGACTGTTACAGGTAAGGCCAAACTTACAGTAGTTGATGGCAAAGTAGTTATGAAGGAGGGCGTAGTCTTATAATGAAAGGCAAGTTAGTTCTTGAAGATGGTTCCGTGTTTGAAGGTTCCTTATTAGGTGGCGCTCCAACAGTAGGCGAAGTTGTATTTAACACAGGCATGACAGGGTATCAAGAAATCTTGACCGACCCATCCTATGCGGATCAAATTATTACATTAACATATCCTTTGATTGGTAATTATGGTACATTGAATGCTATTACTCAAGGTCCTAAACCATATTGTAAAGGATTTATCGTAGGCGAACTGTGTGATTTCCCATCTAACTGGCAAAATGAAGGTCTATTTAGCGAGTATCTTCGTTTACACGGTATCCCTTGCCTTTATGATGTAGATACACGTGCTATTACACGTGTTCTTCGTAACCATGGTGTAATGAAAGGCGTACTTGTACGTTCTGACTACCCTATGGAAGATATTCAAAAATTATTTAAACAAGACTTGCCAACAGATCAAGTTATGCGTGTAACTACAAAATGGCAAGGTATGCGTGGCGATAAAAATGCTGAGTTCCATGTAGCTGTAATGGACTATGGTGTAAAGGAAAATATTCTTCGCTCTTTAGAAGCAGCTGGTTGCCGTCTTACAGTATTCCCTGCAGATGCTAAAGCTGAAGATGTGTTAGCAGCAAATCCAGATGGTGTGTTCTTATCCAACGGCCCTGGAGACCCTCAAGATCTTGGCTATGCCGTAGAAGAAGTAAAGAAATTGTTCGGCAAAAAACCAATCTTCGGCATTTGCATGGGTCATCAAGTATTGGCGCAAGCTTATGGTGGTACAACATTTAAATTGAAGTTTGGTCACCGTGGCTCTAACCATCCAGTACAAGATTTACGTACAAGCCGTGTATATATTACATCTCAAAACCATGGCTATGCAGTAGATGATACTTCTTTGCCAGATTTTGTAGAAATTACACATCGCAGTGTAAATGATGGTACTGTGGAAGGTATGCGTCATAAAGAATTGCCTATCTTCTCTGTACAATATCATCCAGAAGCATCCCCAGGACCTACTGATAATCTATATTTATTTGACGAATTTGAAGACTTAATGAGAAAGGGAAAATAATATGACCACAGAAGCAAAAAAAGTACTTGTAATTGGTTCTGGTCCAATTATTATCGGCCAAGCTGCAGAGTTTGACTATGCTGGTACACAAGCATGCCGTTCCCTTCGTGAAGAAGGTTATAAAGTAGTATTGGTTAACTCCAATCCTGCTACAATTATGACTGATACAGATATTGCAGACCGCGTATATGTAGAACCAATTAGTCTTGAATTCGTAACAGAAGTAATCAAAAAAGAACGCCCTTGGGGCTTGTTGGCTACATTAGGTGGTCAAGTAGGTCTTAATATGGCCGTACAATTGTCTGAAGCTGGCGTATTAGAAGAATACGGTGTAAAACTTCTTGGTACAACTCTTGAAGCAATTAAACAAGCCGAAGACCGTGAGCTCTTCAAAGAAGCGATGAAGGAAATCAACCAACCAGTTCCTGAATCCGATATCTTTAATGATCTTGAAGAAGCTGTAGCCTTTGCTAATCGCATTGGTTATCCTATCATCATCCGTCCTGCATATACATTGGGCGGTACTGGTGGCGGTATTGCACATAACGAAGATGAAATGTATG
>ERZ772805.2347-NODE-2347-length-12494-cov-2.567650_pt1 | contig 12494 bp, 6 predicted proteins | sample MGYA00511344_ERZ772805 | MGnify/ENA primary metagenome ERZ772805 (study PRJEB29015, sample SAMEA2737730) | human gut metagenome | biome: human gut; feature: human-associated habitat; material: faeces | place: China | collected 2012 ...
GGCCCGCAAGCGCTTCGGCGCCGATTTCGACGAGGCCAAATACCGCGAAACCTCCCCGCGTGTCGTGGAGTTGCAGGCCAAGCGCGATGAGGTGCACAAGCGTTTCGCCGATGCGCTGAACGCCAACGACCTTGCGGAGCTGCGCCAGATCATCGTCGACTGCGAGATCGCCTGCCCGATCTCCGGCACGCGCAACTGGACCGAGGTGCGGCAGTTCAACCTGATGTTTTCGACCCAGATGGGTTCTACGGCCGAAGGCGCCAATACCATTTACCTGCGTCCCGAGACGGCGCAGGGTATCTTCGTCAACTTCCTGAACGTCCAGAAAACCGGACGTATGAAAATTCCGTTCGGCATTGCGCAGATCGGCAAGGCCTTCCGCAACGAGATCGTGGCCCGTCAGTTCATTTTCCGCATGCGCGAGTTCGAGCAGATGGAGATGCAGTTCTTCGTGCGCCCCGGGACCGAAATGAGGTGGTGGAACGAGTGGAAGAACACCCGCATGGCCTGGCATCGTGCGCTGGGCTTCGGCGACGACAACTACCGCTTCCACGACCACGACAAGCTGGCCCACTACGCCAACGCCGCGACGGACATCGAATACAACTTCCCGTTCGGCTTCAAGGAGGTCGAGGGTATCCACTCGCGCACGGACTTCGACCTGGGCAGCCACCAGAAGTTATCGGGCAAGAAGTTGCAGTACTTCGATCCGGAGACGGGCGAAAGCTATGTTCCCTATGTGGTCGAGACGTCGATCGGCGTGGACCGCATGTTCCTGCAGGTGATGTCGGCAGCCTATACCGAGCAGGCGCTCGAAGGCGGCGATTCGCGCGTTGTGCTGAAATTCCCGCCCGCATTGGCTCCGATCAAGGTGGCCGTGCTGCCGCTGGTGAAGAAGGACGGCATGCCCGAAGTGGCGCAGAAGATCGTCGACCTGCTGAAATACGATTACAATGTCGTTTACGACGAGAAGGACTCCGTCGGCAAGCGTTACCGCCGTCAGGATGCCGTCGGTACGCCGTTCTGCGTGACGGTCGACGGTCAGACGCTGGAGGACGGCACGGTGACGGTCCGCCACCGCGATACGATGGAGCAGGAGCGTGTGCTGATCGAGTCGCTGCCGTCGCTCGTTGACGAGGAGTGTTCCTACCGCAAGCTGTTCAGGACGCTGAACCTCTGATTTGGGACGCATTCTTGCCATAGACTACGGGACCCGGCGCACGGGAATCGCCGTGAGCGATCCCCTGCGCCTGATCGCCGGAGGGCTGGAGACGGTCGAGACGAAGGGTCTGGAGGCCTGGCTGGCAAAATATTTCGCCCGTGAGGACGTTAGTACGATAGTTGTGGGGAAGCCTTCGCGGATGGACGGCACGCCGTCGGAGACGTGGAGGTTCATCGAGCCGCTGGCCGGCCGCCTGCGGCGGGCGTGGCCCGACAAGGAGGTGGTTTTTTACGACGAACGCTTTACTTCGGTGATGGCCCACCGCACGATGCTCGAGAGCGGTATCGGCAGGATGGCCCGCCGCGACAAGGCGTTGGTGGACAAGATTTCGGCAACCATTATCCTTCAGTCCTACATGGAAAGCGTTTTCCGTGACGACGGCTGACCCGTTTAAGAAGCGGGCGGAAGGGGGCACGCCTGCATTCCGGTGGTTGTCCGCATCCCGCGGCACGAAGCCCGGAATTCAGTTCGTTCGGACGGGAAACGGAAAAGAAAAAAAGGAATTTTTAGTTTATGATATACCCGATTGTAATTTATGGGGACGAGGTGCTGCGCCGCAAATGCGAGCCGATTGCGCCCGATTATCCCGAAGTGAAAAAACTCGCCGAGGACATGTTCCTCACGCTCGAAGAGGCCGAAGGCGTCGGACTGGCCGCGCCCCAGATCGGCAAGGACATCCGGCTGTTCATCGTCGACTGCACCCCGTGGGCCGAGGAGGACCCGTCGTGCGCCGACTACAAGCGTGCCTTCGTCAATCCCGAGATTTACGCCTTCTCCGAGGAGAAGAAGACCTACAACGAAGGCTGCCTCTCGTTTCCCGGAATTCATGCCGACGTGCCCCGCTCGCTGTCGATCCGCATGCGTTACATGGACACCGACTTCGTCGAGCACGACGAGGAGTTCACGGGGCTTAAGGCGTGGGTCATCCAGCATGAATACGACCACATCGAAGGCGTGGTCTTCACCGACCGCATCGCGCCCCTGCGCCGCCAGCTGCTCAAGAGCAAACTGCTGAACCTCGCGAAGGGAAAATACCGCTGTGCCTATAAAACCAGATAGCATGAAAAAACTTTTCGCTTTTGCATTCGCCGCGATGATGCTGGCGGGATGCGTCAAATCGCCCCTCGTAGGCGGAATCTATACCGATGTGAAGGACGGGCTGGCCGTGACGGGCAATGCCGGGTCGAGCAAGGTCGGCACGGCCGAGGCCAAGGGATATGTAGGCGTCGTCGCTCTGGGCGATGCGAGCATCCAGGCTGCTGCCCGCGAAGCCGGCATCACGCGCATCCACCACGTAGACTACCAGGCCAAGTCCTATGTCGGCGTCTACACGATCTACACGATCATCGTCTACGGTGACTAAACGCCTCCTGCTGGCGGCACTCTGCATCGCCGGAGCCTCGGCGCTCCCGGCGCAGAACATCCGCAGCCATTACGTGTCGAAGGCCGAGACCGACGGGGTGATCTATCATACCTTCCCCGTGACGCTTTTCGAGAGTCGCGAGGCGGGCGATCTGACTTTCGACATCACCTACAAGGAGCATCGCGGCGGGCGCGCCACGATCAATTTCACCTGCCGTCTGCCGCAGGCTGTGCCGGCTGATTCGGTGCGTTTCGCGGCGGACGTGGCGGTGATGTCCGGCCCGGTGAAAAAACTCTACCTCGAACCGGAAAGGAAGGTTTGGAAGCATCGTTACACCTTCGATGCCGACGGGTCGGAACTCTGCGGTTTCTTCGATGAGCGGGCTTCGCCCGAAGTGACGGTTTACGTCGGGGAAAAGTCGTATGTCTATCGTGCCAAGCGCTCTGCATGGCGCAGTTACGCGCCGATAGGGTATCGGATCTTCGATATGATTCGTGTAAACGAACAATAGTTTCCGATGATTGCGGCACACCTGCCGCACATCCCTCAAATTCCCGAATGGGACGTACTTCAGTACTACCCATCCGGGGATTTTTCACGATGCACGGCATCTGCACCGCACTGATCGGAAAACGGGTTTCGGGGTCGGTGTGCATGCCGCTTCGGTTGCGGTCGGATTCAGTTGAAGTCGATAAGGAGATGCGTCGCCCAGAAAGGGTCGGGGGCTTCGCCCGGCAGGGGAAGGGGAGGGGCGAGTTCACCGGGAAAGAGCGTCCGCAGGGCATACCCGGCCTCCCCGGTGCGTTCGAGGACCAGTTGGCAGGTGCCGGTGGTTATCGTGCGGGAGGTGCGGACCGTGCGGACCGGGCATCCGTTGCGCAGGATGCTGCGGACCGTAGCCCGCTCGGCGGGTGTCAGCTCCGCATCTGACGCCAGTCCGCTCGTTCCGACGGGTTCGTCGTAGCGGAACGACAGGCGCACCCGGCCGTCGGCTTCGGGGCGCAGGGCGGTGAAGGACCCGGGGAAATCCCGTTGCAGCCGTGCGACGGCTTCCTCCGGAGACCGGGCGAAAGAACGGAGGAATTTGGACCCCGGCATGCGTAACTGGCCGTCGATCTCCTCGTCGGTAAATCCCGCCCGGCGCAGGCTGCCGCGCAGCGGCTCGTCCGCCGCTTCGAAATGGGCCAGGACGTGGAAAAGCGCTTCGGGCGAGTGGGATATTCGTTCCATGTCCGATCAGGATTTGTTGCGCCGGTAATGCCAGACGGAGATGCTTGTGATCACGATTGCGGAGAGCAGGAGCGCGGCGAAAATCCGGAACGGGGCCGTGCCGCTTTCCCAGCCGAAATAATCCTTGACCAGCGACGCGCCGTCGTAGGTCGCCGAGCAGACGGTCAGCATCGTCAGGAAAAGGATAAGGCCCGCCAGCCGCCGCTCCGAGTTCTTTTCGAGACGTTCGGCCTCCTGTTCGAGGTGGCGGTGCAGTTGTTCGCGCTCGGTGGCGATGTCCAGCCCGGTGTCGATGGCCCGGTAGATGAGCTGCGGCAGGAAGTTGTAGGAGATGTTCGAGAAGGCGTACCAATGCTCCTGTTCCTTCATTTTGTGGAGCAGCCGGATGGACTTCCGGTCGTTGGTGTCCGAGCGGAATTGCCGGTTGACGACGAAGAGCAGCGTCTTCTGGTAAAGCGCATGGATGTAGATCAGCCGGAAATAGCTGTTGGGCCATACCCACATCTGCGCGGCCGTGCGGCCTTTTGCAACCACGGTGAAACTGTCGACCAGCGCCAACGCTTTCCAGTCGCGGAATGCCGAAACCGTGTGGCTGCGGATGATCCGGTCGTAATACTCTTGGGAGGGGGAATATTCGTGCTTGTGGTCGGCGACGCAGCCGACGGGACTCAAGGTTCCCAGTTCGAAGAGCAGTTCGTCCGAGAAGTCGTCCAAAATGAAGATCTGGAAACATTTCAGTTTGTTGCCCGTGAGGGTCAGGCCGGAGAAACGTCCCTGGCGCGGGGATTCGGCCGACGGCCGGGGAGGGCACAGCCGCAGGATCTCTTCCAGCAGGCCGAGGTACTCCGGGGCGTCGATCTGCGATTTTGGAATCCCCTGCTCTACGGTCTCATAGCAGGAGGTTTCGCGCAGAATGCCGTGTGCGGCGATCAGCGTGTCGAGCGTCGTTTCAGGCTCCTCGGCGATCTCCATGGCGAAGAGGCAGATGTCGTAGGGGAAGAAGAAGAGGTGGAACCGGCACAGCCTGAAAGCGTATTTCTCGGCGGGGAGCTTGGGATGGCGCAGCGTGCAGAGCCGGTCGGTCTCCAGGGTCAGGTGAGCCGTGCCGGCGTAGACCGCCCCCGAGGTCTGTCCGTCGACCTGCATGAGCGAATCGATGAAACTCTCGTAATAGATGCTGCTGAGCCGTTCGTAGGCCTCGCGGGACAGCGGCTTCTCCGCCTGCCACCGTTTGTCGGCGGGCAGCACTTCGGAAGCGCGCCCGACGGCGGCGAGGTGGCCGCAGAAAAAGGTATGCGCGTAATGCAGTTTGTTATCCATGGATCGTTGTGGGTTAAAGCAGGGTTACTCGGACGAAGGGATGGCGCCGCTTCGGGTCCCCGGGGTTTTCGATGCGGACGACCGTCACTTCGGATATGGTTGCGCCGGGCTGCGGGATGAACCGGCCGACGCCCGTGAAGAAAAGTTTCATGTCGGCCTTGGAGATCGTGGCTTCGATCCCGGTATCCCCGAGCAGGACGACGACGCACTCGTCCGAGGAGCGTTGTACCGTAGCCGGGTAGCCGGTCCCGGTCTTGAGCGTGTGTTGGAGGAAGGGGTCGCCGACGGTCTGCCTGTGGCCCAGCAGCAGGCCCCCTTCCGCGGGCGAGAGGTGCAGTATCCGGCATGAAACCTTCTCGCCGCGCTTCCAGACGCCGTGCCACTGATCGCAATACTGCCACATGATCTCGGAGCAGTGGAGGAAGCCGACGGCTCCGCCGCAGCGCATCAGGTAGCCGCCTGACGTCGTCCCCAGCACCGTGCAGGAGAGCGTGTCGCCGGTCTCGCAGGTCAGCAGCGGGTTGAGGGTCAGCACGCAGGCGTTGAGCGTCGTGTACTTTGTCTTGCCGATGATCTCTTCGCCCGTGATGACGGCGTTGATCCGGTCGCCCGGCTGGCACGGCACGTCGGTCGGACGGTTCCAGTAGAATTCTGAGGACCGGATCGCCGCGTCGTAGAGCCTGCCCCGTTTGGGGAATGTGCAGAATACGTGATGCGCCGTGGCTTTGACCACGGTGCACTGCACGCGGGAGCCGACGGCCAGGTCGTTGTTGGCCGTGGGCGTGAGCGAGAATGCGATCTGCCGCTTCGTGAAACGGATGGAGGAGACGTACACCGTTAGTTTCGCATCGGCCCGGATGTTCATGGCCCTGATCTGCGCTTCGCTGACCGGGAGCATGCCGACGAGTCCGTTGACCCGGACGAGGCACATCGTCCCGGACAGGCTCTGCACCGTGCCTTCCGCCTTCTGCCCCACGCTGAACGTGAGCAGCGGATCGTGCGTTACGGCGCGCTGCGAAACGCAGAAGGCGCGTTTGACCTTGTCCACCGACAGTATGCGGACTTTGACCTCGTCGCCGCATTCGGGCGCGCGTCCCGGTAAAACCTCCTCCCGGGGCATTGAGAGGTAGAGTTCCCCGCAGCGGAGCACACAGACCGTCCTGTCGCCCCCGGCCATCGTGGCTTTCACGATGTCGCCGTTGCGGAGCCTGGCCTGCTCGAACGGGTCGGTTGCGGCGCGGGTTCCGATCGAGACGCAGATCATGCGCGCCTCGGGGTCGATGCGTTCCACGACGGCCTCCTCGCAGCGCGAGCCGATCGGGTAGAGCGCGAGTTCGGTCGCCGGCTGCCAGAAAAGGCTCTCGGCGCACACCCGGTAGAAAAGATCCCCGTCGCGCAGCAACAGTCCGAAACGCGGCGACCGGAAGCAGATTTCGCCCGAAACCCGGTCGCCCGGCCGCACCGGGATCTCCGACCAGTCGTTGTAGCGCTGCTGCACGCGGAGTGTCAGCGTCCGCGTTTCGGGGTCGGCGGCTTCGACGACCATCGTCAGCTGCTCGCGCACCGCGTAGAGCATCTTGGCGTTGGCAATCGGGAAGAGGCTGGCCCGTTCGAGCGGAACCCGGCAGTAGATGCCCCGGAAGCAGACCGTGATCGCCTTGACGGCCACGTGGACCACTTCGGCGACGTCGACCGTGCCTGCGGTACAGCTGTCGAACTGCGAATAGTCGCTGACCAGCTCGGCCGATACCGTGAGCGCATTGGCCTTTTCGTCGATGCCCGTCACGCGCATCCGGATCAGCTGGCCCGGTACGTAACGCTGGCTGGGGTTCTCGTTCTCCCGGAACCCGGCATCGGCGTCGGACAGGAAGGCGCGGTAGCCTTCGTATTCGGCCCACAGGCCCGCGTCGGCCCGTTCCGTCACGGTGAACCAGAGCCATTCGCCGGGGCGGAACCGGATCTCTTCCCCGGACAGCTCTTCGCAGCGGCGGGTGAGCCGGATTTTCCGTTGCCCGGGGTCGATGGAGAGAATCCGGGCGCGGAGCGCGTCGCCCGCCTTGTAGCTGCGGTGGATGTCGCCTGCGAACTCCGTATGGGCGATGTAGCACGGATACCCGCTGCAATCCACGTAGATGCCCTGCGGTACGGTCTGCATGACGGTTCCCCGGACCAGATCGCCCTCCGCAAAGGGCATCTCCTGCAGGAACGGGTTGGGCAGAAGTTCCCGGACGCTGAATTTCAGGATGCGGTTCTCCCGGTCGAACCGTTTGACTTTCACCCGGAGGGTGTCGCCGTCGCGGTAGTTTTCCCCGATGCGGAAAACCGGCAGCCAGCTCAACTCCTCGCGGCGCAGGGTCACGACGATTCCGTGGTAGTTGACGAAGAGGGCCGAATCCATCACATAATCCGCCTCCACTTCGATCGTGTCGCCCTCCGCAATCCGGATGCCTTCCCAGTCGGGCGTATATTCGTCTTCGGGCAGCCGGAACGCCAGGCTTCGTTTGTCGGGATCGACCGCCGTTACCTCCGCTTCGATCTCGCGGCCGGGACGGAAGAAGTTGGCGAGGTTTTCGACGCCGCTCCAGACGGCGGCGTCGAGCGTGAGCCGTCCGGCATAATCGTAATAGGACACTTCGGCGGCGAACTCCTGCGGGATGAATTTGCGCAGCGTCACGTCGAGTTTCTCGCCCGGCCGGATGTCGTCGAGCGACCGCGTGTCGTCGACCATGTCGCGCAGGCTCGCCTTGAAAGTCAGTTTGCGCGGCATCAGGTCGGTGACCACCGCTTCGATCTCTTCGCCCGGACGGTAGGCCGCCGCCGAACGCCCGGCGCGCTCCCAAGCCAGGTCGCGGGCGAAGATCACGCCGCGCAGCGCCGGCATTTCGACGCTCTCGACGGCGAGTTGTTCGGGCATTTTCCGCGCCGCGGTCCGCACGTCGGTGATCCGGAAGCGGTGCGCCTCGCCGATGCGCAGCGGCATGTTCGCCGGGGGAATGCCTTCGGCATAGCGGAGGCTCAGCGTGAGGGCGAGGTTTTCGTAGTCGATCCGCAGGATCACCGCCGAGAGCCGCTGACCCGGAACGAACGTCGCGGAAGGTTCGCCCCATGCCAGTTCCCCGCGCGGTACGATGCCGGTATAACCGGCCGCCTCGACTGTGAGCGTTCGGTCGTCCCCGACCGAAACGACCGAGCATTCCACCGTGCCGTACTGCCGGAATCCGGCTTCCACCCACGGGCGGGGCAGGATTTTCACGAGCGAGAAGCGAAGGCGTCCCTGCTCCCGGTCGATGACTTTGCAACAGACGGCCACCCGGTCGCCCGGAACGAGTGTCGAACCCAGTCCCGGGGCGAGGTCTTCGATCAGGCCGGCATAGCCGGCATATTCGGCCGCAGTCCTCTCCCCGCAGTGCCCGACGACCTCGGCGACGACCGTACCGTTGTGCGGTACCGGGCAGTAGAGCCACGGATTGGGTTGCAGCCGGCGGATGCTGAGCCGCGGAACTCCGGCTGTTTCCAGCCGTTCGACCACCGCTTCGATCTCCCCGCCCGCCGCATAGCGGGTCGGCAGGTAACGCTCGCCCAGCCGGAAGGGCGGGGTCCAGGTCGTATCGCCGAGAAGTACCGATGCCTCCGTGTCGTTGCACTTCACCACCATGAGCTTCTCGGTGATGCGCGTGATCCGGGCGGAGAGACGCGCTCCCGCGACGAACGGAACGGAGGCCCCGGCCAGCAGTCGCCGCCGGCTGAAGCGGCAGAGGCCGCGGGCGGCGTCGTAATCCAGATTGCAGACCCACAGTTTTTCGCCTTCGTCGTAGAGCGAGCAGGCCGAGTCGACGATTCCCCAGATGATCTCCTCCCTGGGGATGAATCCGAAGCACCCTTCGCCCGGACAGAAGACATGGATGCCTTCTTCGGTGCAGCGCTTCACCTCGACTTCGGCCCCGGCTCCGTTGCGGAATGCGTCGGAGAGTTGCGGGCGCGGTTCCGTCAGCAGCCGGCGTTTTCCGGCGTCGAACCCGGCGACATAAAGCCGGAAACGGCCGTCTGCCGGCAGCTCGTCGGCTGCGACGGAATCCAGCCACGGCTTTCCGGCGAGGATCGCCGTGTCGCGGGGCGAAAGCCGCAGGTCGATTCCTTCGTAACGCACGATGGCCGATCCTGCGTCGAAGGCGACGAACTGCGTTTCGATGAAGGATTCGGGGACGATACGGAGCGATTTCCACGGATCGGGGATCAGGGTGCGACGGTCGAACAGCAGACAGCCGCGTTTGAAGTCGTAGGCCGCGGCCCGCGCCTCCAGACGGTCGCCGGGTGCGAGGCGGGAAGTTTCCGGCGCACTCCACGTGGCGCGTTCGAAGGGAAGCATGCCGCGGATGCCGTCGGCGGTTTCGACCCGGTATTCGGCCTTTTCCCGGCCGAGGACGGTGATGTCGAATCGTTGGCCGACCATCGGACGGCAGTCCTCGCGGTCGGGCGAACCGACGTAGAGGCGCTGGCTGCGGCGGTCGATGCCCTCGATGCGCACGCGGCGGAGTTCTCCCGGGTGGAAGAGTGCGTCGGGCTGCACGTCGCCGCAGGCTCCGGCGACGAACGCGCGGGCCATTTCGCGGGAGCAGACGCCCAGCCGTCCCCCGACATCGAAACGCACCTCTGCCGCCGAGGCTTCCACGACTTTCGCATCCACCACATCGCCTTCGGCGATCGGGACGGTCCAAGGATCGGGCAGCACGGCCTTGCGGCTGAACTGGGCCACCCGCTTCGTGCGGTTGATGAAGATGAGCTGCGCCTCGATCCGTTCGCCTTCGGCGAATGCGCCCTCGGCGCTCGGCGGGGTGATCCATCCGATGCGTTCGCGGGTAATTTCGCCGATGATTCCGTCCAAGGCGACCATGACGGCCATGCGGTCGCTCCGCAGCACCGTTACCTCATACTTCGCGCCGACCCGGTAGTTTATCCCGTTCCACGGCGATTCGGTGCCGCCGGTTCCGCTCAGGAACAGCACCCGGGCCTCGGGGTCGAACTTCATGATCTGGACCCGGAGCCGGTCGCCCGTTCTGTAACGGTTCATTCCGCTCTGGAAGTTGAACCACGAGACATTGTATTTCAGCACCTCGCCCACGATGCCGTCGGCATTTACGAGCAGGTTGCCGTTCGGCAGCACCGCCGCGACGGTTCCCTCCGTCGTGTCGCCCTCCCGGTGGGGGTAGGCCGGCCAGGGGTCTTCGAGCAGCGCCTTCCGGCTGAAGACCAGCTCTCCGCTCGCCGCGTCGGCCCGCAGGACGAGCGCTTCGACCTGCATGCCCGGGCGGTAGGCCGAGCGGTCGACGATCCGGGACGAATTCCAGTCGAGCTCGTCGTTCGGGATATAGCCGATCACGTCGCGGTGCGTCACGATCATCCGGTCGGGGCGTATCTCGGCGATGACCGGGTAGCAGCGGTCGCCTTCGCGCAGTCCGGCCTGCGCCCAGAGGGCCTCTCTGTCGTAGAGCAGGCGGACCCGGCGCACGCCGTCGCGCTCTTCGGCGCGCACGCGGATCCGGCTGCCGTGGCGGAGCAGGCACTCGGTGACGTAATCGGGTATTTCGGGCCGCTCCAGTTCGATTTCGAGCAGCCGTTCCTGCTGCAAGGCCCACAGTTTGCCCGCCCCGGCGGCGTGGGCCACCACCTGAAGGTCGTATTCGGTTCCCGGTTCGAGGCAGTCCGGAACGGCGTCGTAATCCGTGCTGAAACACTCCAGCACCGTTTCCGACGGAGAGAAACGCGAGACGAACGCCTCGACCGTTTCGCCAGCCTCGGGCTGGCGGGCGGTATGGGGTTTCAGGATGCCGAAAACCCGGTCGTAGCCGATCCGGATTCCGTCCTCCCGAACGTCGCACACCTCCACCCGGATCCGCTTCCCCTCGGCGATGCCGGAGAGTGAGTCCCAGGGGTTGACCGGCGGCTGTGCCAGCCGGAAAAGGGTCTTTCCGTCCGACTGGCTGACCCGGATGGCGATCCGCTCGCCGGGCGAGAAGGCGATGTTGCGGGCCATCGGGAAGGAGTAGCTGCCGACGGGAAGGAAGCCGAACACCTCGCCGGCCCGCCAAAGGATGTGTCCGGCCTGCTCGTCCTCGAAGAGCACTTCGGCGTCGAGCGTCAGACCGTCGTCGAGGGTCCGGATACGTTCGACGATCAGACTTTTGAACTGGAACTTCGGGTCGCCGTGTTCGAAAAAGCCGCAGACGCGCACTTCGGTTTCGAGCGTGTGTTCCCGGAGATAACCGGTCAGCGAGAAGGGCAGCTCCTGCGGGTGGAGGTGGAACGAGCACGCGCGTCCGTCGATCGTGGTTCGGATCTCCGTCGTGTCGGGGATTTCCGTCGGGGTGATTTCGCAGCGGAGGATGTCGCCTTCCGTCAGCCCGTAATCGACCGTTTTGTCGAGCAGCTCGAACAGGAAATGGCGCAGCTTGTCGTTGCGCCTGATCATCTTCACCCGCAACGGCTGGTTCGGGTGGTAGACCCCGTTGCGGAAGCGTTCCGTGCAGTTGGGGACCGAGTTCCTGTCGACCGTGTGGACCTCGCCGCGATAGCGTACGGAGAGCCCGTTGCGGGTTATGCTGTTGACCTGGACCGTCACCGTGTCCCCGACGTCGAGCGTCAGCGCGTCGAAGGCCACCGGGGTGTCGTCCGCTACGGGGTCGAACGTATAGCGGACCCGGCCCGATTTCTCGTCGAGGGTTTTCGAAAGGAGCTTCGCCGGGATTTTCATGCCGCGGCGGTAGGTGGCGGCGATCTCGCCGCTGCGGAAACGCTCGTCGTAGTTCGGGAACGACTTCTTGTGGATCAGGCCGTCGTTTCCGCCGAAGGTGACGAACAGTCCGAAATCGACCGCCCGGTTGACATAGACATCGAAGCATTCGCCTTCCGCGGCCTCGACGGGCGCAGGACGCACCGGATTCAGGCAGACCGGTTCGTCGACATTGGTTTTCAGCCGGTTGAAGTCCGTATAGTCCCAGCATTGCGCTTCGATCCGTTCGCCCGCCAGCAGATGGAAAAGGTGCTCGCCCGTGCAGTTCTTCGGGTTGAGCGTGAAGTGGCAGCTGTTGCCCGGGGCGTAGACCCGGAAGCGTCTGCCCGAAGGGGCCGGGGAGGTCAGCTCGCTTCGCAGCCGCTCCACGTCCGCCGCGGCCAGTCCGACTTCGAGTGTCGTACGTTCGCGGATCGAGGCGATGAGCTGGTCGAACGACTGCTGCACGGCCTGCTGCTGCGAAACCGCGTCGTGCCAGGGGGTCGCCCCGGCGGCGATCTCCACCTCGACGAAGGCTCCGTCGGCATAGCGCGCCGCGTCCGCGTCGGAGACGGCGATCAGCTGGTCGAATC
>ERZ772805.2354-NODE-2354-length-12462-cov-14.731684_pt1 | contig 12462 bp, 10 predicted proteins | sample MGYA00511344_ERZ772805 | MGnify/ENA primary metagenome ERZ772805 (study PRJEB29015, sample SAMEA2737730) | human gut metagenome | biome: human gut; feature: human-associated habitat; material: faeces | place: China | collected 2012 ...
CGTGTGGTACTGCGGCGGCAAGAACAGCCCCTACATCTGGCTGCGCTGCCCCGGCGGCATGAAGAGCTGGGAATTCTTCGACTGGCTGCTGGAGAACTGCGGCGTGGTCGGCACCCCGGGTATCGGATTTGGTGAGTGCGGCGAGGGCTACTTCCGCCTGACCGCCTTCGGCGATGCCGAAAAGACCAAGGTCGCCGCCCAGCGCATCAAGGCCGCCATCCAGACTCTGTAATCTTACACAAGCAAAAAGGCGATGCAGTTTTGAACAGCTGCATCGCCTTTTTCTTTTATTTCCGGCCCGTCAGCCGGTTGAGCAGCATCACTGCCAGAACAATGATGCCGATGACAAGGATGATGCCGACCATCCCGATCAGCATCATCGGCAGCGTGGTCATCCACGAAGTAAGATGAAGCATGTGATCACCTCCGTTAAGCCATCAGGGTCAGGATCAGGCCGCCTGCAATGACGGACGCGATCTGTCCCGAAACATTGACGCTGATGGAATACATCAGCAGGAAATTCTGGTTGTCCTCTTCCAGGCCCATCTTGTTGACCACACGGCCGCTCATGGGGAAGGCCGAGATGCCGGCCGCGCCGATCATGGGATTCAGCTTTTTGCCCTCCGGCCGGAAAAGGTTCAGCAGCTTTGCAAACAGCACGCCGCCTGCCGTATCAAAGACGAAGGCCACCAGGCCCAGTGCAAGGATGAGCAGGGTGTCGGGCCGCACAAACTTGTCGGCGGTCATCTGCCCGGCAACGGTCAGGCCCAGCACGATGGTGATAAGGTTTGCCAGCACATTCTGGGCGGTTTCGCTCAGCGCATTCAGCACCCCGCACTCCCGCAGCAGGTTGCCGAACATCAAAAAGCCCACCAGCGCCACACTGGCCGGAGCCACCATGCCTGCAATGATCGTGACCACGATGGGGAACAGGATCTTGGTCAGCTGGGAAACACTGCCCTTTTCATAGGACATCCGGATGCGGCGCTCCTTCTGCGTGGTCAGCAGCCGGATCACGGGCGGCTGCACGATGGGCACCAGCGCCATGTAGCTGTAGGCTGCCACCATAATGGCACCGAGGTACTGGGAGTTGAGCGTGTTGGCCACGAAAATGGCGGTGGGGCCGTCTGCTGCACCGATGACAGCGATGGAGGCAGCATCCTTCAGGTCAAAGAAGAAGCCCGCCAGAAACAGGGTAAAGAAGATGCCGAACTGGGCCGCCGCGCCAAAGAGCATCAGCCACGGCTTTTCCAGCAGCGGGCCAAAATCGATCATGGCACCGATGCCGATGAAGAGCAGCAGCGGGAACAGCTCGTTGGACATGCCCGCTTCAAACAATGCAGAGATGGGGCCGACCGTATCCCCCTGCGTGATGGCACCCGAGAGGGGCAGGTTGACCAGAATGGCACCAAAGCCCATGGGCAGCAGCAGGCTCGGCTCCATCTTTTTGGCGATGGCAAGGTAGATGAGCAGCGCACCGATGCCCCACATTACCACCATCTGCCAGGTCAGATTCCCAAAATTGGAAAAGAGACTGGCGAATGTGTTCAGAAGATCCATATTTATTTTCCTCCTTGTGTTCCTGTGCCGGGCAAGAAAAAAGAGACCCCTGCCACAGCACTCTGTCTGTGACAAAAGTCTCAAGCCAACACATGACATCGGGCATTTCTGCCGTGATGACGCTGCCATGCAACACCCCGCAGGCCCTGCGGAATGCCCTTTACTCCCTTTTATCGATTCTAATTAAATCAGAATGCAGTCCCCTCTGTCAAGGGGTTCCTGCATTTCTTTGCCAAACTTTGCTTCAGCGCTCAAACGTTGTGCTGAGGGTGGTCTCCCAGGTCTGGCCGGGGGCAAGGCAGGCGGCAGCGGCGCGCTGGCTCCACTCCTGGGTATCGGTCTGGGCACCGGGCAGGGAGTGCCACGGCTCAATGCAGACAAAGCGCACTGGCTTTGCCGGAGCCGACCAGATGAGGGTATAGGGGTAGCCCTCCACATTGCAGACGATCCCCTTGCCGGTGTCCTTTTCGTAGATGCCCAGCGTGCGGCTGCGCAGACCGGCCATGCAGAAGCTGTCGTTCTCAAACAGATCGTCTGTCAGGGGGATGCTCTGCTCATTCTTCCACCGGTAACCGCACTTGCCGGTCAGCAGACCGTTGGGGTAAGCGTCCAGGATCATCGGACTCTCCGGCTGGTCGAAGCGGAACTCGTAATCGGTGGTGGTGTGCTTGTCATCAAAGGGGATGCGGAACGCCGGGTGGTAGCCGATGCCGAACTGCAGCTCCTCGGCGGCATCGGTGGGGTTGGTGACGGTCAGGGTGTGGTGCACCGTCCTGCCCTCCAGCCGGAAGGTGCTGGTCAGGACAAAATCAAACGGGAAGCGCTCTGCCTTGCTCTCTTCATCCGAGCGCAGCTCCAGCCGGATGGTGTCGCCCTCGGCGCAGAGCAGGGTGTGCTCCACGTCCCGGGCAAAGCCGTGCTGACCGCCGGGGTAGGTCTTGCCTTTATGGGTAAAGGCCCCGCCGGTCAGCTTGCCCGTCCAGGGGAAAAGGATGGGGGCATGGCGCTTCCAGACAGCCGGGTCGGCCTGCCAGAGCATCTCCTGCCCGGCGGCATTTTTCAGGCTGACTGCTTCGGCACCATGGGTATCCACGGTCAGGGTCAGGAATTCGTTGTGAATGGTTGCCTGCATGATTCATCTCTCCTTTTTATCTGTTGACGATGTGCTCGCCGTTTCCTTCCAGCCAGGTGCGCAGGTTCCGGGTGGTAATGTCCATCAGGTTCTGCAAAGCCTCCCGGGTCGTCCACGCAATGTGCGGTGTGAGGATAGCGTGGGGTTCTGCCCGCAGGGGGCTTTCCTGGGGCAGAGGCTCGGTGACAAAGGCATCGGCCCCGTAAAAGCCCAGCTGACCGCTGTGGAGGGCCGCTGCCACGGCCTCCTCATCCACCAGTGCGCCCCGGGCCGTGTTGAGCAGAATGGCCCCGGGCTTCATCTTCGCCAGCGCCGCCGCGTTGACAAGGCCCCGGGTCTGGGGCGTGGCCGGGCAGTGCAGGCTGAGGATATCGCACCGCCTCAGCAGGGTATCATAATCCACGAACTCCACACCGTCGGCGGCGTATTCGGGCCGGACGGTGCGGGTGCAGACCAGCACCTCCATGCCAAAGGCTCTGGCAATGCGGGCCGACTGCCGCCCGATGCTGCCATAGCCGTAAACGCCAAAGGTCTTGCCGTAGAGCTCTATCTGGGGCAGCAGGCCGATGCTCTCCGGGATATCCAGCTGCCAGCATCCATGCTTGACGGCACGGTTGTAGCGCTCCGCGCACTGGCAGATGGCCAGCAGCAGGCTGAAGGTCATCTGGGCCACGCTGTAGGTAGAATAGCCCGGCACATTGGCCACTGCAACACCGTGGCGGCGGCAGGCTTCCAGATCCAGGTTGTCGGTGCCCGTGGCGATGATGCCCACCCATTTCAGGTTCGGGCACTGTTGTAAGATCTCCTCATCCATGCGGCACTTGTTCAGCAGAACGATGTCCGCATCTCTGATGCGGGGGGCGATCTCCTCGTAGGCCGTGCGGACATAGCTGGTGGTATCGGGCACCAGCGCCTTTACCCCCGACCAGTCGAGGTCGCCTTCCTCCATGACATAGCTTTCCAGAATGACAGCTTTCATCTCAGTCCTCCAACAAAACGTCCTCGCTCAGCACCTGACCGATGGGCTTGGCAATGCACAAGTCGGCCTGCGCATCGGCCCCGGTGGGCTGCATGTTGATGACCACCAGATGGCGGCCCCGGAAGTACCGGATGAGCCCCGCCGCCGGGTAGACCACCAGACTGGTGCCGCCGATGATGAGAGTATCCGCCTTGCGGATGGCAGACACGGCCCCGGAGAGCACTTCCTCGTCCAGCCCTTCCTCATACAGAACGACATCCGGCTTGACGATGCCGCCGCACTTGGGGCAGCGGGGCACGCCGGTGCTGTTGGCAATGAAGTCCACATCGTAGAACGCGCCGCACTTCACGCAGTAGTTGCGCAGGGTGCTGCCGTGGAGCTCGTAAACGGTCTTGGAACCTGCCGCCTGATGCAAGCCGTCGATGTTCTGGGTGACGATGGCCTTCAGCCTGCCCTCCCGCTCCAGCTTTGCCAGCCGCAGGTGGGCAGCGTTGGGCTTTGCCCCCTTCACAATGAGCTTATCCCGGTAGAACCGGTAGAACTCCTCGGGGTTCTCCTCCCAGAAGGTGTGGCTCAGGATGGTCTCGGGCGGGTAATCGTACTTCTGGTGGTACAGGCCGTCCACGCTGCGGAAATCGGGGATGCCGCTTTCGGTGGAGACCCCCGCGCCGCCAAAAAAGACGATGCGGTCGCTCTCGGCAATGATTTTTTCCAGTGCAGGAACCATAAAAAGAAACGCTTCCTTTCCGGCAGATCGTTGTGTTTTGGATAACTCCAGTATAACACAAATCCAGAGGAAAGGAAGCGTTTCTTTTTTTGATGGGATCGTCCCCTTGCTCAGCGCCCGTTTTCGGCAAACAGGGTCCCCAGCGCATCCAGCAGATCATGCGGGAGCAGCCCGGTTTCCCCGTGCAGGGCAGCGGCACGGTCGGCAGCCGCACCATGGAGATAAACGGCACAGGCAGCGGCCTCAAAGGCAGGCAGACCGCAGGCCAGCAGGGCGCTGGTCATGCCCGCCAGCACATCCCCGCTGCCGCCCCGGGAAAGCCCCGGGTTGCCGGTGGGATTGACCGCGCAGCGGCCATCCGGCCCTGCAATGACGGTGTGCACCCCCTTCAGCACCACCACAGCATTCCATGCTTTCGCATAGCGCAGCGCCGTGCCCTCCCGGTCCGCGTTGATCTCTGCCGCAGAGCGCCCGGTCAGCCGGGCCATCTCGCCGGGGTGGGGCGTTAAAATCAGTTCCCCTTGAGGGTGAAGCATTTTTTCCGTTTGGAGCAGATCAGCGGCGGCGTTCAGGCCGTCCGCATCCAGCACCGCACTGCCGGAAAAGCCGGGCAGGAGCGTTTTTACCAGCGCCCGGGTCTCGGCGGCACGGGCCGCGCTCTGGGCCGTATAACCCAGCCCGGGGCCCGCCAGCAGGACAGAGGCCTTCTGCCGCCGGATGCGGTCGATATTCTGGGGCGAGATGCCGCCCTCGGCCCCCGCTTCGCAGGGGCAGAGGCAGCACTCGGGCAGGCGGGCGGCCACAGCCGCCAGCACCGGCTCCACACTTGCCAGCGTAACGATACCGGCTCCGGTGCGCAGGGCACCTTCCACGGCCAGCGCCGCCGCGCCCCGATAGGACGCACTGCCCGCCACCGCCAGCACGGAGCCAAAGGTTCCTTTATGCGCGTCCCGGGGGCGGGGCTGGATGGCCTGCCAGACAAAATCGGAAGTTATTTCGAACATAGGCGGCTCCTTTCGGGTGAGATTTCGCCCTCTCAGTCAAAGCCTTACGGCTTTGCCAGCTCCCCCAAAGGGGGAGCCTATTGCGGGTCTTGGATAAAGGCAGCATTGCCTCTCCCTTTGGGAGAGGTGGCAGCGCGTAAGCGCTGACGGAGAGGGCGAGGATGTTACCCTTCCCCCTGCAAATACCTCCGGATCTCCTTCTCCGCTTCCTGCACTTCTTCATGGAACATGCGGGCAGAGACCCGGAGCGCACCATGGCCCAGGATGATGACCTGTTCCATGCCATCGGAGGTAGCCACGCGGACGCGGCGGCCCTTGCCGATCTCATGGGTGACACGCTCGATGAACATATCGGCGGTCTCGGCTTCCCGGGTGTAGACCACATGGATATTGTGGTACTGCTCTATGCTGCCGGGGCTGCCCGGCACACGGTAGGCATCAAACACAAGGATGAGCACGCACTTCTTAAAGCCCTGATAGTTGCAGAGGATGTCCATCAGCCTGTGGCGGGCCGCTTCCAAGCTCTCTTTGGAGAGTGCGTTCAGCTCGTCCCATGCAAAGATGATGTTGTAGCCATCCACCAGCAGGTATTCGGGCTGGATCTCCCACTGCTCGGCGTTGAAATCAGGGCGTTCCCGCTTCTGGGTGGGGCGGAACGCCGCCAGCGGGTCCCGCTTGATGGGCCCATAGGTCTGTTCAAAGATCTTCAGCAGCTCAGCATCCTCTTCCAAAGTAGCACGATAGGCGGCCATCCGGCGGGGGCGGGCCTGCACCGCTTCCTCGGTCTTTGCAGTCTTGCCCCAGCCGCTGTCCACATGCATGTGGCTGCGCACCTGCTCCCAGGGCACCACAAATCCGGCCCCGTGGGCGCAGAACACCGAATCCGCCGGGTTGTCGAGGTCGTGTTCCGGCTCATAGCCCGCGGCCTCGATGACCTCTGCTGCATTGTGGCAGGGGCGGTAACCGTCCAGCGTCAGGGTCAGGTGTCCCCTGCCCCGGGTGTAGCCCACCACCTCCATGGGGTAGCTGCGCATGGTGGAGGCCGGTGCCGTGCCGGTGAGCAGGGTGGTATCCCCGTCGGCTCCGGTCTCGGGCGGGTCAAAGCTGCCGCCCATGTTCTGGATATCGTTCATGGCGCGGCCCACGTTGTCAGAGGGCAGCTCCAGCCGGAAGGCATACCACGGCTCCAGCAGCTGGGTCTTGTGGATCTGGTCTGCCATCATCAGGCCCTGCCGGACGGCGCGGTAGGTCGCCTGCCGGAAGTCGCCGCCCTCGGTGTGTTTGAGGTGAGCGCGGCCCGCAATGAGGGTGATCTTCACATCGGTCAGGGGTGCCCCGATGAGCACACCCAGATGCTGCTTTTCCTCAAGATGCGTCAGCACCAGCCGCTGCCAGTTCTTGTCCAGCACCTCTTCCCGGCAGTCGGCGGCAAACTGCATCCCGCTGCCCCGGGGCAGCGGCTCCAGCTTGAGGTGGACTTCCGCATAGTGGCGCAGAGGCTCGTAGTGGCCCACGCCCTCCATGGCTTCGGTGATGGTCTCCTTATACAGGATGCCGCCGGGGCCGAAGCTGACCTCCAGCCCGTACCGCTCGGCCAGCAGGCTTTTCAGCACCTCCAGCTGGATCTCGCCCATCAGCTGGACATGGATCTCGCCCAGGGTCTCGTTCCAGACCACATGGAGCTGGGGCTCCTCCTCTTCCAGCCGATGGAGCTTTCCCAGCGCGGCGTGCACATCCGCGCCCTCGGGCAGCAGCACCTGATAGCTCAGCACCGGCTCCAGCACCGGCAGGTCGCTGTCCCGTTCCGCCCCCAGACCCTCGCCCGGGCGAGCTCTGGTCAGGCCGGTAACGGCGCACACCTGGCCGGGGCCGATGCACTCCGCCAGCGTAAACTTTGCGCCGGAGTAGAGCCGCAGCTGGTTGGCCTTTTCGGCCCATGGCTCCCCGTCGACCTCTCCGGTGAGCTGGGCTTTCACCTTGAGCGCGCCGCCGGTCACCCGCAGCCAGGTCAGGCGGTTTCCCTGCTCATCCTGGCTCACCTTGAACACCTTGGCCCCGAAGGCTTCCAGCGCGGGGGCCGGGCGGGTATAGCGGTCAAGGCCCTCCACCAGCGCATCCACACCCTGCAGCTTCAGGGCTGAGCCAAACCAGCAAGGAAACACATGCCGCCGGGCAATGGCGGGGATGAGGTCGGTATCGGTCAGGCTTCCCCGGTCCAGCATCGTCTCCATCAGCCGCTCATCGCAGAGAGCCAGCGCCTCGTCCCGGTCGGCCTGCTCTGCCCCAAAATCCACAAAGCCATCCCCCAGCCGACGGTTCAGCTGGGTCAGAAGCGCTTCCCTGCCCGGGCTGGGCAGGTCCATCTTGTTCACGAACACAAAGGTGGGGATGCGGTACCGCCGCAGCAGCCGCCAGAGCGTCTCGGTATGGCTCTGCACGCCGTCGGTGCCGCTGATGACCAGCACCGCATAATCCAGCACCTGCAGTGTCCGCTCGGTCTCCGTGGAAAAATCCACATGGCCCGGGGTGTCCAGCAGGGTAAAATCGGTATTGCCCGCCGTGAAGAGGGCCTGCTTGGAGAAAATGGTAATGCCGCGCGCCTTTTCCAGCGCGTCAGTGTCCAGAAAGGCATCCTTATGGTCCACCCGGCCCAGCTTGCGGATGGTGCCGGTACCGTAGAGCAGGGCCTCGGAAAGGGTGGTCTTGCCGCTGTCCACATGGGCCAGAATGCCGATGACCAGCTGCTTGTGCTCTTGTTCCATGCCGCGGCCCCCTTACAGCACGCTGGCGATCAGCGCAGCAGCGACCAGCGGCAGGCCCAGCACCAGATTGGAGAGCAGGCTGCAATAGGTGCGCTCCTCGGGTTCCAGCTCCTCAAAGGAGACGATCTTCTCATCCGCATAGTCGATGATGGAGCGGGTGGAATGGATCTTTTTCTGCCGCTTGCCCATCCCCTTGAATTCCTCCAGCAGATGGTGGATGGTCACGCCATCCAGCCGCAGGTAGTCCACCCAGGCCCAGATGAGCAGCACCACGCCGCACAGAAAGCCCGGGGCCTCCCAGATGGTAAACGTGCCATCGCTGACATAGCGCTGCCACAGCAGCATCAGCACGGCCACAATGGAGGTGCGGGTCACGGTCTTATATAAAATGGGGTGGAACATGTAGCGTTTGTACATCGAGGTCAGTTTCTTCATGGTGCGCTCCTTATTGATACAGATACACTTTATTGTATCATGTTTTTATGAAAAAAGATAGCTGTTTTGTGCGCACAGCGTGAACAGTTTCTCTCTTTTGCCTGTTCTTCATAGATATACAGTTCTTTCCATTTTATAGTAATTTTTTCCATATTCTTTTCCCACGAAAGTGTTTGTCACCGTTTTGTTTCTAATTCTATGCTGTGGCGGATTGACTTCTTTCCAGTAAAGTGCTAAAATATATAGTGGTGCGACTTTTGTCTTTCCTGTGCACTTTTTGGAAAGGCAGACAGCCTCACTGCATTTAGGAAAAGGAAAAACGCGCGGCTCTGTCCGCGCAAGATCTGGGAGGATCATCCAATGAGCTTCAATTTTGATCGCCGCACCTTCCTGAAGGGTGCAGGTGCTGTGGGTGCCGCCAGCCTGCTGGCAGCCTGCGGCGAAAAGTCCAACAACACCGGCAATGGCGCTGCCGCCAGCGGTGCTGCTGCCCCCAACTCCACCGGCGCTACCCCCCTGAAGGAGTTCATCTCCTTTGAGAGCGGCAACCGTGAGCTGGAAAGCTGGAACATGCTGTACAGCCAGAGGGCTGAGGATGCCAACGTGGTCACCAACCTGTGGGACGGCCTGCTGAGCTTTGACTGCTACGGCAAGGTGGTTCCCGCCATCGCTTCCAGCTGGGAGCACAATGAGGATGCCACCGTCTGGACCTTCCACCTGCGGGACGACGTGGACTGGGTGGATTGCAACGGTGAGGTGAAGGCTCACCTGACCAGCAAGGACTTCCTGGTTGGCTTTGAATGGGTGATGAACGCCATCAAGAACGAGGCCAACAACACCTCCATGCCCAACGATACCATTGTGGGCGCTTACGAGTACTACGAGCTGACCAAGGAAGCCGGTGACGCTGCCACTGACATGACCTACGAGGACATGCTGGCTGCCGGTGTGGGCATTGAGGCTCCGGATGATTACACTCTGGTGTTCACCTGCCCCAGCGCCTGCCCCTACTTTGATACCGTTGCCGCCTACAACAGCTTCTACCCCGTGGCTCCTGCTCTGATCGAGGAGCTGGGTGTCGATGGCTTCCGGAGCTGCGACAACACCACCATGTGGTACAACGGACCCTATGTGGTGGAGGAGTACATCCAGGGCAACACCAAGAGCTACATCCCCAACCCCAACTACTACGATGCTGCCAACGTCAGCCGCTTTGAGCGCTTCACTGTCACCATGATCAGTGACGGTTCCATCAGCCTGCAGCTGTATCAGAACCGCGAGCTGGACGAGGTGGACCTGGGCGAGAGCAGCATCACCACCATTCAGTCCGATCCTTCCAACGAGTACAATCAGCAGCTGTGTGAGAAGCGTGCCAAGAAGTTCAGCTACTGCTTCATCTTCAACTACGACAAAATGAACACCGATGGCACCCCCGATGAGAACTGGAACAAGGCCATTGCCAACAAGGCGTTCCGTCAGTGCTTCTCCAAGGGCATGGTGCTGAACAAGTTCTTCGCCCGTTATAACCCCATCAATCCCCTGAAGTGTGAGAACGACTTCTTCACCATGAAGGGCCTGTGCTACACCTCTGATGGCACCGACTACACCAACCTGGTGGCCAAGGAGATGGGTCTGGACGGCGAGGCTTACGATGGCAAGACCATGAAGCGTCTGCGCGCCAACAACGGCGACATCACCGAGCTGAAGAAGCAGGCCATGGAAGAGCTGAGCGCCATTGGTGTCACCTTCCCTGTCCACTGCTCCTACTACGTTCTGGCCGGCTCCACCTCCGCTCTGGACCACGCCACCGTCCTGAAGCAGTGTTTCACCGACAGCTTCGGCGACGACTTCATCGTGCTGGATGTCAACACCTTCGTGTCCTCCACCATGAAGGAAGTCGTGGCTCCCAAGCTGCAGAGCTTCACCCACATGGGCTGGGGCGCTGACTTCGGTGATCCCATCAACTTCCTGACCCAGATCATCATTCACGATGAAAACGCTTACTACAGCTGCAACATGACCAACATCGCAAGCATTGTGAACAATGGTCCCGCCAGCTACCAGACCGAGCTGGTGGCTGCCTATGAGAAGTTCACCGATCTGGTGAACGAGGCCCGTGCCATTGTTGACGACACCGATGCACGCTACGCAGCATTTGCCAAGGCCGAGGCCTACTTCCTGGACGAGAACCTGATTTTCCCCACCGTCTACGATATCACCTGGTGCCTGACTCACGTCAACGAGTACAGCAAGATCAACGCAATGTATGGTCCCTGCAACTACAAGGCTGTGAACTGGGAGACCAGCGAGGAAGCCTACACCACCGAACAGTACGATGCGTTTGCCGCTGCATTTGACGCAGCCGCTCAGGCCTGATCGAGTGGACCAATAACCAATCGCAAAAGCAGAACCGGACGTTTTTGAAGCGTCCGGTTCTGTTTTTTGCTCCCTGACAGCACAAAACCCCGCCGCGCGGGAAAGCTCCCAGCGCGGCGGGGTCATTGTGTTAAAATACAGGAAAGCGGTTCAGCTTACAGCTGGCTTTCATACTCCTTGCGGTAGCCTTCCAGCTCACGCTGGTTGCCATACACGAAGTGGCCGTTTGCGATCTCTTCCCAGACCGGCTTATCCACACTGTAATCGTGGATCGAGGGGTCATAGACCAGCAGCTTCTTATGCTTTTCCAGGCTGGGGTCAGGGATGGGAACCGCGCTCAGCAGGGCTTTGGTGTAGGGATGCAGCGGATGGAGGAACAGCTCCTCCGCCTCAGCCAGCTCCACGATGCGGCCCTTGCTGATAACGGCGATACGATCCGAGATGAACCGGACCACCGACAGGTCATGTGCAATGAACAGGTAGGTCAGGCCGCGGCTCTTCTTCATCTCGTTCAGCAGGTTCAGTACCTGTGCACGGATAGAGACATCCAGTGCGGAGATGGGCTCATCGGCCACGATGAACTCCGGCTCCATGACCAGAGCACGGGCAATGCCGATGCGCTGGCGCTGGCCGCCCGAGAACTCGTGGGGGAAGCGGGAGGCAAACTCCGGCAGCAGGCCGACCTCATGCAGAGCGTTCATGACCTTTTCGTGCAGGTCATTCTGGTCCTTGTACAGGTGGTGGTTCAACAGACCCTCAGCCACGATGTACTCGACCTTGGCGCGCTCGTTCAGAGAGGCCATGGGGTCCTGGAAGATCATCTGCACCTTGCGGATGACCTCACGGTCCAGCTCCTTGGAGATCTTGCCGTTGATCTTCTGGCCCTTGAAGAAGATGTCGCCGCTGGAAGTCGGGTTGATGCGGCAGATGGCACGGCCAATGGTGGTCTTGCCGGAGCCGGACTCGCCGACCAGCGAGAAGGTCTCGCCCTTGTAGATGTCAAAATTGACGTGGTCCACGGCCACGAACTTCTTTTTGCCGGAGCCAAAGGTGATCTGAAGGTCTTTCAGCTCAATCAGCTTTTCACGCTCAGCCATTTAAGTTGGAACCTCCCATCTTTCCCATTTTCTCACGCAGGTTCTGGATGGAGTGCGGGCGTTCCATCTTGGGAGCCCGGGGGTCCAGATACCAGGTCTTTGCCGCGTGGGTCTCGGACACCTGGAAGAACGGAGGTTCTGCCACGAAGTCGATGGCCAGCGCGTGCTTGTTGCGGGGTGCAAATGCATCGCCCTTGATCTCATTGAACAGGTTCGGCGGCGTACCGTCGATGGTGGGCAGGGCCTCACCCTTGGTACCCAGCTGAGGCAGAGCCTGCAGCAGAGCCCAGGTGTAGGGGTGCCATGCGTCGTAGAAAATCTCCTCGACGGTACCATACTCGACGATCTGGCCGGCGTACATGACGGCCACGCGGTCTGCCACGTTTGCCA
>ERZ772805.2357-NODE-2357-length-12460-cov-3.605079_pt1 | contig 12460 bp, 10 predicted proteins | sample MGYA00511344_ERZ772805 | MGnify/ENA primary metagenome ERZ772805 (study PRJEB29015, sample SAMEA2737730) | human gut metagenome | biome: human gut; feature: human-associated habitat; material: faeces | place: China | collected 2012 ...
AAACAACGCTACTCCTTTACTGCAAAAATCAATGCGGACTTAACCAAATGGTTGAAAATAAGCTATAGTATGCGTTTTAACCGGACGGATTATGAAGCTCCTTCATTTGCCGGAGGCGATATCAAAAGTAATGTATTCTATTTCGATGTATGTCGCTACTGGCCTGTCATTCCGGTAGTAGACCCAAACGGATTCTATACTGTCGAATCCAAGATTTACCAATTAACAGAAGGAGGCCGATATAAATCACAAAAAGACGTGATGGCACACCAGCTTGCTTTCATCGTGGAACCCATCAAAGACTGGAAAATTAACGTAGAATTGAACTACCGTTCCAACTATAATTTCAACCATACCGATTATCAAACCGTTTATGGTTATGATGTGAGTAAAAATCCCTACATTATTGCCAATCAAACTTCCAGCGTTACAGAATATGCTTATAAGAGTAATTTCTTCAATCCGAACATCTTTACCGAATACGGCAAATCATTAGAAAGCGGGCACAACTTTAAAGTGATGCTGGGTTTTCAGAGCGAACTATTCAAACAACGTGATATTACCGCTTCCCAAGACGGTATCATGTCGGAAGTGGCTACCTTGAACACCACGCAGACAAATGCACAAAACAGAGGAGGGTACTCCGAATGGGCTACAGCCGGCTTCTTCGGACGTGTTAATTACGACTACAAAGGACGTTATCTGGCTGAAGTAAATATGAGATATGACGGCACTTCACGTTTCCTTCGAGATAACCGCTGGAATCTGTTCCCATCATTCTCCTTAGGATGGAACATGGCCCGTGAAGCATTTTTTGAAGACCTGACCGATTTAATCAGCACATTCAAAATACGTGGTTCATGGGGTGAATTGGGCAACCAAAACACAGATAACTGGTATCCATTCTATCGAACTATTGATATTAACAAAGACCAATGGGGCAATTACGCACTAGGCAGTTGGCTGGTAAATGGTGTAAAACCAAATATTTCCAAAGAATCTGCGCTGGTATCTTCCTTACTGACATGGGAAAAGACGCAAACACTGGATTTAGGTTTCGACTTATCTATGCTCAACAATCGTTTGAATGTAACATTCGACTATTTCCAGCGTAAATCTAAAAACATGGTAGGCCCCGCCCCCGAACTACCCAATCTCTTAGGCATTGCCGTTCCCAAAGTAAACAACCTCGATATGACTTCCAAAGGTTGGGAAATACAGGTGAACTGGCGCGACCAGATACGCGACTTTAAGTATGGAGTTACCTTATCTTTGTCAGACAATCAAGTGGTTATTGATAAATACCCCAATCCGTCAAACACAATTTTAGATAAAGACAATAATAATACGTATTATGCAGGCGCTCACGTAGGTGATATATGGGGATTCCAAACAATCGGCATCGCAAAGACCGATCAAGAGATGAAAGATCATTTGGCCGGTATGCCCAATGGCGCACAGGATGTACTCGGTTCCGGCTGGGGAGCAGGTGACATCATGTATGCGGATTTGAACGGTGACGGCCAGATCAGCAGAGGTAACAAAACACTGGCTGATCATGGTGATTTGAAGAAAATAGGCAACAGTACACCACGCTACAACTTTGGTTTGAATCTGGATGCCGCCTGGAAAGGGTTCGACCTTAAATTATTTTTCCAAGGAACGATGAAACGTGATTATATGCCGGGGAGTGGTTCTACAATGTTCTGGGGAGCAGTAGGCTACTGGCAAACCAACTTTTTCAAACCTCATCTGGACTATTTCCGCGGAGAAGATACGACTAATCCGCTAGGAGCTAACCTGGGTGGTTATTATCCGCGTCCTCTCGAGAATGATAGAAACCGTAATCCACAGACCCGATATTTGCAAAATGCGGCTTACTGCCGTCTGAAAAATGTTACTTTAGGTTATACATTACCTAAATCTTTGACAGAAAAATTCTGCGTCAACAATCTGCGATTCTTTGTTTCAGCAGAGAATTTATTTACTATTACCAGTCTGGCCGATACGTTTGACCCCGAAACTGTTGGCATCGGTAACTGGGACGGATGTACCTATCCGCTATCCAAGACTGTATCATTCGGTTTAAGTGCAACATTTTAAATGATAAACGATTATGAAAAAACATATTAAACTTTTGACAATAGGAACATTGCTATTGGGCGGACTGACCGGTTGCAATGATTTTCTCGACAGGGAACCACTGGATAAAGTAATTCCCGAAAAATATTTTGCATCCGAAAGTGATCTGGCTGCATACACAATCAATGCTTACCCATTTGAAACAGTGACCGATGCGTATGGCATCAATTTCTTCGGCAAAGATAATGATACTGATAACCAAGCCAGTGGTGACTCACCGGCCTTCTGGATACCCGGGCAAAAGAAGGTGCCGTCAGGTGAAGGCGAATGGGACTGGAGCAAAATACGAACCTGCAACTATTTCTTTGATAATACTTTACCGAAATTCGAAGCCGGCACTATTACCGGCAATCAGGATAATGTGAAGCATTATATCGGAGAAATGTACGTGATCCGGGCATACAATTATTATAAATTATTGGTTTCTTTAGGAGATCTACCTATTATCACTACTGCATTGCCCGACATAGAAGAGACTTTGGTGGAATCCAGCAAGCGCCAGCCGCGTAATAAGGTGGCACGCTTCATTCTGGACGATTTGCAAAAAGCAACAGAATTGTTGCTTGATAAAAGTCCCGGTGGCAAGAATCGCATCAGCAAAAACGTAGCTCACTTGCTACGTGCACGCGTTGCCCTCTTCGAAGCAACTTGGGAAAAGTATCACAAAGGAACAGCTTTTGTACCCGGTGGAAAAGGATGGCCGGGTAATCCCGCAGATGTAAGCGGTTTTAATAGTGATGCAGAAGTGGCTTATTTTCTTGATGAAGCAATGAAGTCATCAAAAGTGGTAGGCGACTATATCGTCGGAAAACTGGCAGACAATACCGATACCCCCGAAGGTATGAACGCCAGTCTGGTTTCCATCAATCCTTACTACACCATGTTCTGCGATGAAAACATGGAAGGATATGATGAAATACTGATGTGGAAACAGTTCAAGGAAGGATTGGTAACCAGCAACTTGCAAATGGAGTTGGCACGCAATGGCGGTGGTTCCGGATGGACTCGTGGCATGGTCAATTCGTTCCTGATGCGCAATGGGCTTCCCATCTATGCAGCCGGTTCCGATTATAATCCCGATTGGGAGAAAGAAGGAGTAAATTCCACTTTACAGAATCGTGATTCACGCATTGTTATCTTTACCAAAAAGCCGGGTGATGCCAACACCGAAAATAAAGGTGATGTGAATTATTACGGTGATGACGGAACTCCCAGTTATTGCTCAATCCGTTTCATTTATGGCGATAAAGGAAGTTTGGCAACAACCGGATTCATCATCAAAAAAGGCAAACACTACTCCAGTCACATGGCAAATGACCATAGTGCGGGAACATCAGGTGGTATTGTTTTCCGTGCGGCAGAAGCCATGTTGATTTACATGGAAGCTTCGTATGAAAAAAATGGTAGAATCGACGGAACAGCCGACGGATATTGGAAAGCTTTACGCCGACGCGCCAAAGTGGACGAAGACTATAATAAGACAATCGCTGCAACACAGATGAGCGAAGAGGCTAAAGGCGATTTCGGTGCTTATTCTCATGGCCAATTGATAGACGCGACGTTATATAATATCCGCCGTGAACGCCGTAACGAACTTTGTGCAGAAGCTTTGCGCTGGGAAGACTTGAAACGCTGGCGTGCATGCGACCAGTTGATATCCAAACCTTACCGTGTAGAAGGTATGCTATACTGGGGAAGCAACTATGAAACGCAACTGGCAGATTTATGTAAAGTAGATCCGGCAGAAGGTAATATGTCCTCACCTGATTTAAGTAAATATATTCTTCCATACGAAAAAATCACGAAGAATAATCTGATTGCCGGGCAGAAGGGATTCCTCTTTACACCTGCTCATTATCTGAATCCGATAGGTATGGCTGTATTTCGTCAGACAGCCTCGGATAAGAATGATTTTACAAGTTCAGTCGTTTATCAGAACCCGGGATGGAAGATTGAAGGCGACACCGGTGCACAACCTGTAGAATAATAAAAAGATAAAAGAACAACTCTTTGAGTTTACAAATATATCGACCTTAATATTATATATCTGTTATCTTTTTATTTTTATAAACTTCATTGTCTCGCTCCAGATTAGGTAGAACTGCGGTCAATCTAATCCTAAGTTAGGCAATGAAGTTTTACATTCGCATGAGTTCTCGTTCAACATCCTCTGCAGATGTATAAAAAGTCTTTATGATTTCCATAGTCACCCAACAGAGATTATCCGCAAAATTCACTACATTTGTATTTGCTTATCTGTCAACCGGGCTAATCAAGTATTACAATTACTACACTATCCGATTGATAATATCTAACTTGAAACAAAGGTGTATATGAATACTGACTTTACAAACTTAACAACAGAAAATCTTTCTAATGAGCATTTATGCTGCATCATCCGCAGCAAAAAGTCTCATCCTGGTATTGAAGCAAAACGGCAATGGCTTTCCGACCGGCTGAATGAAGGCCATGTCTTTAGAAAGTTAAACGCCAAAGCTACTGTTTTTATTGAATATGCCCCTCTTGAAACAGCTTGGGTTCCCGTCATCGGCGACAACTATTATTATCTGTATTGTTTATGGGTGCTAGGTAGCCCCCGAGGAAACGGATATGGGAAAGCATTAATAGAGTACTGTATAGCCGATGCCAAAGAAAAAGGTAGATCCGGCATTTGTATGCTTGGGGCAAAAAAACAGAAGAGCTGGCTTTCCGACCAATCATTTGCAAAGAAATTTGGTTTTGAAGTGGTTGACACTACCGATAATGGATATGAATTGCTTGCTCTTTCTTTCGACGGAACAGTACCGCAATTTGCGCCAAATGCCAAGAATCTGAAAATAGAAAGTGAGGAACTGACGATTTATTATGATATGCAATGCCCCTATATCTATAAATACATTGAAATGATCAAACAATATTGTGAAACAAATGATGTCCCTGTTTCTTTTATTCAAGTAGATACGCTACAGAAAGCCAAAGAGTTACCGTGTGTTTTTAATAATTTTGCAGTATTTTATAAAGGAAGTTTTGAGACTGTGAATTTGCCACCTATCGACTATTTAAAAAGAATACTCAAAAAATAAGAAATACAATCCTGACTTTTCCCATTAATTATCAGGATTGTATTTTATCTGCTTCATTAAAAAGACTTCTCATTTGCCATCTTCCACATATTGAGAAAAGAGGCTTTAGTGATTTCTACGACCTTATCCCAATTCAATCGGTCAGCATGATCGGAAGGCTGGTGATAATCAGGATGCCCGTCCGTATGATACCAGATGATCGGAATACCTACTTTGGCAAACGAACCATTATCACTTCCTCCTATCGGATTTTCCCAGGCGCGGTAATCCGGTTCCAATTGCAAACCGTATTTTCTGATATCCTCTTTCAACCAATCCTCAAAGACCGGATGGGCGGCTGTATAAAAATAAACGACCTGTTTAGGCTGTTGAGGTTTGTTATTACGGCCAATCATGTCAAAGTTCAGATAGCCTTTGATTTGAGATAGGAAAGGACAAGTTTGTACAAAATATTTAGAGCCAAGCAGTCCTTTTTCTTCTCCATCCCAAAAAGCAAAGATTACATTTCTTTCGGGTTGCTGTCCACTGGCTAAAAAGGCTCTTGCTATTTGCAGCACTGCCGATACACCGGAAGCATTATCGTCAGCACCATTGTATATTTGGTCGCCATCGAGTGCAGGATCAATACCTAAATGGTCGAAATGCGCCCCCACAATCACATATTCTTTGGTATTTTTACCAGGAATCATTCCCAATACATTCCTCATGGAAAGCTTCTGATGAACTTCCTGTTTCAGTTTAGCTATGGAATCAGGATGCACTTCCAGACGTCCTTTTTTCTGACGTTCTTTACGGTAAGCATCAAAAGGCTGGAAATAGCAGTCAGCCAAAGGTGATACTCCCATCCATTGAAGTAAGGAAACAATATACTCCGAGGTCACACGTGAACCATGAAAACCTGCCTCACGCCCTTGCAATTCATCACTAGCCAAAAAGTTGATAGTAGCTTCGGCAGAGGAACGGTTGATACTCTGCAACCCTTTTTCTACGTTAGTTTGGGCAGATAACAACAATGAAAAATTACACAAAAAAGAGAGAAGCAGAATGTTTTTCTTCATGATGTATATAAGATTTAAGAAACAATCGTCCATACTTTACTTATTTTCAACTATCCAGTTTTTATCATTCAAGATATTTCTATTACAATCATCTGCTCCCGGATTATCATTAAAAGAAATCCGATATTGCCGGGGAGGAGTCGGATAATAAATAGCAGGTTCCAGCACTTGCCCCAAGGAATCAAACAGTGTATTCAAGGCATCCTCATCCAATTGATTCGAGTGACAATAAAGATGTTCTAACAGACTTCCTTGCGGTACCATTAAACGAGTTAGCTGATTATGTTCACAACGCAATTCACTAATATTAGAGTTATCGGACAGATCAAGTTCGGTCAATTTGTTGTATGAGCAACTTAATTCCCTTAAAGAAGGGCAACATTTCAATATATCAGTAATTGATTGGAAAGCACATCCTTGTATCAATATCGCAGAAATTGAAGTCTTCTCGTTCAATTCCAGATGTGACAATACTTCATTAGAACTCAAATCAATATCGCGCAATGCCGGCAAGCTTTTAAGGGAAAGGGAAGAAAAACCATTATAAGAACAATATAAACTTTCCGCTTCCGGATGACTACCAAACTCTATTGAAGTCAATTTGGGATTAGAATAAACTTGTATAGATCGCAATCGGAAACAATCCTCAATCTCCAAATGCTCCAAATCAGCGAAACTACCGATATTAATACTTTCCACATTAGGACAGAAGGTATTCAAGTCCAATTCGCGAGTATCAGAAATGCTATTCAAAGCCAGTGATTTCATTCGCGGCATATTTCCCAAATAAAGATGACTCAAAGGAAGAAGCAAACCACTTATATCGATAAGCTGCAGCTCTTCAGCCCAAATCCTCACTTCATATAATCCTTTATTTCCATATCTATATACCACTCCGCCACTCATTGAAGAAGGATCTTCTATTTTCTGTATACGACCGTTTCCCCAATCTATCACCATTCGTCCCCCACTTGCTACAATGTCCAACTGCCGCCAGTCTCCTACAACATTCACTGTAAAGCGAATCGTGTTTTCATCTGTCAATGCCGGAAATTCAAAATCATCTCCAAACACTCTGTTATCCGTATCTTTACAGGCAGCAAGGGTAGTGAATAAGATAACCACCCACATACTCCGAACGAATAATATACTCTGTCTTTTCATCTTATATTTGAGTTAGTAACATACAAAAGTACGAAAGAAATAGATAGCATACACGATAGAATACAAATTTATAAGTAACTTTGCACAAATTTGATTCGTAACTGTTATATTGTCATGTGGATACTTATTATAAGTCTGGTGTTGCTGGGTGTCATTGCGCTGATAGCCGGAATTATCCGCAACAAAAGACTGCAAAAGAAAATAGAAAAGGGCGAACTGGACCGTATGCCGGAAGTGAAGGAAGTAGATGTGGAATGCTGCGGACAACACGAAGTATGCGAACGGGATAGCCTGCTGGCAGCTGTCAGCAAAAAGATAGAATATTACGATGACGAAGAACTGGACCAGTTCATTGGCAAGGCAGGAGATGCGTATACAGAAGAAGAAACAGAAATGTTTCGGGATGTATTGTATACGACACTGGATGTAGAAGTGGCCGGATGGGTACGTAGCCTTCAGCTCCGTGGCATTGAACTACCGGATGATCTCAAAGACGAAGTTTTTCTGATTATCGGAGAAAGAAGAAACATAGAAGTAAAAAAGGCAGATGACAGGTGATGTGATGGATTTACTACAATATACATTCTTTCAACACGCCCTATTGGGAAGTCTGCTGGCAAGCATTGCCTGTGGGATTATCGGTACATATATTGTAACCCGCCGCCTGGTATTTATCAGTGGAGGAATCACTCATGCTTCTTTTGGCGGTATTGGGTTAGGATTGTTTGCCGGAATTTCCCCGATACTATCGGCAGCCGTATTCTCGGTATTATCTGCTTTTGGCGTCGAATGGCTTAGCAGACGGAAAGATATGCGCGAAGATTCTGCCATTGCAGTATTCTGGACGTTAGGGATGGCACTCGGAATTATGTTCAGCTTCCTGTCACCGGGATTTGCGCCCGACCTGTCGGCTTACCTCTTCGGCAATATACTGACCATCAACCAAATCGACTTATGGATGCTCGGCATATTGGCACTCATACTGACCGGATTCTTTTATCTGTTTATCCGCCCTATCGTATATATTGCCTTTGACCGTGAGTTTGCACGTTCGCAAAAGATTCCGGTAGAGATTTTTGAATATGTACTGATGATGTTCATCGCACTGACCATTGTAGCCTGCCTGCGAATGGTAGGCATCGTATTGGCCATTTCTCTTCTCACCATTCCACAGATGACAGCCAACTTGTTCACCTATAGTTTCAAGAAGATTATCTGGTTATCAATTGGCATCGGTTTCTTGGGCTGCCTGGGTGGATTATTTATTTCTTATCACTGGAAAGTCCCTTCGGGAGCTTCCATCATATTCTTCTCTATCTTGATTTACGCCGTTTGTAAAATCGGAAAGAGTTGTTGCAGGAAAAAGTCATAATAATAGATAGTATATGGAAATCAAAATTCAATCACTGGAAAGTATCCATGAAGCAGCCCGTGAATTTATCGCTGCTATGGGCGACAACACTGTATTTGCTTTATACGGAAAGATGGGTGCCGGCAAAACGACATTCGTCAAAGCACTTTGCGAAGCATTGGGCGTAACGGATGTTATCACTTCTCCTACTTTTGCTATTGTCAACGAATACCGTTCGGACAAAACCGGGGAGTTAATCTATCACTTCGATTTTTACCGTATCAAGAAACTAAGTGAAGTGTACGACATGGGATATGAAGATTATTTCTACAGTGGTGCTCTCTGCTTTATCGAATGGCCGGAACTGGTGGAAGAATTACTGCCGGGTGACGCCGTAAAAGTAACGATTGAAGAACTGGAAGACGGAAGTAGAGTGATTAAACTATGACCGGACAATATATCGTACAAGGAATCTTTGCGCTGGCAGGAACTGTCTCCCTGCTGGCGTCATTGCTGAACTGGGACTGGTTCTTTACAACACGTAATGCGCAAACCATTGTCAGAAATGTAGGACGTAACCGGGCACGACTCTTCTATGGGATATTAGGGATTATCATTATAGGCATGGCTATCTTCTTTTTTGTAGAAACACGAAAAGTCATGGGATTATAAGCTTTATAAGAAATAAAGAAAAGTCAGACCATTATTGATTTATATTACAATAGTTGCCGTGCTTTCATCTCCAAATATTTATTAATCACATCAATTGAAAGATTTTCCGGTGTGGTCAACAAAGAATAGATCCCGTGCTGCTTCAAAGTAGATACGATGAGCCGTTTCTCGTAAGCAAACTTCTCTGCAATCACATGGCGATAATAGCCTTCCGTATCTTTTGCCGGTTGTGCAATGTATTCCTTCAGATCGGCATCCTCGAAAAAGACCACGAGCAAACGGGGACGGTGATTCAGCTGTTTCAGATAAGACAACTGGCGATTCATGCTGCCTATACTCGAAAAGTTGGTATAGAGCACTAACAAGCTCCGTTTACCAACGTGTTTGTTCAGATGCACACAAAGAGCCGAGAAATCCGTCTCCCCGAAAGTAGTCTGCTGACTATACAGATTCTCCAACAACGTTTGCATATATCCCGACTGCCTGGAAGCAGGGACAAAAGTATCGAAGTGTTCATCAAAGGTCACCAATCCGGCTTTGTCTTCTTTTCGCATGGCAACATACGAAAGCACCAGCGAAGCATTAATCGCATAATCCAACAAAGTCATCCCACGAAAAGCCTGTTGCATCACCCGTCCTTTATCTATCACATTGTAAATCTGCTGCGAACGTTCATCCTGATATACATTCACCATAAGCTCATGCCTGCGTGCACTCGCTTTCCAGTTAATCGTACGATAATCGTCTCCCTTTACATACTCTTTGATTTGTTCAAACTCCGTATGATGTCCCACCCTGCGAACACGCTTTATTCCCAGCTCGGTCAGATTATCGCTCATCGCCAACAATTCATATTGATGAAGCATCAGATAAGACGGATACACCTTGATATCCAAAGGTTCCGCACAGGTATAACGACGAGAAACCAGCCCAATCCTTCCGGTCACAAAAACTCTGACATACCCAAACGAATAAACACCGCGACGGGTAGGACGCAGACGATAAGTTATCGTCTTTCCTTCATTCGCCTGTAACTTCGTACGAAAGTCAACATCACGTTTCTGAAAAACGATAGGAATCTCATCAATAACCTCTAAAGAAACAGGATACGTATAGCTGCTTTCCACACGAATACTTACCTCATTCTCATCACCATTGGAGAAGCGGTCGGCACACTGACGGAAAGCCTGTATTCCCCGAATACGATAAAGAGAATACACATCTGCCGATACCACCAGAAACAAGAAAAAAAGTATCCACTGCCCGATGACAAAGAACGGAGCAAGAACGTATCCGCTACCCAGCAACAGGATAACTACGATCAGGGCAATATAGAAGCGACGAGTTAAAAACATCTATTTCGGGACTTCCACTTTATCAATCAAACGCTGTGTCACTTTCACCGGAGAATAACCTTCCATTTCAGCTTCCGCAGTCAGGATCAGGCGATGCTGAAGCACATACGGAGCAACGAACTTGATATCCTCCGGTGTCACAAAATCCCGTCCTTGCAAAAGAGCATAGGCCTTTGAAGATTGCAACATCGCTACGGAAGCACGTGGAGAAGCTCCTAGATACACTGCCTTGCTAGTACGAGTCTGCTGCACAATCAACGCGATATATTGAAGCAGCGTACGGTCTACAAACACCCGGCTCATCAAGGCACGAAGAGAAAGAAGTTCTTCTCTAGTAAGTACGGGGGTCACATCTTCCAGTTTTACCAATGCCGCATTCGTATGGTGGCGTTCCAGAATATTCACTTCCTCTTCCAGCGAAGGATAATCCATCGTTATCTTCATCAGAAAACGGTCGAGCTGCGCTTCGGGAAGTTTGTATGTCCCCTCCTGCTCCACCGGGTTCTGAGTAGCCAGAATCGTATAAAGTTCCCCCATCCGGTGAGTGGTCCCGTCGATACTGACCTGGCGTTCTTCCATCACTTCAAACAAGGCAGCCTGTGTCTTCGCAGGAGCACGGTTGATTTCATCTACCAATACGATATCTGCAAAAATCGGCCCCTGATGAAAGTCAAAACCATTGGTTTTCATATTAAACACAGTTGTACCCAACACATCACTTGGCATTAAATCCGGAGTAAACTGAATACGACTGAAGTCAGCATCAATCAGACGGGCAGTCAAACGAGCCAATAGTGTCTTCGCAACGCCCGGAACACCTTCTATCAATACGTGTCCATTCGCCAGAATAGCCGTCAACACCAAATCGACAGTCTGCTCCTGTCCCACAACGACAGATGCAATCCGCTCCTTCAACTCCTGTATCTTCTCGGAAAAAAGAGTTAAATCTAACCGTTGTTCTGTATTCTCTTCCATAAATTTCTTCTTTAGATATGATTGATTATTTCATTCATTTTATCAATAAGCACTTTCATTTGCTCCGCATTAATCCTGCGTCCTCCGTAAATCACCGGCCGCACTTCACGAATAAACTTCGCAATCTCTTCAACCTCCATCCCCGTTTTCTGGGCAATCCGGTGAAAAGAGCGTTCATCATCCGCCACCTCTTCAATGTCTACCTGAATCTCCCTTCTCAACTCTTCGGCAAAATAAGTAAACTTCTTCCGCACCAAGTCGTCATGGTCCTTCTTTTGAAAATACAGTGTACCTATCAGTTCAGTAAATTCGAGAGATCTATTTGCCGGTTCACGTATGACGGGGATAACCCGCTGCCGCCTCTTTGCCGTAAATATCATAAAGAGAAGAATGGCAATCATCGTCAGATACAAAGCCCAGCGAAGCGGTGGCCGCGAAAGGAAATAGCGGAAAGGGGATTTCTGCACCTGCGCCGTTTCTTTCATATATCCTTCCGTGCGAAGAACAGGAAGATCTCCCATGTGCGACAGCAAACGGAAGAGATAGGCTCCATTTCCTCCATCCAACATCCCATAGTTTGTAAAAAGCAAAGGAGTGGAAACTAAAATAATCTCTCCTTTACCATGCCGATAGGACATCGCGACAGGTATACGCGAAAGA
>ERZ772805.2358-NODE-2358-length-12438-cov-34.574497_pt1 | contig 12438 bp, 7 predicted proteins | sample MGYA00511344_ERZ772805 | MGnify/ENA primary metagenome ERZ772805 (study PRJEB29015, sample SAMEA2737730) | human gut metagenome | biome: human gut; feature: human-associated habitat; material: faeces | place: China | collected 2012 ...
GGCTCGAAGAGCATGGGTATCATGCGGAGAAGGTGCAGCCGGTGGACCTTTTTCCACGAACACGGCATTGTGAGGTTGTGAGTTGTTATACCAAAACGATGTAACAAACGCAACCCTCAAGCCATTGCGAATGTGTCATTGCGCTTTCCAAGGGCGAGATCGGCTCCTGAAAAGGGATACTTTAAGATGATATAAATTCAAACCACAGTTCGTCGGAGCGTTATGTTCTCTGCAAGCCGGTGGTTTTTCCTCGCTCAAGCTGCCTAATAACAAAAAACGGCCGGAGTTACTCGTCAGGCAACTCCGACCGTTTTATTTTTCTTCTTATTCCTCTTCGTCCCTGGCCCAGTGATAGGCGCAGCGGACTGCCTTATTCCAGCCCTTGATGCGCTTGGTGCGTTCCTCTTCCGAGATGGCCGGGCGGAACACGCGGTCCACCGACCAGTTGCGGGTGATGTCCTCGGCGGACTGCCAGTAGCCTACGGCGAGGCCGGCCAGATAGGCCGCACCCAGCGCCGTCGTTTCCACACAGCGGGGGCGCTTGACTTCGAGGTCGCTGATGTCGGCCATGGTCTGCATGAGGTAGTTGTTGGCCGACGCGCCGCCGTCCACCCGGAGAGACTTCATGGCGATGCCGGAGTCCGCCGCCATGGCGCGGAGGACGTCGTTGACCTGATAGCAGATGCTGTCCAGCGTGGCGCGGATGATGTGGTACTTGTTGCAGCCCCGGGTGAGGCCCACGATGGTGCCGCGGGCGTACTGGTCCCAGTGGGGCGCGCCGAGGCCGGTGAAAGCCGGCACGACGTAACAGCCGTTGGTGTCCTTGACCTTCTGGGCCATATACTCGGAGTCGCGGGCCTCTTCCAGCAGGCGCAGCTCATCGCGGAGCCACTGGATGGCCGCACCGGCCACGAAAATAGAGCCTTCCAGCGCATAATTCACCCTGCCGTCGGGGCCGCAGGCGATGGTGGTGACAAGGCCATTCTGAGAAGTGACCGGCGTCTCACCGGTGTTCATGAGCAAAAAGCCGCCGGTGCCGAAGGTGTTTTTCGCCTCGCCGGAGGCAAAGCAGGTCTGGCCGAAGAGGGCCGCCTGCTGGTCGCCTGCCGCACCGGCAATTTTTATCTCGCCGCCGAAGTGCATCGGGTCAGCATACTCATAAAAACCGCTGGACGGCACCGGCTTCGGGAGCATACATTTCGGGATGTTCAGCTCCTGCAGGATCTCGTCGTCCCATTCCAGCGTGTGGATGTTGAACATCATGGTGCGGCTGGCGTTGGTATAGTCGGTGACATGCAGTTTTCCGCAGGTCAGCTTCCAGATGAGCCAGGTCTCCACGGTGCCGAAGAGCAGTTCTCCCCGCTCGGCCCTTTCGCGGGCGCCGGGGATATGATCCAGTATCCACTTGAGCTTGGTGGCCGAAAAATAGGCGTCGATGATGAGGCCGGTCTTCTGCCGGAATTTCTCCGTCAGGCCCCGGGCTTTCAGCTCGTCGCAGTATTCGCTGGTGCGGCGGCACTGCCAGACGATGGCGTGGCAGATGGGCTCCCCGGTCTCCTTGTCCCAGACGATGGTGGTCTCCCGCTGGTTGGTGATGCCGATGGCGGCGATGTCCTCGGCCCGGGCGCCGACCTTGTTCATAGCCGAGAGGGCCACGCCCAGCTGGGTGGCCCAGATCTCATTGGCGTCGTGCTCCACCCAGCCGGGTCTCGGGTAATACTGGGCAAATTCCTTCTGCGCGACGCTGCATATCTCGCCTGCCTTATTGAACAGGATGCAGCGGTTTGAGGTGGTTCCGGCGTCCAGCGCCATGATGTACGACATAGGCTCTTTTCTCCTTTTCCTGCTCTGGTTTTATAGTGTCAGAACGCCAGCGCGGGGCTCACTTCGTTCCGCCGCTGGGTCTGGACGATACAGTCCTTATCCGGCACGACGCCCGCCGCACCGAGGGTGGAAAAGACGGTCTGCAGCGCCAGCATAGGGGTGTTGTTCTCCTGCGAAAGGTGACAGAGGGCAAACTTCTTGCAGCCCTCCTGGATGAGTTCCAGCAGCTTTGCCGCGCACTCGTCGTTGGAGAGGTGGCCCCGGACCGACTCGATGCGGGCGCGCAGATAGTAGGGGTACGGCCCGCTGCGGAGCATGTGCAGGTCGTAGTTGCTCTCGAGGGCCACAAGGTCGCAGCCGGAGAGGGCTTCATGTACGGCAGGAGTCAGCACACCGAGGTCGGTGGCGATGGTCATGGTCTTCTCGTCGGGGGTGTGGATGCGGTAGCCCACACAGGGGACGTCGTGGCTGGTGGGGAATGCTTTGACCCCAAAGACACCGATGTCCTCTTCCCTGCCCGGCGTCAGGGCCGTCAGGTCGCAAGTGGCGGGGACGACCCCGTTTGCGTCCAGAAATTCCAGTGTTTCCTCTGCGCCGTACACCGGCAGCGGATATTTTTTCAGGAAGGTGGAAAGGCCCTTCACATGGTCGCTGTGCTCATGGGTGACAAGAATGCCGTCGCAGTCGGAGATGTTCAGCTCCAGCTCCTTGAGGGCTGCGCCGGTGGTGCGGACGCCTTTGCCCATATCCACGATGAGATACCGCTCCCCACAGCGCACGACGCTGCTGTTGCCGGAGGAACCGGAATAAAGAGAGATGAATTCAGACATGATAAACCTCAAAAGACCTCTCCATCCCTGCCGGGCAGGGTCAGAGAGGTCTCATTCTTCAAAAATCAGAGAGCCTGTTCCAGTGCAGCGGGCATCCGCTCCACCTTCCTGATGTCAGCACCGAGGCCGCGCAGCTTCTCCACGATGTTCTCGTAGCCGCGCTCGATATGGCCGATTTCCTCGATCTCGCTGGTGCCGTCAGCCATCAGGGCTGCAACGACCATCGCTGCGCCGGCGCGCAGGTCGGAAGCGCGGAGCGGAGCGGGAGAAAGCTTTTCCACGCCCTCGAACACGGCCACCTGACCGTCCACCTGGACATTCGCGCCCATCTTGCGCAGCTCATCCACATAGCGGAAGCGGTTATCCCACACGCTCTCGGTGACGGTGGAAGTACCCTTTGCCACGCTGAGCAGAACGCCCATCAGGGGCTGCATATCGGTGGGGAAGCCCGGGTGGGGCATGGTGTTGATCTTGAGGGGCAGGATGTCGCCGGTGCGGCGAACCCGCACAGCATCGTCAAACTCTTCCACCTCAATGCCCGCACGGCGGAGCTTTGCGGTGATAGGCTCGAGGTGCTTGGGGGTGACGTTTTTCACCAGCACATCGCCGCCGGTGGCCGCTGCAGCCACCATGTAGCTGCCGGCCTCGATCTGGTCGGGGATGATGCTGTAGGTGCAACCGTGCATCTGCTCGACGCCGCGCACCTTGATGACATCGGTGCCTGCGCCGCGCACATCAGCGCCGCACATATTCAGGAAGTTGGCCAGATCGACCACATGGGGCTCCTTGGCACAGTTTTCCAGAATGGTCTGACCCTTGGCCATGACAGCGGAGAGCATACCGTTCATGGTAGCGCCCACGCTCACCTTATCAAAGAAGATATGAGCGCCGTTCAGCTCGTCGGCGTGGACGGTGATCATGCCGTAGTCCACACTGTCCTCTGCGCCCAGAGCGCTGAACACCTTCAGGTGCTGGTCGATGGGGCGGGGGCCGAGGTTGCAGCCGCCGGGCATGGCCACCTCGGCCTTGCCGAAGCGGGACAGCAGTGCGCCGAGGAAATAGTAGCTGGCGCGCATCTGGCGGGACAGGTCGTCGGGGACGTTGGTGCCGGTCAGATGGGTGGTGTCGATCTCGTAGGTGTTCTTGTTCAGCATCCGGACCTTAGCGCCCAGCACGCTGAGGATCTTGAGGCTCACCGCCACATCGCTGATGTCCGGCAGGTTCTCGATGACGCAGACGTCCGCTGCCAGAATGGTAGCGGGCAGGATGCCCACAGCCGCATTTTTCGCGCCGGAGATGATGACTTCGCCGTGCAGGGGCTTACCGCCCGTAATAACAAACTTTTCCAATTTTATGATCTCCTTGTCACAGGCCCGCTCCCCGCAGGCCCAAAAGGTCAGTTCAAGGTACGTTATTCCTTCTCGCTGTACAAAGCTCACAACCAGTTGACACAATTACAGCTACTTTATTATACACAACTTCCAGCAAAAAGCAAAGCCCCAATGCACGCTCGTCGATTATTTTCTGTTTTGCCCAGTTTCTTTTCTATTATTCTCGGGTTTTGTCTCTTATTTTCAGGAAAATTTTACATTTGCCGCTGCTTACCACACACTGTCGTCGCAGCGGGTCTCCTTGATCCAGCCCAGCTGATAGGCCCGGACCAGCTGTTTGAGGTCGTGGACCTTCTCCCGCAGGATCTCGCCCTCGTCCGTCTCCTCCACAAGGATGCGGTGGTTCTCCGTCTCGAGGATGTTCTTCTGAGAGAGGATGTCCAGATTCTCGTTCACGGCCTTTTCGGCGCTCTCGAAGGGCTGGTGGGTGCGCAGGGACATGGTGCGGCTGGAATAGACCAGCGTGTAGCCCGCGATGCCGGTCTTTTCGTGGTAGGCGCGGCAGAAACCGCCGTCGATGACCACGAGGCGTCCGCCGCCCTTGATGGGGCTCTCGCCCTTCTTCTCCTGCACGGGGACATGGCCGTTGACGATGTGGCTGGTTCCGGGCAGGCCGAACTCGGCGAGGATGCGGCGGCAGACAGCTTCCTCATTATACCATGTATAATAGGGGTCCTTCACCTCGGTGTGGGTGGAAGTGTCTTCGACATACAGCCGCTCGAAGGTGGTCATGGCGCTGCGGCCATACAGAGGCGACAGCTTGCCGCACCACAGATACCACAGGAAATCCTGTCCGCTCTGGCGGGCGGCGCTGCCCTCGGGGGCGAAGTAGCCCCGGCGGGCGCGCTCGTCACAGTAGTCCATGAGGGCGCGGCCCGAGTAGGCGTGGCCCTCGAACCGTTCCACAGCGAAGGTGCCTTTCTTCGTCATCGGCACAGCGCCGTGGTAGAGCAGGTTGCCGTTCTCGATGTGGTAGACACTGCCCTTGGCGTACAGGAACTCGACGTGCTGCTGTAATTTCTCGCTCTGGCGGAAGGACTGCACCAGCTTTTGCAGCACCACCTTCTCGTCGCTGTTCAGCGCGGTGGGGTCGGCGGGGTCTACCGTCGGGAAAGACATATCCCGCATGGGGTACTCCCTGCCGTTCACCATGACGGTCCGCTTCTCCCAGTTGATGCGGCGCAGGAAGTCGCGGTCCTGCATCTTGAAATCCGGGTTGCGGTCGATGACCTGACACTCGAGCTTGAGCATCAGGATGGTGATGGCCTTATGCATGACGGCGCAGCGATGGAGCATACCGGGGGTGTAGGGGCCGCGGGCGGTGTCGGTGTGAGGCATCCAGATGGTCAGATCGTCGTCGCCGTAGAACTGCTCGGCCATCCGCTGCAGGTGGCGGAGGTTGATGCCGTAGCAGTCCTCCACCATGCCGTGGTTGTGGTAAGCGAGGGTGGTCTTCAGCACCGTGCAGATGCAGATGGGACTGCCGGCCGCCGCGCCCATCCAGACCACGTCGTGGTTGCCCCACTGGATGTCCACATCGTGGTGGCGCATCAGCAGGTCAAGGATGACGTCGGGGCGGGGGCCGCGGTCGAACAGGTCGCCCACGATGTGGAGCTTGTCCACGGCCAGCCGCTTGATGAGCTCGCAGAGGCGGACGATGAACTTATCGGCGCGGCCATTCTCGATGATGCTGCCGACGATCTGGCCGTAGTAGAGGTCTTTGTCGTGGTCCTCGAAGTGGGCGTGGAGCAGCTCATCCAGAATGTAACCGCAGCTGGACGGCAGGCAGGCCCGGACATGCTCCCGGGTGTGCTTGGAAGAGACGAGGCGGCAGATGTCGATGAGCCGCAGCAGCGTCTCACTGTACCACTGTTCCAGCGCTTCCTCGTCGGCGCAGCGCTCCTTGAGCTGGGGCAGCTTCTCGTTCGGATAATAGATCAGAGTCGCCAGCTCGGCCCGCGTCCCCTCCGGCACGGTATCCCCCAGCACAATGTCTACCTTTTCGCGGATGACGCCGGAAGCGGAGTTCAGGATATGTACGAACGCCTCGTTCTCACCGTGCAGGTCGCTCATGAAGTGCTCGGTGCCTTTGGGCAGCTTGAGCAGTGCCTGTGTGCTGATGATCTCGCTGGCGGCCGCTGCCTGCGAGGGATAGTCCCGGGCCAGAAGGCTCAGATATTTCAGGTTGTCCCGGATCTCTTCGGTCTCTGTACGCATGGTGTCCTCCAGATCATGTAGTATTCTTGCATGACATGCAATATTCAATCTTAGTATACCACTTACGGGGGCAAAAATGATATAATAGCCTCGGATAATTTAATATGATTCTTTCTCATAGGAGTTGGACAATATGTCTAAAAACATTTCCACAACGCCGCCTGTCTCCTGTACCCTCTGCCCCCGCCGCTGCGGCGCAGACCGCGCCGCCGGGCAGACAGGCTTCTGCGGGGCGGGCGGCACCCTGAAAGCCGCCCGCGCGGCCCTGCACTTCTGGGAAGAGCCCTGTATCAGCGGCACCCGGGGCAGCGGCACCGTGTTTTTCTCGGGCTGCACCCTCAAGTGTTGTTTCTGCCAGAATTACCCCATCAGCGCCGAGGGTCTTGGCAAAGAGATCACGATAGAGCATCTGGCCGAAATTTTCCTCGGCCTGCAGGAGCAGGGCGCCCACAACATCAACCTCGTCACCCCCGGCCAGTGGCGGCCCTGGATCATCGCGGCGCTGGACATTGCCCGGGCCGGGGGGCTGCGTCTGCCCATCGTCTGCAACACCGGCGGCTACGAGACGGTGGAGAGCGTGGAGGCGTGGCGCGGCTATATCGACATTTGGCTGGCCGATTTGAAGTACGTCTCCTCTTCCCTCTCCGCCGAGCTTTCCTCTGCGCCGGACTACTTCGCCCAGGCCAGGCCCGCCATCGAAGCCATGATGGCGCAGGCGGGCCATCCGGTGTTCGACAGCGAGGGCATCTTACAGAAGGGCGTCATCCTGCGGCATCTGGCCCTGCCCGGCCACATCGACGACAGCTTTGCCGTCCTCGACCAGATGGCCGCATGGAACGAGGCCGACCCCGGCTGCTTCATCCCCAGTGTCATGAGCCAGTACACCCCCTTTTACAAGGCCGCAGAGCACGGCATCGGGCGGCGCATCACCACCTACGAGTACCGCCGGGTGGTCAATCATGCCATGGATCTGGGGCTGACCGCCGGCTATATGCAGCAGAAGAGCAGCGCCCGGGAGGAGTATACGCCCAGTTTTGACCTTACCGGGGTGTAAGCTGCCCCGATTCACGCACCAAAAGGGGCTTTTCACGCAGATTTTATAGATTTTCCACCCAAAAAATGCTAAAATGAAGCTAGAATCTACTTTCTGGCAGCATCGGCTGCCCCATTTTGGAACAGGGAGGTTTTGTTATGATTTCTTACCGCAAGCTGGCCATGCGCATCCTGGGCCGTCCGTCGACCTTTTTAGGGGGGGGGGGTATGTAAAACCCGTCCCCTGCCCCAGCGGGCTGCTGCACTGACCCTTACCGCTGCCCTGCTTACCGGGGCGGCCTTCCCCGCCTTTGCGGGTAACTATTATATTGAGGATGGCAGCATCACCATCTCGGCAGGCACCGAGGCAGGCACCAACAAGGTGGAGCAGACCGGCAGGGATACGGTCGATAACGATAAAGGCACCGTCATCTCCAGCAGGGAGAACACCGCCTCCCGCAACACGGTGACCATCAACGCCGAGAAGGATGTGGAGGTCACCCTCAAGGATCTGAACATCGACGGCAGAAGCCAGAACAAAGCCGCCGTGAGCGTGACCGGCAGCGGCAACACCACCATTGAGCTGGACGGCAGCAACACCCTGAAAAGCGGCAGCGGCCATGCCGGCCTGGAACACAACAAAACCGACACCAGCGGCGAACTGACCATTCAGGACAACGATAAGAACGGCAGTCTGAAGGCTGCCGGTGGACAATATGGTGCAGGCATCGGCGGCGCTGGCGCCGCCAATGACGCTCAGGTAAAGATCACTGGCGGCAAGATCACGGCTACCGGTGGAGAATATGGCGCAGGTATCGGCGGCGGCTTCAAAGGCAGCGGCGATGTGACCATCAGCGGCGGCGAGATCCATGCAAACGGCGGCAATTATGGCGCAGGCATCGGCGGCGGCGACTACAGCAGCGGCAAAGTGACCATCAGCGGCGGCGAGATCAATGCGACCGGCGGTTATTTAGGCGCAGGCATCGGTGGCGGCGAGAAAGGCAGCGGCGATGTGACCATCACCGGCGGCGAGATTACCTCTGCCACCGGCGGCAAATACGGCGCAGGCATCGGCGGCGGCAAGGAAGGCAGCGGCGATGTGACCATCGAGGGCAACACCGAAGTCAACGCTGCCGGAGGCACAGGCGGCGCGGGCATCGGCGGCGGTTATGGCGCTAAAAACAACAGCAATAGCACTGGCAATCAAATTACCATCAGGAGCAATGAGAACGGCAGTCCCACCGTCAATGCGGTCGGCGGCGGTACAAAAAAAGGAATAGCCGATATTGGCGGCGCGGGCATCGGTACTGGCTGCAATAGCAATGCAGATACCACTATTACCCTTGAGGGCAAAGTGACGATCAAAGCCACCGCTGGAAAAGGTAATGTGGCCATCGGTACCAACGGCAACGAGCAGGTATTCACCGGCCTTGCTGGGGGCACTTCCATCACTCGCAAAGACTCCGATAAAAACGACATTCCTCCTCTGCCCGGCGACAATGTGCCTACTCCTTCTGGCGGCGACACTGCGGGTGGCGGCTCTACGGACGGCGGCTCTGCGGGCGGCGGCTCTACCGGCGGCGGCTCTACCGGCGGCGGCTCTACCGGCGGCGGCTCCACGGGCGGCGGCTCCACGGGCGGCGACTCTACCGGCGGCGATTCTGCGGACGTGTCTGTGCAGGAGTCGTTTTTCCCGGGCCTCGTCGTGACCGGCAAGGACGGCCAGAGCACCTCCTACACCAGCATCCGGGGCAACAACATCCTCTCCCTCCGCGTCGGGCGGTTCACGGCCTCTTTCCGCATTTCGCTGTCCACGCTGCGCCAGCTGCGGGCTGAGGGCATCGACACCATCACCTTCCAGACCATCCTCTGCTCCACCACCCTCTCGGTGGACGAACTGCTGGCTCTGGGCGGCGAGGACACCCCTGTGGCCCTTGCCCACAGCATGGGTACTGCCCGGCTCACCGTGGGCGGCGCAGACCACAGCGAACTGCTGAAATAATACTTTCCCCTCGGGGGCTGCTGCACCTTTTTGTGCCGCAGCCCCTTTTGTGTTCTGCCCCGGGGCTGCGGGGCGGGGATGTTCCGTCACAATCCACAAAAATCCCACCAAATTTTCTCTCGCAGTGTTTTTCTTTTCCTTGCAAATCCTCTCCGAAAGCACTATAATGGATACAACGATGTGCGTCATGTGGGGTCTGGCTGCCCTGCTGAGCACCAAACGCCCCGTCTCAAGAATGGTATAATGAGAGGCGGCGGCTCAAATGCCCGAGAAGAGCAACAGGAGGACCGTTATGGAACATTTCAACCCCATTCTGGGCTACGAAACGACCGGACCGAAATTCATCACCTGCGGCGAGATCATGCTGCGCCTGACCCCGCCGAACTACGAAAAACTCCGCATGGCCACCAACTTTGAGGCCAGCTACGGCGGCAGCGAGGCCAACATCGCCCTCGCACTGGCAAACCTCGGTGTGGACAGCACCTTCTTCAGCGTCGTGCCGAACAACAGCCTCGGCAAAAGCGCCGTGCGCTGGCTGCGCTCCAACGACGTCCACTGCACCCCCATGATCCTCACCGAGCCGGATGAGACGCCCTCCAACCGTCTGGGTACATACTACCTCGAGACCGGCTACGGCATCCGCCCCTCCAAGGTCATCTATGACCGCAAGCACAGCGCCATCACCGAGTACGATTTCTCTCAGGTCGATCTGAACGAGCTGCTGGAGGGCTTCGACTGGCTGCACCTGAGCGGCATTACCCCGGCTCTGGCCCCCAACTGCCGCGGCCTCATCATCGATATGCTCAAGGAGGCCAAGAAGAAGGGCCTGACCGTCAGCTTCGACGGCAACTTCCGCTCCACCCTCTGGACCTGGGACGAGGCCCGCGACTTCTGCACCGAGTGCCTGCCCTATGTGGACGTGCTGCTGGGCATCGAGCCCTACCACCTGTGGAAGGACGAGAACGACCACTCCAAGGGCGACTGGAAGGACGGCGTGCCTCTGCAGCCCAGCTATGAGCAGCAGGACGAAATTTTCCAGCACTTCATCGAGCGCTACCCCAGCCTGAAGTGCATCGCCCGCCACGTCCGCTATGCCCACAGCGGCAGCGAGAACAGCCTGAAAGCCTTTATGTGGTATGACGGCCACACCTTCGAGAGCAAGCTGTTCACCTTCAACATCCTTGACCGCGTGGGCGGCGGCGACGCTTTCGCCAGCGGCCTCATCTACGCCATGCTCCACAACTACAAGGCCATGGACATGATAAACTTTGCGGTGGCAAGCAGCGCCATCAAGCACACCATCCACGGCGATGCCAACATCACCGACGATGTCAGCTCCATCCGCAACCTGATGAACATGAACTACGACATCAAGCGCTAAAAGCAAGCCAAAACGGCTCCGGTACGTCCAGACTGCGTACCGGGGCCGTTCTTTTTATGTTATGCCGCGCCGGCACTTCCTGCCGGATGACGATAAGTATGACTCCTGAAGGATTTTTTGAGCTTTTTCCTGTCAAATCATTGACAAATCGCTTTTTGCGTGATAAAATCACACACGATTTTGAGAGACGAAGCGTGTCGAAGTCTTTTCAAAGCAATTTAACTAGGACCGCCCCGAGGGGGCTGGGTGCATCTGAAAACTCGGGTACACCCTAAGGCCATACGGACAGCCGGGTCCACTGCCGACCGGCGGCGCAAGCTGCCATTATTGATTGAGCGTTATAGTTCAAATTTTATAAGTTGGTTCCTTTACAACCATGAAATTGCGCAGAGCGTGCGCAGACTTGTGAAACGGTCAATAAGAGTAGTAAAAGTGTAATTGCTATATAGACTCTCGTCATCCCGTCCTTTTGAATCCTGATGAATCATGCTGCGATACGGCTCTGGCGTCTTTGCCCCGGAGACTTTATCCGCGCATTCAAACGGTTTTTTCAAAGCGCAAGCCTGCATTTCTGTGCAGGGCTTGTGCTTTTTTGTTTGCCCGCATGGTTTGCAGCAGGAGTCAGGGACGGAGGAAAAAACATGAGTGAGAACCGTACACGGTTCCGGCTGGACCAGCGCCGCGCACCGATCTACGAGGCTCTGGAGCAGTTCCGACAGATGCGGGTGGTCCCCTTCGATGTGCCGGGCCACAAGCGCGGCCGGGGCAACCCGGAGTTGACGGCCTTTCTGGGCCAGCAGTGCGTGGGCGTGGACGTCAACAGCATGAAACCGCTGGACAATCTCTGCCACCCGGTATCGGTCATCCGGGAGGCCGAGGAGCTGGCCGCCGACGCCTTCGGCGCAGCACACGCTTTTCTGATGGTGGGCGGCACCACCAGCTCGGTGCAGAGCATGGTGCTGACCGTCTGCAAGCGGGGCGACGAGATCATTCTCCCCCGCAACGTCCACCGCAGTGTGCTGAACGCACTGGTGCTCTGCGGCGCAGTTCCGGTCTATGTCAATCCCGAAGTGGACAAGCGCCTCGGCATCTCGCTGGGCATGAAGCGGGAGCAGGTGGCAAAAGCCATCAAGGAGCACCCCAACGCCGTGGCCGTGCTGGTGAACAACCCCACCTATTACGGCATCTGCTCTGATCTGCGCGCCATCGTCAAGATGGCCCACGACGCCGGGATGCTCTGCCTCGCCGACGAGGCCCACGGCACCCACTTCTACTTCGGCGGCGGCAGTCTGCCCGTCTCCGCCATGGCGGCAGGCGCGGACATGGCGTCCGTCTCCATGCATAAGAGCGGCGGCAGCTTAACGCAGTCGAGCCTGCTGCTCATCGGCCCCAACGTCCACCCCGGCTATGTGCGCCAGATCATCAACCTGACCCAGACGACCTCCGGCAGCTACCTGCTCATGTCCAGCCTCGACATCTCCCGGCGGAACCTTGCACTGCGGGGCCGGCAGGTGTTCCATCAGGTGGCTGACATGGCCGAGTATGCCCGCGAAGAGATCAACGCCGTGGGCGGCTACTACGCCTTCGGCAAGGAGCTGTGCAACGGCAACTCGGTCTTCGACTTCGACACCACAAAGCTCAGCGTCCACACGCTGGACATCGGCCTCGCCGGCATCGAGGTCTACGACATCCTGCGGGATGAGTATGACATCCAGATCGAGTTCGGCGACATCGGCAACATCCTCGCCTACCTCTCCATCG
>ERZ772805.2360-NODE-2360-length-12429-cov-2.313076_pt1 | contig 12429 bp, 10 predicted proteins | sample MGYA00511344_ERZ772805 | MGnify/ENA primary metagenome ERZ772805 (study PRJEB29015, sample SAMEA2737730) | human gut metagenome | biome: human gut; feature: human-associated habitat; material: faeces | place: China | collected 2012 ...
TTATGTTTTCTTATGAAGACAGCCGTCGCAATTCCCCTTAAGAAATCAAGGAAAAAAACAATGTTTTCTTAAGGGGAAGTTGCTTTAGGACTGCTCTTTTTTTATTTCTTTTTATTTCTTTTTATTTCATAGAAAACAGCTTCATTTTTTTATCAGTAGCTTCTTTTACAGCTTCCACCAGATAAGGGAACATATCTGTTGCAGAAACAGCTCCTGCTGCCAGAGCTTTTTTGGCACCTTCCGCATATGCTACATTGATGTCTGTAAAGATATTGATCTTGCTGATACCACTGGCAATGGCATGGCGGAAATCCTCATCCGTCAAACCGGAACCGCCATGAAGCACCAGAGGTGTATCCATCTGTGCCGCAATGGTTTCGATACGGGCGAAATCCAGTTTCGGAGGGAATTTATAAGCCCCATGAGCTGTGCCTACTGCAATGGCAAGGGCGTCACAGCCTGTATGCTGAACAAATTCCAATGCCTGTGCAGGATCTGTGTAAAAAGCAGAAGGATCATGTCCGGCTGCTTCCCCTACATGTCCCAGTTCTGCTTCCAGTGTTGCGCCGTAACTGTGGGCAATGTCTGCCATTTCTTTCACTTTCTTCAGATTATTTTCATATGTATCTGTGGAACAGTCATACATCACAGAAGTAAATCCCAGTTCCAATGCCTTCACACACAAGTCATGAGTCAAACCATGGTCAAAATGCAGCACCACAGGCACAGATGCCCGTTTTGCCATAGGCAGGAGCATATCTGCTGTTTCTTCCAATATAGCTGTATTCAGCAGCACTTCCGCTGTACCAATAATGACAGGGCACTGATTTTCTTCTGCTGCCTGCAAAACACCTTTTGCCATTTCCAGATTCACTGCATTAAAAAGTCCAACGCCATATTTCCCTGCTCTTGCAGGACGCAATACATCATTCAAATTTGCTAACATGTTTCTTCCTCCATTTTCAACAAATCTTGTTTTTTCCATCCATTCTTCATATGTTCCAACTGCTCCGCAAAGGGTTTGATGCCGCCGAGGGCATCATAAGCCGCTACACAGCTTGCGCCTGTGGCTGACGCCAAATGCAGACAGGTTTCCAAGTCATATCCCTGCAAAAGTGCACTGAGAAACGCCGCAATGGTAGTATCCCCTGCTCCTGTGCCAGAAAGCACCTGATCGGGTGTATAGCTTTTCTCGAAACCGGATTTTCCCGCCCAATTCAGGAAAGATAATCCGCTTTTTTCTTCTAGTTCCTGCTGTACTTCTGCATTCGCCATGTCATAATACAACCCCGGTGCGCCACATTTGATGAGAAAATTTCTCGCGCCCATTGACCGCAGTTTTTCTGCCAGAGGCAAAATATCCGATAAGGATAAAATCCCCGTTACATCGCTGCCATTTGCTCTCTCCAGCCACTTTGCATAGGTTTCCGGTGCAATCATCATGCACAATTCCTCAATGCTAGGCACAAAGAAATCCACATAAGGCAATACCTGCCGCAGGATTTCTTCCCAGTTCTGCTGAGCCGCTTCAGAAGAAGGATCTATTGCCGCCAAGTCCAAAGAAGTCAGCACATCTGATTTGTGAACTTTCTGAAATATACGTACCAGCTCTTTCCCATTGTTCACATACATATTCCACATGATGGGCGGATACCCAAAGTGGAATAAATCTACCTTGGCAATTTCCGCAAAATCCAGATCATCATAAGAAAAAGTATGGTTCGCGCCGGGATGATGCAGAAACATACGATCAATGCCGGGAATAGCAAGGACAATACTGTAAGATGTAGTAGCATCTGCATCCACAATCATCCCTTCTGCCGCATGATGGGATTCCAAAATAGATAATATGGTTTTTCCCAATGCATCATCACCAATCTTGCCCATGAGCTTTGTATCAATGCCCAATTTCTGCATGGCAAGTCCTGTATTGGCTACGGCACCGCCTGTATGAATGTCCGCCGCTCCTACGTCAATGAGCTTGCCCGGTTCCAAAATCTTGTCCATCTGGGTTCCTCTGCCGCCATAAAAAACAGGCGTAATATCCAGACAGATATGCCCGGCAGCAACGGCTGTACGGTGTTTATCCATGATTTCACCTCCAAAGGTTTCCAACAAAATTCTGTCCTTATTTTAGCGCAATCCTGTCCTTCTGTCATGGGCAAATTCCATGAAAAAAACAGGAAGCAACCTGATCGATTGATTCCTGTTTCTCATCATTTCAATACTTCCGGCAGAAAATGTCCATTTTCATAGAACAGCTCTCCGTCTGCGTAAATCTTCCCCTCTTTTGTCATGTCATTGATCATATCCCAATGGATAGCGGAAGTGTTTTTGCCGCCAGCTTCCTGGAAACCTTCACCGATTGCCATATGCATGGAGCCGCCAATTTTTTCATCAAAAAGAATGTTTTTGGTGTGTTTCTGGATGCCGTAGTTGGTACCGATGGCAACTTCCCCAAAATACCGAGAACCTTCATCTGTGTCAATATAGGAAAGGAGATTTGCGTTCTTTTCCGCGTCTTTGCAGACCGCTTCCACGATTCTGCCCTTTTCCACAGTCAGACGCACTTCCTCAAACTCATGGCCATTGATGATGGAAGGATAAGAGAATGTGATATATCCATCTACGCCATCCTCTACGGGAGAAGTAAAGATTTCTCCATCAGGGAAGTTTTCCTGCCCGCAGCAATTGATCCATTTTCTGCCTGCCACATTGACACGAATATCTGTGTCTTTGGAAAGGATATGGAGTTCTTTTTTGCCATCCAGATACTTCACCCATTTTTCCTGTTCTGCCGCCATTTCTTTCCATTTGGCAACGGGATCGGCTTCATAGAGATAGCCTGCCTGATATACAAAATCTTCATATTCTTCCAGACTCATACCTGCGTTTTGGGCATCGCCATTTGTAGGGAACTGTGTACCACACCAGCGGAGTTCTCCTGTGCCCATGCGGTCGGAGTAAATCTTCCGGTTATCTTTGTTGGCCAGTCTGCGTTCTTTCAAACGTTCTGCGGGGATAGACTGCATGGTTTTGGTATTTTCACTTCCCCATGCGCTAATCCAGACATCAGAGGATGCGCAGGCACCAAAACGGATATTGGGACGTGCATACTGTTCTACTGTGCCATTTTTCAGTATAGTTGCATCTACATCAGGAATATCCACATAATATTCCACCAGAGCCCCCTTTGCCACCGCTGCCCGTGCTACCGCTTTGATAAAAGGCAGAGCACAATCTTCTGCGGAAATGGCAACCTTATCTCCTGCTTTTACATTGGTAGAATAGTTTACCAGCACTTCTGCCAGCTTTTCCAGTCTTTCATCTCTCATGCCCTTCACCTCACTCTACCACGCACTGACACATTTTCATGGTCTGCAAAGCTGCGTTATGGCTTTCTGGTGTAACCCCTGCACAACAGGAAGGATCTACGGTTACTTTGGCTTCCGGCAGTTTTGTTTTAATCAAAATAGCATTGGATACCACGCAAATGTCTGTGCAAAGACCGATGAGCTCAATTTCCACTTCATCCTGTCCAATGGTCTCAAAGTACAGCATGTCCGCCAGTTCCGCAGAACCAAATGTTCCTTTGTTCACAATCACTGCGCCTTCCAGTGCTTTTGCCACTTTTTCATTAATTTCCCAGCCCTTTGTGCCTTCCACACAATGAACAACGGGCAGGAATTTGCCTTCCTGTGTTTCCAGATAATCAGCTGTATGGGTATCTCTGGTGGCGTAAATGCAATCCTTCGGATATTCTTTGATTTTTGCCACTACGTTATCCACAATGGCTTCCGCTTCCTTTGTCCCCAGTGCGCCATCAATGAAATCATTCTGCATATCGATAACAACCAGTAATTTTTTCATGTCGTATTCCGTCCTTTCGGTTCAAAATAATAGGATTCTGTATTATTGTACCACGGTAAAAAATGGGTTTCAACCAAAAAGGACAGATTGTTTTACACATGTATATACAATTCATTATTTCTTTTTCTTCACAGGGCAGCAGAACTCCGTTACATATTCTGCTGGATTCTCCGTTTCTGCCGGACTGACATGATAAATCATGAAATAATTGCCATCCCAATCATAGTCCTGCTCTGCCACCCAGTTCGCAATCGCCATGGTTACCTGTGTGATCTGTTCATAAGGCCCACGGAAAACAACCCCTGCATAGGTCACTTCCGGCAATTCATCTGCCAGCAATGGAAGTTTTGCTTCCATGCGGGAAGGCACTGTCACTTGTACTGCAATATCCACATCACTCTCCCGATATTCCCCATCATAGAACACTGTCATGTGCATAGCTGACGGATTTTCTGCAATATTCTGCGCCTGCATTTCTCTGTGCAGCATCTCCCAGAGCAATCCTTCCGCGCTGTAAGAAGGAATTACGTCTCTCACAGAAATTACATAACGTTTTGGCAATGTTTTTAAAGCTACTTCATAACCCATATTGATACCACCCTTTCGAAACCATTCCATGGTACTGTCCAGCAAACGAAGCTGCCCTTTCAATATTTCCTGTTTTTGCAGTAAACACTCCCTCTGCGCCTGCAAAAATGACTCCTGCGCGTCGATGTCGTGATAATGACTTAAAAACGCACCAATGGCATTGACACCAAACCCCATCTGGCGCAGGATTTGGATTTTACAGGCATGCAGAAGCTGCTGTTCTCCATAAAAACGATATCCCGTAACGGGATCTACGCTTTGGGGTTTTAATATGCCCGCTTCATCATAATGACGCAGCATACGAATGCTGATTCTGGACAGTCTGGAAAATTCACCGATTTTTAACATGGTACCGTACCACCTTTCTATTTCTTTCTGTGCACAAATACAGCATAGACCATCCCATCATGTGAGAGTCAATACTTTTTTCCAGAAAAACAAAAGAATTAATACAAAAACAGCAGCAACGGCAAAATACCGTGCTGCTGTTGAAAACTTATTTGACTTCCGTACCGCCCCACTCTACAACAGTGAATCCATTGCGTTCAAAAGGCTGTAATTTTTGTGGTGTTACTTCCACAGGTTTTTCCAGAGGACGGAATGCCATAAACACTCGCAGGACGCTATCTGGTGCAGGCTGAATATCCAGCTTCGCCTGCTGTGTGTAGTTTTCCTGTTGGAAAGAAATCAGGTTATAAGCATTATCCTGCATATAAGGAAGCCAGTAAACAATAAAGTCATTATATTCCTTTGGAGTCAATCCCATATCAGAAAGAGTTTTCTGCAAAAATGCTGCTGTATCTTCCCCTTTTATCACAAAACCTTCTGAGAAATCCACATCCAGCTGTCCATTGCCTTCCCAGAACAGATAGGAATATTCCAGCCCGTCGGCATGATTGGTCAATGTACCATCGGGCTGTGCCGTTACCTGCCAGCCATCTTGATAAGTGGGATATGTGACTGTCAAATCTCCGGCATAATCCAGTTTCACAGATACATCCATGGTTTTTTCAGGGTAAAGATAGATGACAGGTTTTCGATAGACAACTGGCTCGTTTGGATCCCATTTGGGTAGTGAAACGATCTCTACCACATTTTCTTCTTTGCACCAATTCAGCTGCATGCCAAGTGCCCCAACTATCCTGCCTAATTTATAAAAGTTATACCCATCAATTACATATCCTTCGCCTATTCCTTTATCAGCCAGCCCATTCAGTCTATCTACCACAACAGTGGTATCCGCTAAGAAAGCCTTTTTCTCCTCTGTGCCTACATCAAAAACTTTTTCTCTGGCAGGATCCATATATTTTCCTTTTCCCGTAACAATGGAGATGGTATTGGTTTCTTTCTGATAATCCAGATCAAAATAACTTTTTTCATCTGCTGCATAAGCAGACACCATCTTTGCAACATCCCGCAGGCGAAAATAGGCATACCCATCAATGTTATAGCCCGGCATTTTGGTTTCTGTACCATCCCAAACAACCGTCTGATGGACAGGAATTGCTGTTTTTTCCTTTATTTCTGTTTTCTCTGCTGCATAGACCGTATTTCCAATCAAAAATACAGCCGCCATACATAAAGCAAACACTTTCATACAAATCCCCCTTTTCCGTTTTTATTACATCTTGTCCCTGTTTTTATGGTAGCACATTTGCGTTGCAGCGTCATTACAAAATTCTTACGTTTTTCCGTCGGTTTTCCTTGACAGCATAAGGCATTTCGGTTTATGATAATAGCTGATATCGGCTATGACCGGGAATAGTACAAAAGCCCTTTGTCTTCAGAAAACAGGCGGTTGATGCGAGCCTTGGCAAACCTTTTGGAACCTGCCCCGAAAGCTCCGCAGGGAAAATGCGGCGTATTCCGGCGTTAACGGATTTCGAGCGGACAGCAATATGAGCTGTCAAGGAGGGTGGCACCGCCAATGATACCTTGGTCCCTTTGTGTGGGGACGAAGGCTTTTTTTATGGAAAAATGTCCCTCTGGTATCCGAAAAAACAGAATGATTTTCATAGAGGAGGAAACACCAATGGCAAAAGAAAAGAAATTTGTAGAATCCATCACCGATATGGAGCTGGATTTCCCCCAGTGGTATACGGACGTTGTAAAAAAAGCTGACCTGACAGAATATTCTTCTCTGAAGGGCTGCATGATCATCCGTCCCTATGGCTACGCAATCTGGGAACTGATCCAGAAACAGCTGGATGAACGCTTCAAAGCAACAGGTCATGAAAACGTATACATGCCCATGTTCATCCCCGAAAGCCTGCTGCAGAAAGAAAAAGACCATGTAGAAGGCTTCGCACCCGAAGTTGCTTGGGTAACCCACGGCGGCGACAAAAAACTGGAAGAACGTATCTGCGTTCGCCCTACTTCCGAAACACTGTTCTGCGAACACTACGCAAACATCATTCAGTCCTACCGCGACCTGCCTAAACTTTACAACCAGTGGTGCTCCGTTGTACGTTGGGAAAAAACAACACGTCCTTTCCTGCGTACTATGGAATTTTTGTGGCAGGAAGGTCATACCGCACATGCTACCGCAGAAGAAGCACAGGAAGAAACTCTGAGAATGCTGAACGTATATGCTGATTTCTGCCGTGACGTACTGGCTATTCCTGTTATCAAAGGCGAAAAAACAGAAAAAGAACGTTTCGCGGGCGCAGCACACACATTCACCATCGAAAGCTTGATGCACGACGGTAAAGCACTGCAGTCCGGTACCAGCCACAACTTTGGCGATGGTTTCGCAAAAGCATTTGGCATCCAGTACACAGACAAAGACAACAAACTGCAGTATGTTCACCAGACCAGCTGGGGCATGACCACCAGACTGATCGGTGCCATCATCATGGTACACGGTGACAACAGCGGTCTGGTACTGCCTCCTATGATCGCACCTACACAGGTTGTAATCATCCCCATCGCACAGCACAAAGAAGGCGTACTGGAAAAAGCTGGCGAACTGAAAGATAGACTTTCTTCCATCTGCCGTATCAAACTGGACGACTCCGACAAATCCGCTGGCTGGAAATTCAGCGAATATGAAATGAAAGGCGTGCCTCTGCGTCTGGAAATCGGTCCTAAGGATATGGAAAAGAACCAGGCTGTTCTGGCAAGACGTGACACAGGTGAAAAGATCGTCGTTTCTCTGGATGAACTGGAAACAAAGATCCCTGAACTGCTGAAAGACATTCAGGCAAACCTGCTGCAGAAAGCAACAGAACGCCGTGACTCCAAAACATACGTTGCACACAACATGGAAGAATTTGAAAAAGAAATCAACGAAACACCTGGTTTCATCAAAGCTATGTGGTGCGGCGATCAGGCATGTGAAGATGCCATCAAAGAAAAAACAGCTGCAACCAGCAGATGTATTCCTTTCGAACAGGAAGAAATCGACTCCATTTGCGTATGCTGCGGCAAACCTGCAAAACACATGGTTTACTGGGGCAGAGCATATTAATTTCTGAATTATATAAAAATTTCAAAGGCATGGGATCATTGCAAATCCCATGCCTTTTTATCAGCATAAAAAGCCTGAATCAAAAGCAGATTCCTATTCAGAAACCATCGCTTTTTGTTGATCTCTGATTGGAAACGGCGACAACTGTATTCATAAGAAAAATTTCAGCTAAAAAAAGATAGCCGGAACCCTCTTTTATCCTAAGGATTCCAGCTATCTTTATGAAGATGTCCCTAATACTTCATTTTTGTTCCTATTATTTTGTTGTCAAACTGAAATTTACATGGGGTACTTTTCCACTTGTATTATTGTATCCAGAACGTGTGAAAGTAAAGCTGTATGTACCATCACCATTATCAGTCAGGTTGGATTCCCCTGTGTCACAGTTCAGTACAGGCATAACACCATCAACCGTTTTCACTGTGAAAACAACAGTTTTATCTTTCAAATTCATGGAAGTTTCAATTTTTACAGTTTCATTTTTTTCCATTACAATGGATTCACTTCCATCAACAGAACATGTTACAGAATCAATGCCTGCATCGGTATCTGCGTAAGTGAAGCTGTAATCACGTCTGCCGGTACCTTCTTCGGCGGGTTCACTTTTTACCAAATTTACAACGTTATTTTCTGTACCAATGGTAATCCCCTGACCACCAACAACTTTGTAGCCATCTGTTTCCAGATCTTCTACTTTCAATTCTGTACCAAACACAACGTTACGGGTTTCTGTATTTACCAAAGCACCACCATACTGTCCGTCATTATTATTGGTGTAGTAGTTGATGGTCAACAGATACTCATTGGCAGAATATTTTGCTTCCAGTTTGATTTTATTGTCTTCGTTTGCGGAAACAATCATATCCTCTGTCAGAGAACCTTCAAATTTTTCGCCATTCAGATACCAGCCTTCAAATGTATAGCCTTCTTTGTCAGCAGGATCGCTCAGTGTAATGCTTTCACCCACTTTAGCTGCACCGATTTCATTACCGTTTTCATCTACAAAGTGATATGTAATTTTTTCTGCTCCCAGATAAAAGGCAACATCTTTGCCAAAGCACCATGCTTCCGCGCCTTTATCTGCAAAGCTGAATTCATAGTCACCATTACCATTTTTTCTAAAATCATTTTCTACGACATTTTTCCCAGTGAGAGATGTCAGTTCATAACCGGGAGCCACATCTACGGTAAAAGTTGTCACGTTTGTGTAGCTGTCTCTCCAAACAATGGTACCTGTCTGTGTAGTTGTTGTTTCCCCTACCTGCAATGTTTCCAATGATGCTGTGCCATTTGTATCGCTGCATGTAACAGACTCGATGCCTTCTGTACCTGCTTCATAAGTAAAGTGATACTTTGCAGGCGCACCATCTTTCCAGTTCAATGCATAGGCACTAGGTGCCATAACCGCTGATGCCAAAGAAATGACTACCGCACTTGTCAAAACTTGTTTTTTGTTCATATTGCTATTCCCCTTTGCATAATATTTAGCATATTTTACTATATTATATAAAATTTGTCAAATTATATTATGCAATTCATATATTAACTATAATATTTTTTCGTGAAGTATTTGTATGTTTCATTATTCTTCTGTTTTTCTTTTTTATGCTGTTTTCTTCATTGTCACTCATATATTCCGAAATTTTTTTCTTATTTTCCAGACAAAATATAAAAAAATAAACGCCGCCCTATTTTTTCGCAAAACAAAACCCCCATTGCAAGTCCATCCAAAAAATCAACTTGTAATGAGGGTATCGCTTTATTATTCTTCTGTTTTTGTGTCTTCCTCCAGACATACATTAGGTCTGTCAGGGAAAATGATCATACCAAAGCCATTGATACCAACCATCTTCTGCAATAATGCTTCGCCGCCTTCCTGCTGTTTGAAATCAATTTCTTCTTTATACAGAGGCAGCAGCGCGTACAGATTGATAAGCGTACCATCTTTCGCATGGAACATGCTGATGGCTTCGTTCAATGCGGAAATCATAACACCGCACAGTTTTGTACTTGCTTCGTCATAGGATACATATTTATCGGAGTTTGGAACTGTATGTCCCCACCCCAGCCAGCTTTTGTATTCATGAGGGAATCTTGCCAGATACTGCAACAGATCCACAGGCCACCAGAAGGTATTGTTATATGTTTCTCCTTCCGCGGGTTCAGGCAACTGCCATTCCGCAGGCAACAGGGCGATGAGTTCTGCCCTCTCCAACATCTGATAATCAGGATAAAATTCATCAGGCAGTTTCATGGGCAATGCGCTCATACCAACAGTATAGAGTACATGGAAGTCCTGTTTTGTAGGTGCTTCCAGAATATGAATATCTACCTGCAAATAATCATTCAGTTTATCAAAGAAAACCCTTTCTGTGCGTCCGGGGAAGCATTTGTTCATATGCTTCTGGATTTCCTGACTATAAGGTGTGGTATGCACAGGACGCTGTTTTTCATTCTTTTTGGGTTCCTGATGGCGTACCACCGTTGTTTCTTCATTCTGCAAATTCTTTTCTTCCATTTTTCTGTCCTCTCTTATGCTTCTTCACCAAACAACGCTTTGGCAAAATCTTCTGCGTGGAATTTCTGCAAATCTTCGATGCCTTCCCCAACGCCGATATAGCGTACAGGGATTTTCAGTTCACTCTTAATGGCAACAACGATACCACCCTTTGCGGTACCATCCAGTTTTGTCAGAATAATGCCTGTGATGTCTGCCACTTCCATGAATACTTTTGCCTGCTGCAAAGCATTCTGACCTGTGGTCGCATCCAGTACCAGATAAGTTTCTTTATGTGCCGCAGGGTATTCCCGTTCAATGACACGGGAGATTTTCCTCAGTTCTTCCATAAGGTTCTTTTTGTTATGGAGACGTCCCGCTGTATCGCAGATAAGCAGGTCTGTTTTGCGGTTTCTTGCCGCATGAACTGCGTCAAAGACAACAGCCGCAGGGTCTGCGTTTTCTTCATGTTTGATGACTTCGATACCGGCACGCTGTCCCCAAACTTCCAGCTGGTCGATGGCTGCCGCACGGAAAGTATCCGCTGCCGCCAGCAGTACAGACTTGCCTTCGTTTTTGAAGTTATAAGAAAGTTTACCAATGGTTGTGGTCTTACCAACACCATTGACACCGATGACCAGCATCACAGTGGGAGATGGCAGATTTTCTTCTTCCTCTACCCCATCCTGCAAAATCGCTGTAATTTCATCAATGAGCATATCTTTGATAACCGCAGGGTCTGTGGCACGTTCTTTTTTCACGCGCTGACGCAGGTTTTCCACGATGTCCATGGTAGTCTGTACACCCATATCCGCCATAATGAGAGCTTCTTCCAGTTCTTCAAACAAATCCTCATCAATTTTGGTAAAGCTGCCCAGAACGGTGTCTACGCCGCCCAGAATATTCTTTCTGGTTTTATCCAGACCTTCTTTCAGACGGGCAAAAAAGCCTTTTTTCTCTTTCACAGGTTCCTGTACAGGAGCTTCTTCGGGAACAGCTTCAGGTTCAGCTGCTGTTTCTTCCACAGCTTCTTCTTCCTGCTCCGCTTCCAATTCTTCTGCCACAAAATCAGCCAGTTCTTCCACAAACTGCTGACCTTCCGCGTCAGTTTCTTCCACAAATTTTTCTTCAGCTGTTTCCACCTGCAATTCTCTTTCGCTTTCCGCTGCCGCTTCCAGACCTTCTTCCACCAGCTCTGTCAGTTCTTCTGTAAAGGCTTCCGCATCTTCTGGTACAACAGTTTCTTCTGTGGTCAGTTCGATTTCCACTTCGGGTTCTTCTTCCGCAGCGGCAATATCATCATTTTCCTGATACAGTGTGCCGAAGGCTTTTTCGTGGAACTCAATTTCTTCTTCGTCCATCACCTCATGGACTGCCTGATTGATTGCGGTTGTGGTTCCCAGATTTTCATTGACATTTAGTACAATGTCTTCTTCTTTTTCTGGAGTGGTGTTTACCTCAATGCCAGCAATCTCCACTACATCTTTTTCTTCTGTCTGTTCCACCACAGGCTGTTCCTGCGGTTTTTTCTTCAAAAAATCAAAAAATCCCATACTACCCTCCGATTCGCCACATTGGTCGTTCTGGTTGCTCCATGCCTATACCATCATGTCGTTCTTGTTTTCGTTGCAAAGCACGTTCGATATGCTTGGCTAAAGCTTCTTCTGAGGCACCATTGCGCACGAGCGATACAAGGTCAGCCTCATCATCTCGCAACAAGCACAATCGCATTTGACCATCAGATGTAAGGCGCACACGATTGCATGTATCACAATAACTATGAGACATAGAAAAAATAAAGCCTACAGCCTTACCACTAGGTAATGCCAAATATGTAGCTGGACCAAAGCCATAAACAGAATGAACCTCTGTGAGAGATCCGCCACTAACGCGTTCTAATTGAGCCTTCCATTCATCAAAGGTCGGTCCATGAAACGCATCGCCTTGAAATGGCATATACTCGATAAAACGCCAAATCACCGGCCAAGTTTCTACGTAATGTAAC
>ERZ772805.2363-NODE-2363-length-12412-cov-48.848669_pt1 | contig 12412 bp, 9 predicted proteins | sample MGYA00511344_ERZ772805 | MGnify/ENA primary metagenome ERZ772805 (study PRJEB29015, sample SAMEA2737730) | human gut metagenome | biome: human gut; feature: human-associated habitat; material: faeces | place: China | collected 2012 ...
TCTTGGGGATGCGGATGGAATCGCAGCCGCCGGCCACGCAGGCACGGATGTCTTCCCGCCAGTAGGGGGTGTCCAGACCGTTGATGCGGACGACCCGCTCTGCGCCGCGGTAATCCACGGTCTTCAGGGCGTGGTACAGGCTGAAGCGGGCGACATCCTTCTGGTTCTCGGCGACAGCATCCTCGAGGTCCAGCATCAGGGAGTCGGCCTTGTAGATGTAAGGGTCTTTGATGAGGCCGGGCTTCTGCGCATTCAGGAACATCATCGTGCGGCGCAGGCGCTTCTTGTTCGGATTATTCATCGAATGGCACCTCCCCAGGGCAGATTCTCATACTGGTCAACAGAGCGGAACACCGCGCCCTCGATGCGGGCCTTCAGGGTGCAGTCCAGTGCGCCCTTGTCCACGATGGTGATGCGGACATTGTCGATGTCCAGATCCTTCAGGGTCTCCAGTGCGACCTTGCGCAGCTGGTTGCCGTACTGATGGATGACAGAGCTTTCGAGGGAGAAATCGATCTTGCCCTCACCCGGCTCGACGGTCACCATGCAGTCGCTGGATTCCAGAGTGCCAGCCGTGGCTGCTTTCTTGATCTCCATGCTTTTTTCCTCCTTGGCAGGTGGTTTCTTCAATCGTTATACCGTACTTGCGGGGCGGCACCTCACTGCGCCGCTCCTGATGGTTCTATCATAATCGGACAATCTTACAAAAGGCATAGCGTCCATCTTAATATTCGTTAAGAATCGCCAAAAATTTCTCTTGTACACAAGATTTATTCCATTTGGTCATGCTGCTGGCGCATTTTCTCTTCCATTTCCCCTCTTTTCCTGCACAAGCTGCCATCCGGCGCTGTTTTTGCCTTTTCTCAGCTCTATCCTACCGCACTCAGCAGCATTTGTGAAATGAAAAGATGGAATCCTTATCCATCCAAAAAGGGAATGGGTAGTGCAAAGCAGGCAAAACCACTGGCTGTGCGTTTTGCCTGCTGCGGAAAGATCCTTTTTTACACGGGGCTGAAGCCCTTACCGATGATCTCGCTGGAGTTTTCTATCATGATAAAGGCTGTCGGCTCCTGCTGGCGGATGAAGTTGCGCAGGCGGATGGCCTGACTGCGCCGCATGGTGGTCATGATGACCGTCTTGTGGGCGTCAGAGTACGCACCGCGCGCTTCAAAGGTGGTCGCACTGCGGTTCAGCTCGTGGATGATGAAGTTGCAGATGGGCTGCGGGTGCTCACACACGATGTTGAAGCACTTGCAGAGGTTCATATTCTCGATGACGTTGTCCACCACCATCGACTTGGCCACCAGACCCATGACGGAGAACAGACCGGTGGAGGGGCCGTACATTGCAAACGAGAGGCCCACAGCCGCCACATCCGCTGCCATCAGGGCAGAACCGATGTTCATGCTGGTGTACTTTTTCAAAATCATGGCGATGACATCCGTTCCGCCCGAGGATGCGTCGATGTTGAACAGGATCGCCGAACCGATTGCCGGGAGCATAATGGCAAATACCAGCTCCAGCATCGGCTGGTCGGTCAGAGTACCATGCATCGGCACCAGCGCATCCAGTACCTGCAGGCTCACCGACATCACGATGGTCGCATAAACGGTGCGGACGCCGACGCTCTTGCCCAGAAAGATGAAGCCCAGCACCAGCAGCGCGTAGTTGGCAGCGGTGGTGAAGGTACTTGCCGAGCAGTGGAGCAGCTGGCTGAACACGGTGGAAAAGCCGGTCACGCCGCCGAAGGCGAAGTGGTTCGGGAATTTGAAAAAGTAGATGCCGATGACCATGATCCAGATGCTGACGGTGATGAGGCCATACTCCGCCAGCGTCCGGAGCCATGGATTTTTGATTTCCTTTATTGTTGACGCCATAGTCTGATTTTTTGCCGCCTTCCGGTTTACATGGGGCCGAGGTGGATCGCCTGTGCGATCATCAGCATCACAGAACCGACGGCCAGCCAGATGAGGAACAGCTTCCACATGAACTTCATCCAACGGTCATAGGGGATGTTCACGGCGCTGATGATGCCCATCAGAGCGGTGGAAGTGGGCAGGACGTAGTTGCAGAAGCCGTCGCCGAAATTGAAGGAAAGGATCGCGGTCTGACGGGTAACGCCCACGAGGTCGGCCAGAGGTGCCAGAATGGGAATGACAGCTGCGGCCTGACCGCTGCCGGAAGTCAGGAAGACGTTGATAATGGTGTTTGCCAGCAGCATGGCGGGTCCGAGCAGGATGGTGGGGACGAAGTTCAGGCCGTTTGCCAGTGCGTGGACAACAGTATCGGTGATGTGACCGGCGTTCATGATGCTGCTGATGGCCTGTGCCATGCCGATGATGAAGGCAGCGCCCAGCATCTTCTTGCAGCCCTCAAGGAACTCCTTGGAGATCGCGGAGGGGCCAAAGCCGCCCAGTACGCCTTCGATGACAGCCAGTGCGAGGAAGACAGCTGCAGTCTCGGACATATCCCAGTCGAGCTTGATGCCGCCGTAGACGATGAGGATAAGGGATGCGAAGAAGACCAGCATGATGAGGATCTTGCGGGCGTCCAGCTTGCCGAAGGAGTCGAGGTCCGCAGCATCGCGGAACTCGCTGGTCTTGTCGAGCTCGTACATGGGGCTGAGTTCGGGATGCTTCTGGATCTTCAGTGCGTAGCGGATGAGGTAGATGTTGGTGATCACATAGAACACAGCAAAGCAGATAAAGCGGTAACCCACGCCGGAATACAGCGGCAGGCCGGCGATTTTCTGAGCCACGATGGTGGTGTTGATGTTCAGAGGGCCAGTGGAGAAGCCGATCGCGCCGCCCAGCAGGATGATGGATGCACCGGTGATGGAGTCCAGACCCATCGCAAAGGCCATCATGACCATGATGGGCGCAAAGGCAATGAACAGGTTGACGCCCTGCGTGGTGCAGATGAGGCCGAACACCAGCGTCAGGATGGGCAGGAACAGATAGACGCGGGTGGAGAAGATCTTCGCCATCTTGGCCACCACGGCGTGGAGTGCGCCGGTCTTGGTCAGGATATGGAAAGCACCGCCTGCAAACATGATGACCAGCATCAGATCAATGCGCTTGATGAAAGCCTTGACGATGTACAGAGGAATTTCAAGCGGGTTGACGGGAGTCTTATCAATGTAGTTGAAATCGTTGGGGTCGATGACCTTAATGCCTGCTTCGTTCTCGAAGCGGGTATAGGAGCCTGCCGGGATGATCCAGGTCAGCAGGACCGCAAGCAGGATGATGATGCCGATGATGACGAAGGTATGCGGCATCTTGAATTGTTTCTTTTTCGTTTCCATAATTTTTTCCTCTCTTTTGACACACCAAAGCGTCAGCTCTGGCTGTTCAGTTCTTTGGCCAGATTCTCATGGAATTCCTTCTTGATGGCTTCCAGCTTTTCCGGGTCTTCAATGAGCTGTGCGCCCGTCAGAGCCAGGATCTTTGCGCCGTAGACCACCGCATTGTGGGCCGCTTCGGTCTTGCCGGCGTCCAGATACTCCTGCGAGTGAGCCGCTGCGCCCTCCGGGACAAAGGCCACGCGGATGCAGGTGCCGGGTACATGGCGCATCACGTTGCCGAAGTCGGTGGAACCGGTCTTCTGGCGGGCCGGACGGATGCAGGGAGCATGGACCTTCTCGGCCTGCTCCATCACCAGCTCGTTGAGAGCCAGCACCGGGATCTTGTTGTCGAGGCTCTTTTCCTCGATGATCTCCACTTCCGTCTCGGTCATCATGGCTGCGCCCTGAAGTACCTTCCTGACGCGGGCCACCACGCCGTCCAACTCCGTACGGTTGTAGGAGCGGACATACATACTCGCTTCTGCATAGCCGGGCACCACATTTGCCGCCGTGCCGCCGCAGTTGACGATGGTATAGTGCATCCGAACATCCGAGGGAACATGCTCCCGCAGGAACTCGACGCCCTGACAGGCCATGATCAGGCCGTCCAGTGCGCTGCGGCCCTTTTCGGGCTTGAGCGCTGCGTGAGAGCAGACACCGTGGTAGATGATCTTGAGCTTGTTGAGTGCCAGCGACTTGACGTCCACCTGCGTGGCCGGGCCGCCGTGCATCATGAGCGCCACATCCAGCTCCTCAAAGGTGCAGCCGTTTTCCAGCATCACGACCTTGCCGCTGATGCTCTCTTCGGCAGGCGTGCCGTAGACCGTGATGGTATACGGTGCGTCGATGGCTGCATCTTTCAGTGCCTTGGCTGCGCCCAGAATGGCCGGTCCCTGCATGTGGTGGCCGCAGGCGTGGCCCAGACCGGCCAGAGCATCGTACTCGCAGAGCAGGCCGATGTTCGGGCCGCCCTCGCCGTGCTTCCAGACAGCTCGGAACGCGGTGTCCATACCAGCAATGCCGCGCTCCACGGTGAAGCCTTCTTTTTCCAGCCAGCCGGTCAGAGTCTCAAATGCATGAAACTCCTGCAGCCCCACTTCCGGGTGGTCGAAGAAGTCATCTGCCATTGCAGTCAGGGCAGCTGCGCTCTGCTCAACGCTTCGCTCCAGTTTTTCCTCCAACATAATAAGCACCTCCGTTTTTTGGTACTTTCAGTTTACCAAACCGGAGGCGTTTTGTACATTTTGAAAAAATTATATCTTCATTTTGGAATTCTTATGTTCAGTTTATCAGAGCTTCAAATACTCCTCTGCCGCATCCTTCATCTGCATGATCATAGCCCGCATGGGTTTGGTCAGCTCCACATCCCGGCGGTAGGCCACCACAACGTCCTGTCCGTACCTGGAAATGTCGATGGTGTAGTATTTCACCGGCTTTGGATAGTGGATGTTCTTCTGATAGCCCTGCCGGATGAATCCCACGCCCAGACCCTCGGCCACCAGCTGTGCGCCAAGCTCCATATTGCGTACTACCCGGATGCGGCCCGGCTTGACCTTGTAATCTTTCAGGATCTTCTCTTCCACCCGCCGGGCGCTCTGCATCTCGGTATTCAGAAATATCGTCTCACCGCTCAGAAGGTGCGGGTCAAGGAAGTCGAACTTTGAGCCTTCGACGGGGACCGCCTTTTCGTTCAGCGGGTGGTCTCCGGGCAGTATCAGCAGAAAATCTTCCATGCCCAGCGGGACAGCCTCCATCTCGGACGTTACGTCGCTCTGGCTCAGCACCACAAGGTCAAGCTCCCGATTTTTCAGCATGATGGTCAAATCGGCCAGATTTCCTTCCCGGATGACCACATCCACCTGCGGCCACTCCCGCTCGTACACCGACAGCACCGCCGGCAGAAACCAGATGCCGCGCCGCTGTGCGATGCCGATCCGCACCTGCCCGGCATCCTCCCGATCCGTCTGCCGCCTCACCGCCTCGAACTGCCGCTCCAGCTCCAGCATCTGAGAAGCCTTTTCCACATACTGCTTGCCCAGCCACGTCAGCTCGAATTTCCGGCCATTCCGCTCGAACAGCCGCGCCCCCAGGATCTTTTCCACATTATTGATGTACAGACTCAGTGCGGGCTGTGAGATATACAACCGCTCCGAGGCGCGGGTCAGGCTCTTGCATTCCGCAAGGGTGCAGACGTACTTTTGCTCCTTCAAGTCCATTCGATTCCAGCCTCCTCACCAAATAACGACACTTTTCTTATTATAGCACATTTGAGTGCAAACAAAAAAGCCCTCCTTTGCAGGAGGGCTTTCGTATGAGCTTTACACAGACCGTTTTGCAGCATCATCGAGACTGCAAGGTCGAGAACACTGCCGCAATGCCCACGCTGATGGGCGCTGCTGATGCTGCTGATTATTTTTTATGCGTGGTTGAAGCCCTTGCCGAACACCTCGGTGGTGCTGAGCATCGAGATAAAGGCGTTGAGGTTTTCCTTATGGATAAATGCCTGCAGCTGCAATGCCTCGCGGTGGGTGAGGGTCGTATAGATCATGTAGTGGGGCCGGTCGGTGTAGGCACCGTAGCAGGGCGTATAAGTCGCGCCACGCACCAGCTTGCGCATGACGAAGTCACAGATGGGGTCTTTGTCGTCGCAGATGATGAGGATGGCCTTGCACATCTTCATCTGCTCGAGGACGGCATCGACGACGAGGCTCTTGACCGTCAGACCCACGAAAGAGTAGAGAGCGGTGTAGAGGTCGAAGACGAAGCAGGCTGCCAGCACCATGGCGAGGTCAGTGATAAAAAGTGCCTCGCCGGTGTTCTTCATATGGGCGTATTTTTTCAGGATGAGGGCGACGACATCGGTGCCGCCGGAAGACGCGCCCACGTTGAAGAGCAGAGCCGACGCAATGGCGGGCAGGGCGATGGCAAAGACCAGGTCCAGCATGGGCTGGTCGGACAGGGGGCCGCTGAGGGGGACATATTTTTCAAAAAGAGCCAGCTCGGCCGTCATGACGACGGTAGCCCAGCCGGTGCTGATGGCAAAATCCCTGCCGAGGAATATCCAGCCCAGAACGAGCAGGAAGATATTGGCACCGGACGAAAAAGCTGAGGCCGACAGGGGCGTGAGCTTTGCCACAAGGGCCGCGCCGCCGGTCACGCCGCCGAAGACGAAGTTGTTGGGGAATTTGAAGAAGTATACGCCGATGGTCATGATGCTGATACTCAGGGTGATGATAACGTATCGACTGACGATCTGCAAGGTCTTTTCCCGCGTGCTGATCTCCATTTGACTGTTTCCTTTCGCCGTCCGCGCGGCACTCTCTTCTCACACGAAGGGCCGTTTCTCTGCCCATTACTTGTGTTATTGTAACACTGCCCACTGCGCCGTTCAAGAGGAAAAAAACGTTCCGCACAAAAACCGCCCGCTTCGTTTTCCACAAAGCGGGCGGCAGATATTGAATTTATGGAAGTGCTTACAGCTTCTTGCCGGTCAGCATCTCGTAGGCTTCCTCGTACTTGGCAATGGTCTTGTCGATGACGTCCTGCGGCAGGTCATAATCACTGTCGGGGTTGGCCAGCAGCCAGTTGCGGACGAACTGCTTATCAAAGGAGGGCTGACCATGGCCGGCCTCGTAGCCCTCCAGCGGCCAGAAGCGGGAGGAATCGGGGGTCAGCATCTCGTCGCCGAGGATGACGTTGCCCTCCTCATCCAGACCGAACTCAAACTTGGTGTCGGCGATGATGATGCCGCGGGAGAGGGCATACTCAGCGCACTTCTTATACAGAGCGATGGTGTAGTCACGCAGCTTGGTGGCGTACTCTTCGCCCTTGCCGGGGAACAGCTTTTCCAGCACGTCGATGCTCTGCTCGTAGGAGATGTTTTCGTCGTGGTCGCCGATCTCAGCCTTGGTGGAGGGGGTGTAGATGGGCTCGGGCAGCTTCTCGGACTCCTTCAGGCCCTCGGGCAGCTGGATGCCGCAGACCTTGCCGGTCTTCTGGTAGCTGGCCCAGCCGCTGCCGGTAATGTAGCCGCGGACGATGCACTCGACGGGCAGCATGGTCAGCTTGCGGCACATCATGCTGCGGCCCTCGTACTGGGGCTGCCGGAAGAACTCGGGCATCTCCTTCACGTCCACGCTCAGCATATGGTTGGGCAGCAGGTCGCGGGTGTAGTCGAACCAGAACTTGCTCATCTGGGTCAGCACCTTGCCCTTGTTGGTGACTTTATTCTTTAAGATAACATCGAATGCAGAGATGCGGTCGGTGGCGACCATGATGAGGCTGTCGCCGTTGTCGTAGATCTCGCGGACCTTGCCTTCCTTGATGGGCTTGAACTCAGTCATAGCAAAACTCTCCATTTTCCTTATTCCGTAGGTATCTTTTCGTCAGCTTAAACCTCTCCGTCAGCGCTTACGCGCTGCCACCTCCCCTAAAGAGGGGAGGCCTTGGCATTTCGTAAAGCCTCGCCTCTTCGCCAGAGGCTCCCCTCGGCAGGGGAGCTGTCGAGCGAATGCGAGACTGAGAGGTTGTCTACTCATTACACTATAATCTTATCACAGGAATTGTCCGTTGGGAAGAAACAGATGGGAGAGAAATGGGCCGATTTTTGGTTTTTTCTCGTGAAAAGTGCTAAAATCCAGCTTAATTTTTCGTCGTTTTGACGGTAAAAGTCGTACTTTCGCCCCATTTTCGCCTGCCTTGCTGACCGAAACGCCGTCATTGACGAAATTTGTGAAAACGTGTATCATGGGGAACAGCATCGCATTTTTCAACTTTTGTCTTTTAAGGAGGTCCATGCCATGCGCCCTCTCATCATCGCCCACCGCGGCGCGTCCCATCTGGCCCCCGAAAACACGCTGACCGCGTTCCGTCTGGCAAAGACACTGGGTGCGGACGGCTTCGAGTGTGACGTTCAAATCACCAGGGACCGTCATCTCGTGGTGGCCCACGACTACCTCACCGACCTCAAGACCGGCGTCCACGGCAACATCCCGGATATGGACTTCGACGACCTGCGCCAGCTGGATTTCGGAAAATGGAAAAGCCCGGAGTTCGCGGGCGAAAAGCTCCCCACCCTCGAAGAGGTTCTGGAAGTCGCGCAGGACTTCAGGATGATACATATTGAGTTGAAGCCCTACTTTGACCGGGACGAAGAGATCGTGGACCGGGTCATCGACGCCGTCCTTGACGCCGGACTGGAAGAAAAGGCCGTGCTCACCTCCTTCGAGTACGGCACCCTCCGCCGGGTGAAGGAGCGGATGCCCCAGATGGCCACCTGCGCCATGACCCTCAGCCCCGAATCCCAGCTCAGCCAGCCGGCCACCTTCTGGGAGAAACTGGGCCTCAAGAAGACCGACCCTCTCGTGGAGAAGCTTTCCAGCCCCCAGGCCCTCAGCGAAGCGGCCGCTCTGCTGGAAGACCCCAGCAGTCTGGACGAAGAGAACAGCGTCCTCATCTACTACCTGAAAGACCGTCTCGATTTTCTCTACTCCATCTACCCCGGCATGAACCTGGCCGAAATTCTGCAGCAGTATTATTATCAGACGGATTTTGTGAACTATGTGGCCCAGTTCGGCTTCCCGGTGGATTACGTCGGGCCGGAGTACCACGCCTTTTTCCGGGACAAAGACCTTGTCCCCAATGCCCACGCCCACGGCTTCAAGGTCGCGCCCTGGCCGGTGGGCAATGACAGCCGGGACGACCTGCGCCAGCTGTTCCGGCTGGACCCGGAGCTTGTGGTCACGAATAAGCCCGAGGTGGCCGTTGCTATCCTCACCGGGCTGGGCCAGTGGGACGAATCACGCAAAGAGGGTTGACAGCCCTCTTTTTTCGGAGCATAATAGTCCTGTATCGAACAGTTTTATGTGAAACAGTTCGACGATCGAACATTCACAGCAAAAGCCAAACCAGAAGGATGATACTATGAACCAAGCCTTTGAACCCGCCTGCACCCCCATCGCGCCGCCGTGGGAGACACCGCAGGTCATCCCGGCCCAGCTGCGCCGGGTGAACAACCTTATTTTCCGCAAGATAGGCCAGATCGCCCGCACCAATGGCGTGGAGGCCGTGACTCCCATGCACGGCTGGATCATGGAGTACCTCTACCGGAACTCCGACACCCCCGTATTCCAGCGGGACATCGAGCGGGAGTTCTCCATCACCCGCTCCACCGTTACCAATATTTTACAGCTCATGGAGCGCAAGGGCTACATCGCCCGTCAGAGCGTCGCACAGGACGCCCGCCTCAAACAGCTGGTGCTCACCGAAAAGGGCCGCCAGTTCCACGAAAATACCATGCTCGCCCTCCACCAGACCGACGAATATGTGGCCGGCCTGCTCACCGAAGAAGAGAACACCGAGCTGCTGCGGCTGCTGAATAAGCTGTATCTGGGACTAAAGTGAAACAAATATGAACTTTTTCCGAAACTTTGAAAAAAGCATTGACATTAAAATTGTTTTGTATAAAATTGTTCCGTACCAAACAATTATTCAAAGGAGGCTCAAAGTATGATAAAGAAGCTTGCTTCCCATCTGGGCGAATACAAACGCGCCGCCATCCTGACGCCGATGTTTTCCGCGCTGGAAGCAGTCATGGACATCCTGCTGCCCACCATCATGGCGTTCATCATCGACCTTGGCATTGAAAAGGGCGATATGAATGCCATCGTCAAATACGGCCTGCTCACCTTCGCAGTGGCGGCCATCGCTCTGCTGCTGGGCGTTCTGGCCGGCAAGTACGCCGCCGAGGCGTCCACCGGTTTTGCCGGCAACCTGCGCGATGCGATGTATGAGAATATCCAGCATTACTCCTTCTCCAACATCGACAAATTCTCCACCGCCGGCCTCGTCACCCGCATGACCACCGACGTGACCAACCTGCAGAACGCTTTCCAGATGATGGAGCGCATGTGTGTGCGCGCCCCGGTCCATCTGGTGTTCGCACTCATCATGGCGTTCGGCATCGGCGGCCCTCTGGCCCTCATCTTCGTGGTAGCCGTCGCCTTCCTGCTGGCCGTGCTGGCAAGCATCATGGTGCCCACCTTCAAAATTTTTGACCGTGTTTTCAAGAATTACGACAACCTGAACTCCTCCGTGCAGGAGAACGTCTCCGCCATCCGCGTGGTCAAGAGTTTCGTCCGCGAGGGCTTCGAGAATGAGAAGTACACCAAAGCCTGCGAGGGTCTGTATCAGCAGTTCGTCAACGCAGAGAGCCGTCTGAGCTTCAACAGCCCCGCCATGCTGACGGCTATTTACGGCTGCAACATTGCCCTGAGCTGGTTCGGCGCAAAGTACATCCTGCACGGCGCGCTGACCACCGGCCAGCTGAACGCTCTGTTCGGCTACATTATGAACATCCTGATGGCTCTGATGATGCTGAGCATGGCTTTCGTCATGATCTCCATGTCCGCCGCTTCCGCAAAGCGTATCGTGGAAGTTCTGGACGAGAAGACCGACCTGCCCCCCGCCAAGGCTCCCGTGCAGGAAGTCAAGGACGGCAGCATCCGCTTCGATCACGTCACCTTCAAGTACAAGCACGGCTCCGGCCAGCCTGTCCTGAACGACATCACCTTTGACATCAAGCCCGGCGAGACACTGGGCATCATCGGCGGCACCGGCAGCGCAAAGTCCAGTCTGGTGCAGCTCATCCCCCGCCTGTACGACGCCGAGACCGGCACCGTCAGCGTGGGCGGCGTGGATGTCCGGGATTATAACCTCGACGTCCTCCGCCACGAGGTCTCCATGGTGCTCCAGAAGAACGTCCTGTTCTCCGGCACCATCCTCGACAATCTCCGCTGGGGCAATGAGAACGCCAGCGAGGAAGAGTGCATCCGTGTGGCGAAGCTGGCCTGCGCCGATGAGTTCATCGAGCGCTTCCCGGACAAGTACAACACCTGGATCGAGCAGGGCGGCTCCAACGTGTCCGGCGGCCAGAAACAGCGTCTGACCATCGCCCGCGCCCTGCTGCGCAAGCCGAAGGTCCTCATCCTCGACGACTCCACCAGTGCCGTGGATACCGCCACCGACGCAAAGATCCGGAAGGCGTTCCGTGAGGAGATCCCCGGCACCACCAAGATCATCATTGCACAGCGCATTTCCTCGGTGCAGGATGCCGACCGCATCCTCGTGCTGGACAACGGCCAGATCAACGGCCTCGGCACCCACGAGGAACTGCTGAAGAACAACGCGATCTATCAGGAAGTCTACAACAGCCAGACTCAGGGCGGCGGCGACTTCGACAAGCAGGGAGGTGAGCAGTAATGGCAGAACAGAAAGCAAAAGTCGTCCATGGCCCCGGCCCCCGCGGCATGGGAGGCCCGCGTCCGAAGGTCGAAAACCCGGGCAAGCTGCTCAAGCGCATCATGGCAGAGGTGTTCCAGCACTATCTGCCTCACTGCATCCTCGTGCTCATCTGCATCGTGGTCAGCGCGCTGGCCAATGTGCAGGCAAGCCTGTTCCTCCAGACCCTTATCGACGACTATATCATCCCCATGACCCAGCAGCAGGACCCCAGCTTTGCACCGCTGGCCGGTGCGCTGGTGCGCGTCGGCTGCATCTATGTGGTGGGCATCCTTGCCGCCTGGCTCAACGCCCGCATCATGGTCAACGTCACCCAGGGTACCCTGCGCAACCTGCGCATCCAGCTCTTCACCCACATGGAGAGCCTGCCCATCAGCTACTTTGACACCCATCCCCACGGCGACATCATGTCCGTCTACACCAACGACGTGGATACCCTCCGCCAGATGCTCAGCCAGAGCATCCCGCAGCTGGTGTCCAGCGCCATCACCATCGTTTCCGTCTTTGCCAGCATGTGTATGCTGAGCTGGCAGCTCACCATCGTCACCATGCTGATGGTGGCCCTGATGCTCTTCTGCTCCAAGAAGATCACCCAGCAGAGCGGCAAGTTCTTCATCGCACAGCAGCGCGACCTCGGCAAAGTGAACGGCTACATCGAAGAGATGATGGAGGGCCAGAAGGTCGTCAAGGTCTTCACCCACGAGCAGAAAGCCCTTGAGGGCTTCCGCGAGCTGAACGACAAGCTCAAGGACAGCGCCAAGCAGGCCAACA